>JAABUL010003777.1_pt1 | contig 21642 bp, 18 predicted proteins | sample 5559151 | NCBI WGS metagenome assembly JAABUL01 (sample SAMN10711876, study PRJNA513368) | rock metagenome | isolation source: Antarctica rocks | place: Antarctica: Victoria Land, Pudding Butte sud | reverse complement strand
CACATCTACTCACTCATATACTCGCTCATCTACTCGCTCATTTACTCGCTCATTTACTCGCTCATCTACTCGCTCATTTACTCGCTCATCTACTCGCTCATTTACTCGCTCATCTACTCGCTCATTTACTCGCTCATCTACTCGCTCATCTACTCGCTCATCTACTCGCTCATCTACTCACTCATCTACTCGCTCATCTACTCGCTCATCTACTCGTCATTCTACATGCTCATCATTCTACTCGTCATTCTACATACTCATCACTCTACTCGTCACTCTACATGCTCATCATTCTACTCATCATTCTACATGCTCATCATTCTACTCGTCACTCTACATGCTCATCACTTTACTCGCTTATCTACTCGCTCATCTACTCGCTCATTTACTCACTCATTTACTCACTCATTTACTCGCTCACCTACTCGCTCACTCAAATTTCCTATCGAATTTCCTATCAAATTCCCTATCAAACGCTCTATCAAACGCTCTACATGCTTCAAATTATGAACGCATAACACGAGTCAAACAGTGCTTCAAACAATACTTTCTACTGATCTTTCTACTGAGCTATCTACTGAGCTATTGATCGAGCTTTCTACTAATCTTTCTACTGATCTTTCTACTGAGCTATCGATCGAGCTTTCTACTAACCTTTCTACTGAGCTTTCTATCAAACGCTCTATCAAACATTCTACATGCTTCAAAATACGCGTCGATTGAACGCATAACACGAATCAAACAGTGCTTCAAACAATGCTTTTTACATGACTTTCTATCGAACATTCTACATGACTTTCTACCTCATTAACTTTCTCATTAACTTTCTCATTAACTTTCTCATTAACTTTCTCATTAACTTTCTCATTAACTTTCTCATTAACTTTCTCATTAACTTCTTCATTAACTTCTTCATTAACTTTCTCATTGACTTTTCTATTAACTTTCTCATTGACTTTCTCATTGACTTTTTCAGCGCATATATTAAACTGTGTAAATAGCTATTATTTAGATAGTCAAATTAATTATTAATTAATCTATTATATAAGCTCAATAACTATCTAGTCATTAATTCAATATTTGATTGTTAATAAGCAAAATGCGCAAATGTTGAAAAAGTCAACAAAAGAGATAATATCGATATTAGTTGAGTGCACAGCTAAATCAGCTAAAAACCAGCTAATAATCAGCTAATAACTGAGAGAGTCAGCTAATTTTGATCGTTAGCTGACATATGAGATTAACAGCTAACTCAGGAAAAGTCGACAAAAATCAGCTAATATCAACTTTTCTCGTCTTACGATTTTATCATTTCATCAAAGAACGTCACTATGTTTTCTGTCATTGAGAAGATGATGACATCTCAGTCGAAGAAACAGTTTGAATCATGCTATGAAATGTTTATCGATTGCATGATCTACTCAGTTCTATTGTTTCAAACAGAGACTTTCAATTCATATCAACTATGTGAAAGAGTCTTTGCAAACGACTGAGAATCACAGCTAGTCTATTCACAGTTTATCATTCTGAGATCAACAATCAATTGAAACAAGTCAATCAAGACGTTGAATGCAAACTTAGAATTTACTGCAATTACATGCAGAACAACTGAATTAAATGAATATCTATGATGAAATTCAGCGACAATTTCAATATCTTTTCAATCACTTCAATGATTTTCTTCTACTTCAATAAAGAATTTCACTCTCGACTGAGTTTCAATTCAGATATGATTGACTATGAAACAACTTATGAACGATTTAAAGCTAGAAAGACAAATGATATTATCATTTGAATGAAAAAGCTATTGAGCTTTGATCATCAACAATTGAAAAAGACGAAACTGATCATCAAAGTTCAGATCAATAAACATAAACGAGACATCACATATGAAGTAAATGACTGAGTTTGACTATCTTTCAGAAACGTCAAGACAACGAGACTCTGCAAAGATTTGAAAGACAAACAGCTAAACTTATATCAAATCACTGCTAAAGTGAGTATCTTCTATCATCTTCATTTATCAGTCAGCATGAAGCATCTGCATTTGATATTCAGCTCAAAGCTACTATAATTGTATTCAGAAGATCTTCTATCAGAACAACATTCAGAATCACTCAGATCAATCACTATTGAAGATGATGCACATTAAAAGATAGATGATATATTGAACTTCAGATGCTATCAAGATTGAATACAGTACAAAGTCAAATGAAAAGATCTAGATAGAAATGACGAATGATACTATGTCAATAAAGAAAAATTCAATGACTCAGAGAAAGTTTTGAACGAATTTCATAAGCTATATTCAAGCAAATCGCGCTAAATATTGAAATAACTATCAACAAAAGCAAGCAAAGAAACTACATTCATGCAAACATGAATTTTCAAAGAAAAGAGTAATGTTACAAGCATATCAAGATCAATAAGACTGAACAAGACTGAAGCTTTAATTAATTTGCAATGCATGCTAGCGAGTACTCTGCATAATGATTAGAACTAGTCAACAATCTGATCAAGATCTGACTCAGATTTGACTCAGATATAACTCAACATCTTTTTTCTTTCTCAACATTCTTTTCTTTCATCAACATCTTATTCATTTACATCATCTTCTTTTTATGTCACAAACACATTTCTTTTGAGTCTAGCGCAGTCTCTGAATATTACATAAATAGAAGCTTTTGTATCAATATTCTTCTGTATTCTTAATATTCAGTTATAGCTATCTTTAAAGATCAAGCATTATCAACTCTGATCTTCATTGATTGTATCATTTAGACATAATTCTGATACATAAATTCTGTCAAACATACTTGAATGATATTCTCATCTACAATAAAACATTAAAAGAACATAAAACTCATGTGAAAGAAGTGCTAAAAAAGCTTTGTGAAGTTGATCTACAGATAAACATTAACAAGTGTGAATTCAAAATTCAGAAAATCTCATTTCTTGAACTACTGATATTCATCAATGATTTGCAAATAAATTCTTAAAAAGTAGATGTGATTTGAAACTGAAAAGTGTCTTAATCATTAACTTGTATGCAGATCTTCATTGACTTTTGCAATTTCTATCAATGATTCATAAAGAACTTTTTCAAAGATCACTCAATTCATGATAAAGCTGATTTGAAATTTTTTTTTCTTTGAATGAACAGAGATTTGTTAGATGATCTTTGAAGAACTGAAGCAATAAGTGACAACAACTTTCGTTCTGAAGCATTTCAACTCAATCAGAAAAGTTATTTTGAAAACTGATTTCTTGAACTATGTCAATGATGAAGTATTGTCTCAATATGACGATGAAAATATTCTACATTCAATGATCTTCTATAGCAAGAACATGATTTTCGCAGAATGCAACTACAAGATTTATGACAAGAAACTGCTGATCATCATTTGCTGCTTGAAACATTGATGCTTTGAATTAAAATGTACGAATATTTCAATTAAGATCTTCATCAATCATCTGAATTTAAAATACTTCATGATCATCAAAGAATTGATCAGACAACAAGCTAAATGAGCTGAGAAGTTATCTGATTATAACTTCAAGATCATATATCAGTCAAAAAATCAGAATCTGAAAGTTGATATACTGATCAGAATGTCAAACATCAAGTCAGTTGAAGCAAATAATAATTGTAAGCTATATCAGCATCAAATGCTATTGTCAGAAGACAGATTTAAACTTCAGTCAATAGAAAATAATCAGAAAGCTGATTAAGATTTAACTCAGATCTTGCTCAGATTTGACTCAGAATTTGATTCAGATTCAAAACTTGAATTAAAAGTTAATTGAAATTCAATTAAAGAGATGATTTCTATTCAGAATCAAATTATAGTTGAAAATTAAATGAATTAACTATGCTTTAATATTCAAATAATCATGAAACAGAACAGAAAAACTTGTCAAGATATTGATTTAGACAATTGCAAAGTACTTGATGAAGTACTCTGAAAAGATGATAAATTATGAGTTTCTCAGTCAATGATCACTTTATTGATAAAAGAAACATATGATCTTTCAATTAATAATCATTCTGACATGAATTGAATGTTGAACTTGCTGAGATGATTATATTGCTGATCAAAGATAAGAATGATGATCAAGCACTACATTCAAAACTGTTATGTTTGTCGTAGATCAAAAGCATTGAAAGATCAAATTAATGAACTGCTGAAGTCATTGCTCATACTTGAGCAGCAATGACAGAACATATCATTAAACTTCATTATTAATTTATCAGAAAGTGATGAAAGCAACGCGATTCTGACAGTCATAAATCAATTGTCTAAGAAACAACATTATATATCATGTTGATCAAATGACGAAGAAATCTTTGCAGAATAAACAGTCAAGCTACTGTTGATATTAGTCTTCAGAACTCATGAACTATCAAGATCAATAATGTTCAATTATGATTCACAATTCATATTAATTGTTTGAAAGTTTCTATGTTTGAGACTAAACATTAAGATAAAACTATTCATCAATTATTATTCTCAGATTAATGATTAGACATAAAGAGTGAATCAGAATGTAAAATAATATCTACGAAGTTACTACTCATATATGCAAGATGATTGATTCATCTGATTATTCATGATTGAATTCATTAATAACAATGCTATTTCATCATCAATTGAACTGTTAACATTCTTTCTGAATAAGAACTTTCACTCTCATATGAGCTTTGATTTGAACTTAATTGAATATGAGATCACTCAAGCTAGAATTGAAGCAAACAAAGCAAAGAATATATTTGAACACATGAAATGATCACTAGCATTGATCAAGTAAGTCTTGACAAGAATCAAAGTCACAATGAAGAAACAGATTAACAAGCATTGAAAGAAAATGATTTACAAGATAAATGACATGATGTTTCTGAATTTTATAAATATAATGATCTCATAATCATCAAAGAAGCTAGACGATAAAATGCTAGAACTCTTCAAAATTCTGATCAAGATCAAACATGTTTATTAACTGAAATTATCATCAACTATAAAAATACATTCAGAGTTTGCATTAAATCTGCTGCAACTAAATTTAAAGAACTTGTTGAATGAACAATGAAATGAATCGTTTGACTTTATAGTGATTGACAACGAAGATGAATGAAAGATGAAGAACATACTGAACTTCAGACACTACGAACGAAATAAACGACTACAATATTATGTCAATTGAAAAGAATACAACGTTGATCTACATTAATACAACGTTAATGAAAGTGAATTCAAAGAATGCTTGAAAATCATAAATGACTTTCCTGAATGATATTTAAACAAATCAAGATAGAAATTAACTTAAGAAAGATTGATCAAACTGCAGCAATGAGAACATTGCTAGATGAAGAAGAAGAGTAATGTTGCAATTGTGCACTTCAAGTTAGTTTAACATAAATCATGTCAAACTATCATAAACTAGTATAAGATTGATGTTGACACGCTAGCGATCTAACATGTCTTCATGAGTAAAACTCATCACATGTTGCATCTTCTTTCTTCTTCAGCTTTGAACTTCTAGTTAAAATACACTCATATGATTCGCTTTATGCAGACTCATAACAATGATTTAGATCTTTTACTTTTACAATACAAATATACTCAAAGTTTGTCAAAAATAATTATACAATGATAAAAATACAATCATGATTGAAAAAAGATGAAGTTGAAGAAAATAAGAAGTTAAAAGAAATTGAAAGAGTGATAAACAAAACAACAATTGTTATTCACTCTTGTTTACACTTTATCATCTCAATCACATCATTTACTTGAAATGTAAACAATGTTTATATGCTATTTACACGTCATCATTGCTGTCATCTACATTAACTATACATCACATATACTATTTACACATCATCATTGCTGTCATTTATATTAACTATACATCACATATACTATTTACACTGTCATTTATACATATTATAATTGAAGATGAATCATCATTCAATCAAAAGTTTCTTTTTTCTTAATTTTTTTTACAAAGATTTGAAGATTTTTATCAAGAGCTTTTAAAGTGAATTAATGAGTATACATCATTATTTATCAGACTAAACAAAAACATTAATTATTAAGATCAAGAATGAACTCACTTAGAAAAGAAAACAATTATCATGATGAATTAACACATAAAAGTTAGATCAAAGATTAAAGTCAAAGACTGAGTTGAAAATCAGATCTGAATTAACTCTGAAACTTTATGACTTTGTTAAGATATAATTTAAACTACGTCATATCTTCAACTTAATATGTCATGAATTATGTCGTGCTCAACTTGACGAATGCTTGACAAACTTTCTATAGTTGATCAATCTTCTTAAGTTATCAAGAGCTTCTTAATAATTAACTTTATCATAAAATATATTCATTCTGTGTCTGTTTAAAATATCACATTGTCATATCACTTTTATAGACTTTATTTATTCATTTAGTAAACTTGATCATCACAATTCAAAAATAGTAAATCTTGACATTTAATATCATTTTCAATTTCTTGATAAATTAAGTTGAAAACTCAAATCAAGTATTAATTTAAAATCAATATTAAATTGAGTCAGAATGTTGAAATCAAGTATTTAAGTTGAGTCAGAAGATTAATATCAAGTACTTAAGTTGAATCAAAAGATTAATATTGAAACTTAACTTAATGATCAGTTTAACTTTCTAGAATTTATCATATTTATAGAAAGCATTTTAATGAATCTAAGTAGAATAAACATCATCAAAACATGACTCAGATTAAAGATGTATTGAAAAATACAAAGTTTTTCTGAAATTCATCAATTTCTATCAACATTTTATACATTATTACTTTCAGATAGCAAAGTCTTTAACAGAACTATTAAGAAATAATGTAAATAATGTAAAAATGAGCTCATTTATATAATTAAATGAAGTGAAAAAAACTTTTAATCAGCTTTATTACATCTTTATGAAAACATTTATATTGAGACACTTTGATTCAGAATGACATATATATATTGAGATTAACACATTCAATTATGTAGTCACAAGTATTTTGTTTTAGTCAAATGATGAAGATCAGTAACATTTAATTGCATTTTAATTTAGAATTATGATAAATGTTGAAAGAAACTATGAAATGTATGATCAGAAACTTTTACTCATAATAGCGATGTTTAAACATTAATGATACTATGTAGAAAACAATTATCATACTGTTGAAATTTTGACTGATCATAATAATTTAAAGAATTTTATGAATGTTTGAAAGTTAAATGAAAGATAAGTCAGATGAATCATGAAATTATTAATTTGTAACTTTGAAATAATACATAAATTAGAAAAGACAAACTTAATCAATGCATTATTAAGATGATCTGATTATAAAAATGACAACATCTTTGTGAAACATTTATTACTTACTTTGCAGCAAAAGCTGACTAAAATAAAAAGCTTAAATAATTTTATATTTGTAACAATCAGAGAATTATACTATATATAAGTGATAAACAATGTTAAAAAGATGTTCATTCACAGTATAAGTATGAATAGATATTCAGCAGAACATGTTGAAAGTAAATTGTAAAATGAAATTTATTGATAAACATGAATGATAAATTATGTTGAGAAGATGTTCATTCACAGTATCAATGAAAGAAAATATTCAGTGAAACATGTTAAAAGCAGATTGCAAGATAAAATTTACTGTATATAAGTGATTAATGAAGTCAAGAAGATGTCTGTTCACAATGTTAATAAAAATATGAATATATGTTCAGCAATGTATATCAGAAGTATGTGTGAGAATGCATCTCATTGACTATGAATGATGCATGTTTGCAAGACTAGCTTGCAAGATTAGATTAAAGAAAACTAGCAAGTAAATAAAGATAATGACTTGACAGAAGATAAAAACTTTGCAAGCTTTCACTTTCATTTCTTAGCAATTAGTTCTATCATTAATAGAATGCTATTTTATTATCTTTTACTATGCAGTTTCACGTAAAGAGATCTCATCATCTCACAGTTTTAATTGCTTCGTTTGCATGAAGCTGCTCAGTAAAAGATGTCAAATGCGCAGCGACTCATCAAAAGTTACATGATCAAAAGAAGTGATAACTTTTTTCACACTGAGAATTCATCGTCTCATCAAACCAGATCTGAGAATCACGCATTTGAACATGCAGATGAGAAGTTCAAGTTGCAAGAATTTAATGAACAGACAGATTTTATTTCTTGATGATCAGTAAGCGAAGTATGTAAGCAGTCACGCGAGTAGCAAAAAAAGTCGAACTCACAAATTTTCCCCGCATTCAACCATCAAATTTACTACTCATTTTTTCGAGAATCATGAAACCAGAGAATCACTACAACCATCATGACACTTCTACTAAGGCTAAAGTTCAGAGAATCATTGAATTCTGCGAGCGAATGAACATATCGTACTTCAAAAACGATGTTTTTAAAACGTTTGAAGTGTCAAAACAGCAAGAATATCAGATGCTTCAGCCTGAGATCTTCGCACGTCGACGAAACAACGATTCTGAACACGAAGAAACGTGTGGCCGTAAATCACTGATATCGAACAAAGATATACGGAAAATGAAAAGAGTTTTGAAGTCGAAGAACTTTGAAGCCAGAGCTTTAACATGAGAGCAATTAGGCTTCGAGATGAGTCTGAAGTGTTCAGGCGATACAATTAAGAGAGCTATGAAAACAATGAACTATCACAAGTGCATTGCCTGTATGAAGGGCTGGGTTTCGCCTAGAACAGTCACTAAAAGGGTTGAATATGCTGTCATCATGTTGGAAAGATATTCTGAAGAGAAGAATTGATGGTCAGTTCGATTCAGCGATGAGGTTCACTTTGAATACGAGTCTCAAGGAAAGCTGCGAATTATACGAAAGCCAGGCCAAAGATACTGCATGAACTGCATACAGGAGGCGAATTCACCTAAAGATAAGAATTTAAAGAGACAGCATTGCTGGGCTGCAGTAGGTCATAATTTCAAGTCGAATATTCATTTTTACGACGTGCTCGGAAATATCAATGGAAAACTCACTCTGAAGGTCTACTTGAAGCAAATTTTGAAGCCTATAGTCAAGCCCTAAATCGAAAATCATCCCCGTTTCGTGCTGAAGGAGAATAATGATTCAGGTCATGGAACAGAGTCAAAAAACATCGTTAGAATCTGGAAACAAGAGAACAAGCTGAAGCACTACTTCAATTGTGCATCTTCACCTGATTTATCTTCTATAAAGAACATGTGGCAGGTATCAAAACAGAAGCTTCGGAAGTATTCTCATTGAGATGATCACACTACGAAGGGGCTAATTTACGAAGGATGGTCTCATGTCTCACAGAAGTACATAAATGAGAAGGTTTCTACTATGTCAGAGCGATTAAAAGCAGTTATAGAAGAAGAGAGTAGAATGACAGGCTATTAAAATATAATATATCTCTTTTAATTCAGTAGTAAATTTGGTGGTTGAGTGCGGGGAAAATTTGTGAGTCCGGCTTTTTTTGCTACCCGCGTGACAGTTAAAGAATCTGAAGATGCAGAATGTATTGCTTGTCTTGCAACTTTGCATATTGAAACTCAAGCAAGAAACTCAATCAATCTCTGATCATCAATGACAACATAGTGATGATCACTATTGAAGCAATGCACGCAAGCGTGCTAATTGATTTTGCGAGTCTAGAGAGCAGAGCATCATGAACTATGATTTTTTGATGTTTTGATTGCAAGACTGCAAAGACTTCATAGTCGTGACATCATCTGATTTCATCACGAAAGAAAAGAAGCTGCAATGATCTGCATTATATCTGTCAGAGAAGTCTTGCAATTAGTGATGAGATCATGTGATGAGCATGCACAATCATGATGAGATATTCGACTGAAAGTACTACACTGAATACTTGCATGCTAGACTTAGCAATTCTGAAATTTGCAACTTTCAAACAGAATGTTGATTCAAGACTGCAAAGCAGCAAGTTGATCAAAGCATTGCAAATTTTAAGCAATATTTTATTAGATTGTATGCAGATCTGAACTATTATATATTCAACAAGACTTGCATGATGTACTTGCAAATGAAGATTAATGAAATCATCATGAATGAGTCTCTTTGCATCTCATACATCTCTATCAATTATGTCAATCTGCTAAAGCATCTTATAAACATTGACTTGCATTTGCAAAACATTGATGCATTGTTGAAGCTACATTTGCAGCAAAGTGAAAGTGTAACATCTCAGAAAAGTTCTCGATTCTTGCATGAAAAGATGAAGTCTATTGCTGCAACGAAGAATTCGAAGTTCTCTGCTTTAAGCATGCAGTCTAAAGACGATGCAACACTCAAGTTCAGTGAATTCAAGCAAAATGCTGCTTCATTCAATTTTACGTACTGATCATGCAAGAAAATGAAACACAAAATTGATAATTCAATGTGTTTCAACTACACATTCAGACAAGAGACTTGCAATCAGAGCGAAGAAGTGAAAAAAGAGAAAGTCTGATGTTCATCATTGAGTCATTAAATATAATTATGAAAAGACGATTGTCACGTGCATTGATGATATCAGTATTGACAAATGTTTCTGAGAAAGTGCGCAAAGCTCACTGTCTTATTGACTCTGAGATTGAGTGAAATTTTATATCACAATCATGAGTAAAAGAGCACAAGTTATTAAAGAATCATGCAACTCTGAAACAGATTCAGATGATCAATGATCATTGCATGTTCTGCTATGATATGCATCAAATCAATATTGAGTTGATCAATCATAAGAAAGTTTGCAAAAGCTGAAACATTGAGTTTCATGCTGTGAACATGTGAGAATATGATATGATTCTTGACTATTTGTGATTAGATGAGATTGATTTGAATATTTGCTGATGCAAACGTCGTTGATCATATCGAGAAAACAGCGCTTAGCGTGCAAAGCAAATACAAGTTAGTCTGTGCAAGACATCAAAATTTGTTGAGCTGACAATGCTTGCAGCTAAGAAAAGAAGAGAGACTTATGTAGCTTTGCTTTATCAGCTGCTATCTACAGATGGCTTATTACAGAACGCAGATCATCAGACTGCAAGATGCAATGCGCTTCAAGCGAAAGAATCAGAAATATTCTTTGCTATTCAAGATTTCAAGAAAGTATTTTCTGAGATTCTTTCTGATAGTCTGAACATGCATGATCAGATGAAACACTTCATTGATTTAATGAAGAGCAAAATGTTTTGCATCAAGTCTATTTATAAAATGACATAAGATGAGCTTGCTGTGATACGAGACTATTTAGACAGCGCGCTAGAGAAGAAATGAATTCATTCATCAAGTAGTTCTGCAGAAGCATCTGTGTTGTTTATAAAGAAGTCGAATGAAAGTTTTCGTCTATGCGTGAATTATCATGATCTCAATAAAATAACAATAAAGAACAATTACTCATTGTCTCTACTGTCTAAGACATTGAATCACTTTGCTCATGCAAGACACTTTATCAAAATTGATATTTGCAACGTCTATCATTGCATTTGAATTCGCAAGAATGATGAATGAAAAACGACTTTTTATACATGTTATGATCAGTTTAAGTATCAGATGATGCTCTTTGAACTGACAAATGCTTCTGCAATCTTTCAGTTTTATGTAAATCATGCGCTTAAGTCATTCATGAATATTTGCTGCGTGATATATCTGAATGACGTTTTAGTATACTCTGAGATGAAAGAGCAACATTGAGAGCATGTGTGCAAGATTCTTCATGTGCTACTGAAATATCAACTGTATGTCAAGCTGTTGAAATGCACTTTCAATTGTAGCGAAGTTATCTTTCTGAAATTCATGATAAAACAAAGAAGTATTCAGATGAAACAGTCTTGTATTGATGCAATCACTAGCTGATCTGAGCTCAAGTCTGTAAAGAACATTCTCATATTCTTGAAATTTGCAAAGTTTTATCAACAATTTATAAGAAAATTCTTTCAAATCATCATGCTCTTAACAGATTTAATCAAGAATGCGAAGAAAAGAGCGATGCATTCATTCTTTGCAATGATATCAAAAGCAAAAGAAGCTTTTGAAAGATTGAAAGCAATCTTTGTCAATGCTTTCATTTTGAAACACTATGATTGAAATGCAAATCTTTACATGAAGATTGATGCATCAAATCGCGAAGTCGAAGACGTGCTTAGTCAGAAGAGTAAGACTGATCAATGACATTTTATTGCATACTATAGTTATAAGTTCAAAGAAGCTGAAGTACAATGAGACATGTATGATAAAGAGCTGTATGCTATAGTTCTTGATTTTAAGAACTGACAACACTATCTTCAGAGTAGCAAGTGATTTATATGTGTAATAACAGATCACAATAATCTTCGTTACTTTATGATGACAAAGAAGCTCAACGTACAACAGATGCGTTGAGCTGAGAAATTAACTGCGTTTGACTTTCATATAAAATATCACAGAGACAAATTAAACTCTGCGAATACATCATTAAGAAGACTCAACATCATGAAATCAAATGATAGTAAGAAGAATAATGATTATTTTCTATCTACTTTGCAAAACAAACTTTGCAATCAGAAATGTCAATCTGAGCTGCTAGAAAATGAAGAAGTTTTGACAGCGATCAAGCTCGCAGCATTGACGATGCAACTGAATGACATAGTCATTGCAGATACTTAAGTCATGTGTTTAAATGAGAAAGTACTCATCAGATCTTGCAGAATTCTAAACACTACATCATTTTAACTTTTGATTCATCAAATTATGAAGTTGAAGAGATTCTATTTGAAGATGAGTGAATCAATGACTGCATGACTGCTGAAGTTACAACAAAGAGACGTCTTTATTGCAAATGAGAAGTAACATCAACGATTTGCATCTAGAAAGAATGAGCTTTTGAAATGAAGTATGAAGAATGATGAACTGCTACGTTGTGATCTTGCAATCTATGTATTCAATGACTCTGCTACAAGAGATGAGATTCTGTATATGAATCATGATGATTTCAAAGCAGATCATTTTGCACACACTTTTATCAAGACTGCAATAAGAAGAAAATATTACTGATTGAAAATGCTCAAAGAGATGATGAAATATGTTTGCATCTGTTCAGACTGTCAGCGAGTGCAAGTGCATCATCATAAGCTTTATGAGAAGCTGACGTTTATATCATCAGAGAGCGTGAATTCATTTTACATGATGATTATGAATTTCATAACAAACATGCTCTCTGCAAAGAATTTGTACATCGAAAAAACAAGTGATGTTATATTAATAATAATAAATAAGTTGATTAAGCACGTAATTTATATTTTGATGATCAAAGATTTGAACGTCAAGAGACTTGCAAATCTGCTATGACAAGAATTTGTATTTCAACATGAAATGATGCAAAGCATTATATCAAATCAAGACTCACTGTTTATCAATCATTTTTGAATCACTCTATGTTGATATCTTGAAGCAAAGCAAAAGCTAAACACTGCGTTTCATTTGCAAATCAACGATCAAACAGAAAGACAGAATCAGATGCTTAAGCACTATCTGCAAGTGTATTTCAATTACAAGATGAATAACTGATTAGAGCTTTTGTCAATGATGACGTTTGCATATAACAACAGCGTACACGCTAGTATTGAAAAAACTTCACATGAACTTTTAAAGAAATATACTGCAAGCTTTGCAGAGACATCTGAGAATAAAGCTTTAAAGAGAGAGACATTCTTGACTATGAAGTGAGCAGAATGACTACGAAGTATCAGAGAACATCTAATGAAACTATGAAAGTAAGTAGCAGAGCAGCAATTAAAGTATTATAATGCTCATCATAAAGCTGCAAGTTTTCAGATGAGAGACAAAGTGCTTCTGCAAAGTATAAACATTTATATGCTTCGTTCAAAGAAGAAGATTGATCATAAACAACTGAGATCATTCAGAATATTGAAGAAGATCGATATGCAAGCGTATAAGCTTGAACTATCTGAAAGATATGATGCAATTCACTCAATCTTTCATGTTTCTTTATTGAAATTCTGACACTTGCGTGATGAGAATTCAAAGTTGCAAATCATTCTTGTAGAAGAGAAAGAGAAATGAAAGATAAAAAAGATACTTGATCAGTGAATCAAGAAAGAAAAGATTGAGTATTTAGTTCAATGAGTTGATTCATCTTTCTACGAAAACTTCTGAAAATCAATGAAAAATCTTAGCAATGCAAAGAAGATCATTGAGAACTAAAAGATAGAAAGACAAGTACATCAGTCAACTGCAAAGAAGTTAAAGAGAAAAAAGAGAAACAAATCACGTAAGAATCATGATTGAAAGAATATTAAAAGCGCAAAGATGCAAGTTTAAAAAGTTGATACTAAACTACAATTATAAAATCTTACATAACATATGTCTTTTAAAAAAGAAGACAATGAACGTTGTGAAAAAGCGAAGAAAAGAAGCGATCAATGATTGCAAATGAGAATGTCAAAGTGAAGAGAAAAGCTATTTATTCATTAGTAAATCTCATCATGCATTGCTTGCTTCAGTCAACACTTACAAGATGAAGACGAAGCAACATGATGATGACAAGAAGTGACAAGAATGAGAAGAATAAGAATCTTTACTCAACTGTTAAATACAATTTCACATGATTGAAAGAAAAGTTACTCATTCTTTCACTGTTGAAGATGAAGAGTGAGATGAGTCTCGATGCAAACGTTGAGATAATGATTCATCACTTGCACAGCATGATGCATCGACAGCTGAAGATGACGCGAAACTGAATTCATCATGCAATTGTACTTTCTTACAAAGCAATGCTCGCATTTGCGAGCACGCTCGATGAAAGCACGACATATGTGAGTCGTCACTGCGCTCAGACGATGAACGCAGCGACAGCATCAGATCATCTGATCACTATGATTTATCATGTGTCAGCAATTATTGAAACACGCAAAAATAGATATGCATATCAAGAGTCATAAGCTCAGTCTTTAATGCAGAAGACACGAAGAAAGCAGAAGAAGTAGATGTCACAGACGTTGCAGCAACGACGATGCAATGAGAAATGTACATTTCAAGAAAATGAGCAGACTTTGCAAGCATGTTAGCATGATCTCAATGAGCGCGAATGCTGCTACTTATCATGATGATGATGATGATGATGATGTTGATACTGCTATGTCATTCATGTTAGCTCATAAGCTAACTTGCATCACAACAACGCTGCAACAAAAGAAGCTCATATCATGAGCTGCAAGCTATGCAAAATATGCATAGCAAATTTCATGTTTTGTCAGTTCAAAAGAGCAATACTCATGAAAAAGTATGTTGAAACGAGACAAGAAGAAAAGAAAGAAAGAAAGAAAGCAAAGCTGAAGAGTTGATATTAACAATCTTGCACTAACTCTGTTTATGCTTGTTAGCATGATCAATTCACAACACTTCTATACAGATGTTAAAGTGCTGAAGAAGTCATGATTATGCTATCAGTTATAAGAAGACAATATGATGTTATGAAGACTCAAAGATCAAGTCTTTAAGAAAGAATGCAGTTGTGAAAATGCATCTCATCAACTATGAATGATGCATGTTTGCAAGACTAGCTCATGAGATTAGATTGAAGAGAGCTAGCGAGTGAATAAAGATAACAACTTGACAGAAGATGAAAACTTTGCAAGCTTTCACTTTTGTTTCTTAGCAATTAATTCTATCATCAATAAAGTGCTATCTTATTATCTTCTACTACACAGTTTCACGTAAAGAGATCTTGTTATCTCACAGTATGCTGCTGAGAATTATGACTTTAACAATGCAAGAAACACATTTAAATGAAGTACATTTCTTAAGAAATAAAATCTTTCAATTTGAATCAACAACTTTAAGAAGAACAAATGTTGAAACATTAACTCATAGAAATCATAATGTAACTGAGAAATAGCTTAATTCTGTTGCTAAAACTGTTGATTGCAAACAACTCATTTTACATGCAATTGTCAGAGTATTGACAATTCATGAAATAATATACAATTTTAATAGTAAATTCATAATCAAGCTCATTAAGATTTTACAGCAAGAAGATGAATTTACTGTAAAGTTAAAAGCAGATGAAATGATGAGTATATAGAAGATTGATGTTGAAGTTTGAATATTGAATAGTTAAGAAATGATAAAGTACAATGAATCATTATATGTTTCAGAATTTTTTTGTCAAAGAAGAATTATTGAAATGTCATTATGATGATTTATTAGCAAGACATTTTAATGCTGACAAGATCAATGAATTATTAAATTACAAATATTACTGAAAAAGTATAATTATCATGATGTTAAATCATTAATTCAATTTAAAACATAAATCATTAATATTTTAAATAATCTTGATTCAAATCAGCAATGAAACTCATTTGTACATGATGCTGACTACGAATCTACTGTTTAACTACAGTAAAGTTTAAAGATTATCAAACGTTTAAATGATATTGAAGCGTTGCATAATAATGAAGCACTGTGTGTTAATTGCATGCAAAGTTTTCATGATTGTGCAAACTTTGATAATCTCAATGCATATGCTACAAGCAATCTGCATGCAAATGAGAAAATCAAATAAAATGCAGAACTATGAGAAAAATCATTTATGAAAATCATTCAATTCAGTATCTTGTCATTGCAACAACAAGAACTGAAACAAAATACTTTCATGTTTAATTTGTTGAGAATGATTAGCAAAAAGAACTTGAATCATGAACATTCTTTAAATTTACATGCTAATTATGTATAAATCTTGTTAAGACTGCATGTTTATTACTACAACATGAATAACTCATGAGACTTGTTAAGTTCAACATAAGCAAACTTGAAAGTTTCATTAATATCATTTAACAAATGTTCAGATACAAACATTTTATACATGAATGATACATTGATGAGAAGATTTCATTAAAAGAAAAAAGACATAAGCAAGTTAATAAAAAATGATCAAACTACATTGTTTGATTAAAAGTGTAGCATATGAACATTTTTGCAAAACATGATTGATCTGCATAAAAAAAATCTTTACAAATAACATGAAATAAATGAATTGCATGTTTAACAAGCAAAGCGAGCATCTGCAAAGCATGATATACAATAATGATAATTGTCAATCTTAAGAATCTCATCTTTTCACTAAGCTTTGACTTTTGAATGTCTTGATGATAAAGTCAATCTTTAGTCAAAAATATCATTTGTATAGTTTGAAAGAACAGTAACATATGTTGATGTGATTAAAGAAGAAATTGATTGTAATATGCATGCATATTGCAGACAAAATATTTGCAACTTATGCTTAAGAAGTAAACTGTTGAAATTTAAGCAGTAAAAGATCTTGTTCATCTTGAACTGTGAATTTGTCATAAGAAAACTCTTTGAGTAACTTCTTGAATCTAAGAGAGAAATCAGCATAAAGATCATGCTTTATGTATGTTGCATGCAATGTATACAACATATTTTCAATAAATAAACATCAAGACTCTGAAAGCAGAAATGTACATAAGCTTGCTGCATGTTCATCTGAACATGCTGTAAGACAAGATTACATTATGCAGTTGAGTTAACAATCATACGCAGAAAATCAGATAAACATGCAAACTGATATGCATTCATTTGATGAATGTTAATTGCATCATCTTTTGTTCTTTTATCATCAAGAAAGTGATGCTTCTGAACAACTTAATTCAAGAAGACGTGAAAATACAGTTGAGATGCAAGCAATTAGCTTTCGCTGCAACGATTTCAACTAGTGACAGCATTGCAATAACACAATATCACAAAAGTCAATGAAAGCAATGATGAAAAAAATATAGAAAATGCATTGCAAATATTCACGTCATTTCAACACAAAGATTGCATCTGTTCAACAAGATGATAAAGATGCAAAATGATAAACTGATCACGTCAAGTTGAGTACTTGAGTTCAGGTTGAGTACTTGACTCATCAAGACTTGATTCAAGTCAGAAGATTTAACTTAAGTATTTAAGTTGAGTCAGAGAGTTGAAATTGAGTATTGATTTGAAATTTTCAACTCAACTCATTAAGACATGAAGATAGATAGATAAATATTCTATTATGACTCTTTATTATGACTTTCTATCAAATAATCTTCATGTTTTTCTTCATGTTTCTCTTTATGACTTTCTATCAAAAAGATAATGCAAAAAGGTAATGCAAAGGCGAAAAATCGGAAAAATTTCTATATTTAACTTTCTTGATGTCATTTTCAATTTCTTAATGAGTTGAATTGAGAACTTGAATCAAGTATTGACTTGAAGTTAATATCAGGTCGAATCAGAATGTTGAAATTAAGTATTTGAGTGAAGTCAGAAGATTGATATTAAGTACTTGAGTCGAGTCAGAAGATTGATATCAAAACTCAACTTAATGATCAGTTTACAAAATGTTTTTCAAAAGATTGAAAGCACTTTCATCATTTACATCAGAATCAAATGCATAGATTTGAATGCTTATCTGCACTTCAGAAACATTTCAGATGCAGATAGCATATGATACAACTGTAACTGAAATCATCAAATGATGAAACATGTACTCATGCATTGCTTGAACTGATTGCATCTGCGATTAAAAATGCTACGAGACGTCAACTTCTTGAACTATCAAATAATCATTGCTATCATGAAAAGTTTCAAAGCAGCTGCAAGAATGATGATGAAAATGAAACTTCTGAAGCAATTTAAAATGACTGAGTCACTCATTCTTTAACATGCAATCAACGTGAACTAATTTAATACATAGTCTCATAATGATAGTTTCAACTGCGCAAAGTAGTTGTATAAACAGCAAGTGATTTTCTATCTCAGAAAGTTTTGTTCACTCAATATAAATAGCATAGAGTTTCTCATGAGTCAACTTAATCAATGTCATAAAAATGTATAAATTTATTATTATAATCTTGATTCATTGAATCTGTTTCACAATTTAATAAATCAAGTCATTAACTTAATTATTATCATCTTAATTTAGTTTCAGCAATTTAGTTTTAATCATTTCAGTCATACGCATGAACTTTTGCAATTTCAAGTTAATAAAACTATTGTTTAGTCTTGATTTTACTTAATTCATGTATATAAAAGTTGAACTTTCATTTTTTATCTTTCATTTTATACATTATCTGATCAGCGATGAAACTCATCTGTACATGATGCTGACTACAAATTTACTGTTTAACTACAGTAAAGTTTAAAAATTATCAAAAGTTTAAATAATATCAAAGCATTGCATAATGATGAAGCATTATGCATTGATTGCATGCAAAGTTTTTGTAATCACACAAACTTTGATAATTTTAATGCGCATGTTACAAGTAATTCACATGCAGATGAGAAAGTTAAATAGAATGCAAAACTACAAGAAAAATCGCTTATAAAAATCATTCAATTCAATATTTTGTTGTTGTAATAATGAAAATTGAGACAAAACATTCTTATGTTTGATTTGTTAAAAGTGATTAGCAAAAAGAACTTAAATCATGAACATTCTTTAAATTTACATGCTAACTACATATAAATCTTGTTAAGATTGCATGTTTATTACTACAATATAAACAATTCACAAGTTTTATTAAGTTTAACATAAGTAAACTCAAAAGTCTCATTAATATCATTTAATAAATGTTCAAATACAAACATTTTATATGTAAATGATATGTTGACAAAAAGACTTCATTAAAAGAAAAGAAACATAAGTAAGTTAGTAAAGAATGTTTGAATTATGCTGTCTGATTAAAAGTGTAACATATGAACATTTTTGCAAAACATGATTGATTTGCATGAGAAAAATCTCTACAAATAATGCAAAATAAATGAGTTGCACACTTTACAAGTGAAGTGAGCATTTGCAAAATGTAATATACAATGATGATGATTGTTGATCTTAAAAATCTTATTTCTTCACTGAGTTTTGATTTTCAAATGTCTTAATGATAAAGTCAACTTTTAGTTAAAAACATTATTTGTATAGTTTAAGAAAACAGTAACATATGTTGATGTAATTAAAGAAGAAATCAATTGCAATATATATATGTATTGCAAAGATCAGCAATGAAACTTATCTGTACATGATGCTGATTACAAATTTACTGTTTAGCTACAGTAAAGTTTAAAGATTATCAAAAGTTTGAATGATATTAAGATGCTGCGTGATGATGAAGTGTTATGCATTGATCACATGCAAAGTTTTCGCGATTATACAAACTTTGATAATCTCAATGCATATGCTACAAAGCAATTTGTATGCAGATGAGAAAGTCAAATAAAATGCAAAACTATGAGAAAAATCGTTTATGAAAATCATTTGATTCAGTATCTTGTCATTATAATGACAAGAACTGAGACAAAACACTCTTGCATTTAATTTGTTGAGAATGATTAGCAGAAAGAACTTGAATCACAAACATTCTTTAAATTTACATGCTAACTATGTATAAATCTGATTAAGACTGTATGTCTGTTATTACAACATGAATAACTCATGAGACTCATTAAGTTTGACATGAGCAAACTCAAGAGTCTCATTAATATCATTTAATAAATGTTCAGACATAGACATTTTATATGTAAGCAATACGCTGACAAGAAGACTTTGTTAAAAGAAGAGAAATATAAGCAAGTTAGTAAAGAATGATTGAACTATGCTGTCTGATTAAAAGTGTAACATATGAACATTTTTGCAAAATATGATCAATCTGCATAAGAAAAATCTTTACAAATAACATGAAATAAATGAGTTGTACATCTTACAAGCAAAATGAGTGTCTGCAAGATGTGATATACAATGTTGATGATTGTTGATCTTAAGAATCTCATTTCTTCACTAAGTTCTGATTCTTGAATATCTTGATGATAAAATTAATCTTTAGTTAAAAGCATCATTTGTATAACTTGAGAAAACAGTAATGTATATCAATGTGATTAAAGAAGAAATCAACTGCAATATACATGCATATTGCTGATGAAATGTCTGCAACTCATGCTTAAGAAGTAAACTGTCAAAATCTAAAAAGTGAAAGATTTCACTCATTTTGAACTGTGAATTTGCAATGAGAAAGACTATCTCTCGCTAAGAGAGAAATCAGTATAAAAATCGTGTTTTATGTATGTTGCATGCAACATATGCAACATATTTTCGATAAATAATTATATATGATTGAGCGAAAATTAGCAAAAGTTATGCTAAATTCTGAGCAAAAAGTTATTATCATCGAAGACTTTAATGCACATCATAGTTGATAAAACGCAAAAATTTCAAACTTTATTAAAATGAAAGCATTAATAAAGTGAATAAATTTACATAAGTGCAATCTGATTAACACTTCTGATATAAACATATATCACAACTATTCAAATCAATTAAACTTGATACTTGATTTAGCATTTGCATCAAAGAATATGTGTAATCATATCAAGAATTGATATATAAATGAGAATGCAAACACAGAATTCAATCATGAAGTAATTTTATTTACAATAATTATAAAAAAAGTGATTTTTTATTTTTTTATTTCTTCATTAAGTGCATGCAGTCTATGACTATGACACTGTCTAGACGCTGTATGTATGCTAAGTTACATGTAATCTGATCAAAGTCGCTGCTTTATATCTT
>JAABUL010003776.1_pt1 | contig 21642 bp, 28 predicted proteins | sample 5559151 | NCBI WGS metagenome assembly JAABUL01 (sample SAMN10711876, study PRJNA513368) | rock metagenome | isolation source: Antarctica rocks | place: Antarctica: Victoria Land, Pudding Butte sud | reverse complement strand
TTCATCCTTGTTCAGTCACTAGTTGTCACTCTTAGGGTTTATTCGAGAACCTTCCTCACAAGATCAGTCGGCTCTGACGACCTTTTTATAGTGATCGGTTTTGTACGTTATGTACTGGTTACTGCTCTGGATAAGAAACAGCTAACGTATGTACCTAGGGACTGAATGTCGCAGCAACAGTCTCTGATCTCGAGGGCTTCCTCAATGGCTGGTCACAGCACGAAAGCAGCCTCACACCAGGTGAGTACTCGTCGACAGAAAAGTGGTAAGATTCATACACGTTCCCCAATTTCAGCCAGCCTGCTCTAAGAACTATCTAGGAATTCTATCGGATATATCCAAGCGTACATAGTTTACTTCTTTGTTCGCGCTTCAGTGATGCTGTTTGTCTTAAGATTACTTCCATCCTACAAGAAATGGCAGCAAAGAGTGGTCTACTTGGCGTTCCTTACGAATTTCCTTGTGACGGCCTATACGTGCGTCATGTTTGGAATCTCTTGCCATCCGTTCAAGGCCAATTGGGAGGATGTTCCGAACTCAAAATGCTTCTCCAAGGATGTCTTGGTCCTTACAAATCAGATCAATGGCGGTAAGATTTACCGTTTCAGGATATTGTGTCTGTGCTCACCTACATAGCTCTTGCATGCGCATGCGACGTCGCCACTGCCTTAATACCCCAATTTCTAATGTGGGGCGTACAGATGAAAGCGAAAACCAAACGACAGCTGAACATCATCTTCGCTCTTGGTCTGATCACTGCAGTGCTAAGTATTGGTCGGGCGGCCACAATCACCAAGAAGACACTCAATGAAGACACTACCTGTATACTCACTTGGACCACTGTTCAGCCTCTTGTGACTGACAGCTGCATAGGGAACATAATCCCAGCCTACTACTTCAGCTCCTTCGAGTGCAACCTTGGTATCATCTTTGCATGTGGGCCGGCCCTCCGTCAGTTCTGGGCGTACAGAAGTCGAACGCATACTTCCCTGCCAACAAAGGCCCGACAGTATCCAAACGAAGATTTCGAGAAGATGCGCTATCGCATCAACATGCGCGACATCTTCTGGTATCGCAAAGCTCGAACAATTGGCAACAGAGTCTTCGATGCCTCACCGATATTTCGAAGTAGATCCCCACCACCGGATGCTTCAAGCAGCAATCGGCAAAGTTCCACGCAGGTTAGCAGTTCGATCCTTGACGTTTGGGAGAAGAAGATCAGGAATGCATTCAGACATGGCAGAGATCATGAGGTAATACTGTCTAAGTGGAGCCACTCCTCCAGGCCATGTCGACAAACCTCGACTAATGAGATATAGGCTGCGCGTCAATCCTCGTCCGAGACCGCAAAATCCACACCCTCCGAGATCTCTGAGAAGCAAAAACTTCGTGAAGCCTCTAGACCGGGTGACCCGCCTTCGAAGAAGCCTTATAACAGTCGCAAATGGCGCTTGTTCCCCCCGAGATCGGAGATCAGCACTGGCAGCTCCAATCGGGCGACCTTCCTACTCTCCGATAGTGGAGCTGGTACAAGTACCACCATGACGACACAGGACGAACCGTTCTGGCCTTCACGCCAGAGCGAGCTCGCCGACGAGCTGTCCAATCCAAGAATGAAACCCACATACGGATCGCAGATAGTCTAGTGTCCGCTTCTACAACAATGGATATTTTCATCTGATTTGGACAAGGTGACGCTCTAGGCTCGGGTGTGCTTCACCGTTTGCAGAGGTAGGCGGTCCGGAATGCAATTACTGGCGACCCAAGTTCTACATAGTCAATGTGGTTCGAAGATAAGTAGATTCGGCGGCAAACCCTGACAGTTGCGAAGCACCACCTTGTCAACACCTACTTTAAACATGCGCACTGAGGGGTCCTATCACTCGCCCTTGCGTAACCAACCGAAAGGTCTCACTCTATGACTTTGCGAAATGCCTCCGTTCCAGTAAAAATCTTATCTCACTATTGTCCGATAGACCCCGTGCACTAGACTCCTGTTCTTGAACCCTAGTCTGATGATAGAGAGCTCCAGAGTCGGACTATCGTTTCAAGTTTTCTCAAAGACAGACATAGAAACAGCAGAGGTCTGCAGGCCTTCTCGCTTCCCAGCCCGAGGAGTGCATTGAAACGGTGCACCCCCGCGCTTGATATACCATGCATATTAAGGTAGGCTTGCAAGGGCCCATTGCTTTCGGGATCGTTTGGAACCGATAGGTCCACAAGATAAACTACCTAGTCAGGTCCCGCTTGGCAGACCTCCACCTTTCTTACGTCTATTGGAGGAGCCTTGGGTTCGCAAGGCTGCGAGCCCCGCGCGGGGCTCTAAGCTCTGAGCAACTGCGTTGGAAACCAATAAAGGCTTACAAGTGTGGTCTTCACCGGATCCTTGAATCGAGCGGGTCCCTCACAGCCGCAATCGCCTGCACTCTCACCAAGCTTGCTCCCGATCCACGACCGTGGGATCCAGAGGCTCTACCGCTCCCAACCATGGACCCCACGCCCAACATCGCCAGCGACCCGCCCGCAACCCCTTTCCGACCCACCCCACCCGCCACAGCGCGCGAATACTACAACGCCCCCTCCACCGACGCCTTCTACCACTCCCTCTGGGGCGGCTCCCACATCCACATCGGCACCTACCTCACCCCCCACGACCCCCTCCCCCTCGCCTCCGACCGCACCGTCTCCCGCATGGCCGCCCTCCTCGGCCCCTTCCTCACGCCCGCCACCCGCGTTCTCGATCTCGGCGCCGGCTACGGCGGGGCCGCGCGCTGGCTGGCGCGGCATTACGGCTGCCACGTCACGTGCCTGAACATCTCCGAGGTGCAGAACGCGCGGAACCGGGCGCAGACGCGGGCGGCGGGGCTGGAGGCGCTGGTGGCGGTTGTGGAGGGGGAGTTTGAGTGCTTGCCGTTTGGAGAGGGGGCGTTTGAGCTGGTGTGGTGTCAGGATAGCTTGCTGCATGCGGGGGATCGGGAGGCGGTGGCGAAGGAGGTGGCGCGGGTGCTGGTGAGGAGGGGGGCGAGGGTGTTGCTGTCGGATCATTTGGTTGGGGAGGGGGTGGCGGAGGAGAGGACGAGGCCGATTAGGGAGCGGTTGGCGCTGGAGGGGGGGTTGGCGACGAGGGGGTTCTATGCGGAGGTTTTTGAGAAGTGCGGGTTTGAGATGGTGGGGTTTGCGGAGGGGACGGAGCATATGGTGATGCATTGCGGGAAGGTGGTCAAGGCGATCGAGGAGGCGGAGCGGCTGGGGGCGACTGAGCTTTCGCAGGAATTTGCGGAGAAGGCGAAGATGGGGATGGCGCAGTGGATTGAGGGTGGCAAACAAGGGTACCTGGAATGGGGTATCTTCCATTTCCGGAGATGACTTCTCTGGCACCGCGAGCAGCTTTCTAGCGTAGATGGCGCTTGTCCGTCTTGGTTGGATGGGAGATTCGTAATGAAAGCTTACGTACTGATGCAGAATTATCCAGTGTTCATTGTTCAGTGCCTTCCCCATGATCCCAACAGCTGGGATGCGAAAGCAGCGAGCGTTTTGGAACTGCGACCAGACATGCACGCCATCGGATCGAAGATCTGCACTCACCTTTTTAGCTGCTATCAAGTGCTGCCATCAGGCGAGCTGCTCCATCCAAGTATCCTACCGAGCGACTGGGTTTTCGGCTCCTCGCAACAGAGATGGGAGCAGCCTCGACCTTGGATAGCTCTCGAGACAGGACAAGCGAAATTTTCCCATGAGAAATAAGTGTCACGACTGTGCTAAGGTTTGAGGTCTTTGGTTAACATGGTGGACATACTTCGAGGTTCAAATCACTAGTTTCCTGCCAATCAAATGTTAAGCAAGCTTCACAAAGGGGGAGAATATTTCTGGATGCAGAGGTACGAACCCGTCAACCGCTGTTAAGGTCGCCTAATTTCCGTATCTTCCTCTCCTCAGCCCAATAGGAGTGGATTAGAGTGCTCTCGATGGCTGAAGAAAGTAAGCACCCTTAGCAGAGGTTGTGATAATTTTGGAGTGTGGTTTAGGCTAGATAGCTAGTATAAGCTCAGAATACAGCACTTTGAAGCTTTCCTTTTGGGCACTCCATTGATGAGGGCCACTGTAAGATATCTCTTTGGTTTTGAGTGTTTGAAGGATCCGCAAGACTCAAGAGTAGCTTGAATGAGTAACAAATTCTTATCGATCCTGTGCCGGCCCAGTAGTTTTTTGCACTGATCGGTCATTTAGCACAGTTTAGCAATTCCCATGCTGCAAGGTTTTCTAACCCTTCCTGCTATTATTTCTGTCGACGAAGCATAGACATATATTGCACCGTTTTGCGAATCATAAGCCACAGAGATCGTACCTTGGGTCTTTAGCCTAAGACTCAGACACGGCAATATCTTTCGTCTTCTCGGCTTTTGGTGACCATCCATTATGCGTTTCTCTCCGACATCTCATAATAGTAGCTGTCACTGTTGATGGTTGCCATACCACACAGTTGGTAACTCGGGCTCGGATGGCATTTTGGGCATCCGGCCAGCCTGGATGACTACAGCATCAGTAATATCATCTAGAGGGTTCTATGATTGCTGGTAATGACTTTGTGACCTGGTCTATTGTTTTTATGGAGCCAATGACAGTGCTTTGACCTTTTGCAAAGTTAGTAGGCTCTTTAGCCTCCTTTTGTTCGGCTGCATCCGTGCTCTTAGTTTCAGACAAGCTGATGTCTTGCTTGGCCGTACGCAGAGACGAAGAATGAGAAACCGCGACTGCAGAAAGGTAGCAAGATTGATCATTTCGCGGGATAGAAAACTGAGATAACCTACCTTTGGATCTTGTCAATGTCGCGATTGCAGAAGGCTAGACCAGAAACGAGGCACTGTTTATTCAAGCTCATCATCGAAAAGTGTTGGCGATTGCCGCCCATGATGGTGGCGTGAGATGCTTGCAGTAAAAAATCGAAGCGTGGCGCGAATTGTAAGTTCAATTAGCTGGAGAGTGGACGCAACATTGAAGGAAAGGATGGCTGTCTTCTGGGAACACCCATCTAGAAGGCTGTCAAGAGCCTAGTATGCACACCTCGCTCGCACAGCGACAGAAGGATAACCACTTAAGGCTCATTCGGCAATTCAAAGCCTTAGATCAGCCTCACCTACCGCGCATCTCAGACCCTTTAGCCAGTAAAGTACACTTGAACATGGTCCCTCTCTCTCCGACGAAGTTTACACTCGAATATCAGTCAGGCTTCCTGGTTTAGAACTTACTACTGTGGACTTATATGACTCGGTCACATTCTGTGGTCTCGACGGGCTGACGGACATATGTGATCGCGGTATTCGACTTGGTAAGACCTAGGCTTCGGTGATTGTTGCGTTGGCCTAGCTTGCACGCATGCGTGCAGACATCTTTGACGCCCTAGTAATTCTCTCTCACGCCTTCTGAGATGCCATTGAGCTAGTCACCCTTGACAGAAATCAGAATTATATAGTTGAGATAATCATGCAATACATCTTCGTTGGAGACACAGACATTGGCGCAATCGCGTTCACGGTACTACTAGCTCCAGGGGCCCCTTCATACGGTCGTATAACGTTGATTGTGGCGTCGATTGTGCTTATGTCTACGCGCGACAGGGGCGAAATCTATGCTGATGCTGCATTTTGTTCCATACGACCGGATAGTCGAGATTTCTGGACTAGACGACGTCGATCAATGTTGTAGAGCCTAGCAGGGGAAGAGAAAGAAGTATAGCAATGGTAAGAAACACGAACCTCCGGGCGAGGCGCTAGGCCACGATGTAGTATATTGTGAATGAGTGTCGTGAGCGACGAATTCACGAATGAAGAAGACTCTGAACTCCCCTCCGGAATAGGCCATAGTCTTCGTGTATTCACATTAATGAATGCTTCGCTAATCAAACTGTGACCTCGTCTTTCATGGCGTTGCAATACTAAGTAGAAAGACGGCAGATATCTCGATCGAGATACCTTGTAAATGAAGTATGGATGTTGAAGGGGAAGTAAAGTAATAGAACTGGACTCACTCGCTGACCATTCGTTCAATTGATAGACATCGTTGGAACATGTCAGGTTGATTAGCGGAACAATCTGCTTATGTTGGATTAGATCAGGCTTGCTCCGGCCAGCAGTGGTGCTTATTCCAAGACTGCTCCGTATTGTATCTTGTTATAAGGTTGGAAGGGGAAGTCCAAAGAAGTCGAGAATCTTAACGCGGTGACGCCACTTAGGGGTAATTGCTCAGGGCCGGCTTAGGGCTCAATCCGCCACATAATCCAATACATCATTGTTACTTTGAATCATTGCTCCTGTAGCCGCGTTGACTCCTTTGGCCAATTGTAAGGACAGCGCTCATCCGACAACTCCGAGGCTGTGCAGAGCGACCAAAAGCATACGCCGAGCTGCCCTGGCCGGCCGACTACAGTTTGGGGAATCCTACGGCCATTGCTCAAGCACCACGAGTACTCTTCGATCAGACCACGCCTTTCACTATCCTAACCTGCCACCCTCATACCAATCATGGCGACCGAAGCCTCCCAACCACCTCCACTTACCGACGCGCATTCTAATGGCACCCTCGAAGCCAAAGCCCCCCAAACAACCACCGCCATCCCCGAAAACACCTCCGTCGACGGCTCCACCACCCCCATGCTCACACCCATCCTCCACCCCTCCCCAACCAGCCACCCCGCCCCCTCCAAACCCCTCACCGCAGACCAACGCACCAAATACCTCTCCCTCCTCACCACCACCAAAGCATGGGCCCTCCTCCCCACCACCTCCAAGTCCCCCCTCCCCACCGCCCCTCTCAGCGACCCCGAACGCCTCTGGCTCACGCGCGAATGCCTCCTGCGCTACCTCCGCGCCACCAAATGGGCCCTCCCCGCCGCCATCACCCGCCTGCAGACCACCCTAATCTGGCGCCGGGAATACGGCCTCGCGGACTTCACGCCCGAGTACATCAGCCCCGAGAACGAGACGGGCAAGCAAGTCCAGCTGGGGTACGACATCCACGGCCGCCCGTGCCTGTACCTCAACCCCTCGCGGCAGAACACGCCGCGCAGCGAGAAGCAGATCCAGCATCTGGTGTTTATGCTCGAGGCCAGCATCACGCTCATGCCGCCCGGCGTCGAGACCATGGCCATCCTGTGCAACATGAAGCAAGGCGCTGGCAAGCAGCCTTCCGTGGGCCAAGGGCGCCAGTTTTTGTCGATTTTGCAGACGCATTACCCCGAGCGGTTGGGTAGGGCGCTGGTTATGAATGTGCCGTGGGTGGTGTGGGGGTTTTTCAAGCTGATAAACCCCTTCATCGATCCCCTGACGAAGGAGAAGATGCGGTTTGATGAGGATTTGAGGGTGTTGGTGCCGCCGATGCAGTTGATGAAGGAGTATGGCGGGGATGTGGCGTTTGAGTATCGGCATGATCCGTATTGGGGCGCGTTCTGTGGGTTGGTGGAGGAGAGGCGGAAGGCGATGATGGAGCGCTGGGTGGAGGGGGGAAAGGTCATTGGGGAGAGCGAGTTTTATCTCAGGGGTGGGGATGAGCAGAGTGTGGGGAAGACGGGCGAGGATGAGGCTAAGGAAGGGGCTTGATTGAATGGAGCGTAGAGGTTGAGAATAGGCACGGAGGTTGGGGTTTGCATGTCATGTATAGTGGTCGACGATGTCTTGGCGAGACTTTGCTAAGGCGTACATAGATAGGCATCAATTAGATAGAACACAGCATATGATAGACTTGGCAACCAAAGCGCACTCGCAATATGCTGTCAGTCCATCACCCCAGCAAATAGCATGCCATAAAATGGTAAGGTGCGCCGTTCAATGCTCTCACAGGATCCCCTCGTTCTCACTCTAACGCCGTGAAACATGTTTCGCATCTGGTATGAACCGAGATCAATCCACTCAGTGCCTTGGTAAGTATTCCCCTTCGTATTCATCAGCATCGCCTTGCCTCCTACGACCTGGTCCTTCTCGATGCCGCCTTCCCAGCCAATAAACCAGCAGCTTCCGCATTCCTGAACATCAACACCATCCTGGACCCAGCCACCAAGGCTCCCGCCTCCGCTCCTGACGACCAAAGAGGCCATTCGCAAGCGCCAATTGTGGCTCGTGCAGCTTTTGAAGATAGGAGTGCCTGGGATCCTACAACTTAGGCTTCGTCCTTCGACGTGGATTCCAAGATGCCGTTCACCAAGCGTTTTATTTCGTTCTCTCGCGGGCAGATGTGTGTTGGAGGTATAGCAATGCCAGAATTATTGACGGACACCGAGAGCGATCCGTCCTGTTGCATGGCCGGCAGCAGCGTTATTGGGGGTGGGAAGCGTCCTCTTCCCAGGGCTCCTTTTTTTGGATGCGGTTGTTGATCCACGCTGTGGGTGGAAAGCCAGCCCGTTTCAAAGACAATGTTGCGGCATCATGCCATCAGCGACAAGCCCCGAGACCTTGATGGAGTAGTCAGGAATCCTGGGATGCCTTGATTGTCAACAATACTATGAGACCGTTGAATCTAAGGTGGTGATACCAGCGCCAGCGCCATCAGTGCTCACAGCTGGGCTTGGGACTGCAGGATCGCCATATGAGCGAGGATGCGGATTGTGGTGCTGGCTGGTAGGTGTCATTGTGGGTGAGGAAGTTGATGAGCTAGCGGCAGGTACGTACGGAATGGGCGTGGGAAGCACATGTATCTGGTCATCAGGGCCTGATACTGATGGCCTCACTGCCAACTTTCGTTTGGAAGTTGGTCTGAGGAATGTTTTGACCATCCATAATGACAACCCTGAGTCAACGTACCGGAAGTGACCGTTGAAATTGATCGGGCGGAGTACTGGGCGGTCGTCAGCGGTCGGTACTCTTGATGCTGACAATGCTCGATCGACCGAGGCGTTAGGCCAAAGGATACTGCTCATGCAGTTGCGCCACTTTTGGAGCCATAATGTGTTGGTTGACACGACCGCCTCATCAAGAGCGGGTAGAGCCTGCACGAAGCTATAGAAAAGAGGCAACCGCTTCCTGTCGAAACGGGTGCTCCTCGACTTAGTTCTTCGCTGTAGTAAGCCACGTACTGGGAATTGAAGTCTCTTGATACCGGGCAGAGTCTTGCTCAAGTATGTATTGAACGGACTTTCTTAGCCTGTTACGATTGGGCTGGATCGACATCATTTTATCCACTACTCGTCTCATAGTATACTCTTCGTGTTCAATAGAGGCGATTCTTTGCGCTGCTTTATAAATGAGATCCATGAGTCTTGGGTCGTTTGCAGCCCTCGCCGCATGTATACTGTCGACTAACTCTCTGTCATCTTCCGTGGTAGAGGTGCGTTCAAGTTGTCGCACACAGAAGTCGACGTCAGCGCCGCGCTCGAGCAGCAGGTCGAATATCGACTGTTCCTGGCGCCACGCTGCAGCCCTTAGAGCGTGTCTAAAGCCACCTCCCTGGATGTTAGGGTCTGCCCCTGCGTCTAATAGCAGTCTTGCGAGTTTCGCGGAACCTGTGGCCGCCGCGGCCTGTAGCGCTGAACCATAGTGGCCTCCTTGTGCATTGACTTTCGCCCCTCGGTCAAGGAGCAGGGCTGAAATAGCATACTGCCCTTTCGCAGCTGCAGCCTGTAATGCATGGCCATATCCGCCACCACGGGCGTTGATCTCAGCACCAGATCTGATGAGCAAGTGGACCACAGCTTCGTGGCCAAACTCGCAAGCGACTTGAAGAGCAGTATCGTACTTTCCCCATTCAATGGTGGGATTGAGCAATGCCCCGTTCTCGAGCAGCAAGCGGACAATTGGTTCAGAGCCGGAAAAGCACGCAGCTTCTAGAGGCGTCCCGAACACCAGTCCACCGAAACAGTTTATGTCGGCGCCGCTGCCTACCAACAAGCGGACCATCCTCTCGTCCCCTTTACTCGCTGCAGCCACTAGTGCGGTACCGTATCTACCACCAAGCGCATTAACATCGTAACTCAAGTCCAGCAATGCTCGTACAGGTTCCACAAGACCGAGTAAAGCTGCATAGTAGAGAGGTGAAGGACCAGAACCCCGAAGCCGATTTGAACCTCTTTTAATGTTGGGATCATAGGTTGCCAGCCAGTTCTGAAAGATCGTTACGGATGTGTGAAAGACCCGCATGGCGTAATACTTGATGGTCAAATCGCTATATCTCATGGTCCCATCATCAACGCAGCTCAACTCTTGAGCGTGTTGAAACCAAAACTCCGCCGCATATCTCAGCAGTGGCATGACCTCTGGTTCGGGTGGGACTTGATGTTTGAAGCTGTTTCGGCACAGGACAGACAAACAGCATTGGCTGATATGTTCATGGGATTCCTTTTCCGATAGCGAAAAGCTTGCAGCTGAACCCTGGGAAATATGATCTGACAAGAGATAATCCCGCACTGATGCGTGAGCAAATCGTACGATTTGACAAACTTGGAGCTTGCCACATATGAAGACCTTCTCTTCAGACATTGAGACTAGCGACCGGCAAATGCGAAGCACATCATGAGGATCATATAATTTGTCATCTAGATCGCCATCTTGAAGTCCCGGCTCTGTTGTCGCAGCTTCTGCCACTTCCTCCAGGGCGAGTGGCCGCTTCGCCAATGCTATCCATTGCAAGATTGCACGAGCATCTGCCAGGTCACTGCTACCCACACAGCTGAGGATACGTTCGTAGGTATCGTACAAGGATGTTGGCAGGTCTTCCAATGCGGCCTTCACAGCTGAAGCTTTGTTGCAAGATCTTAGAGCATCGATTTGGCACACCGCCCATCGAAACCTGAGGCAAATCGACCGTCAGCGTCAGCATCTCATCGAGACAATCTTTGCAAGCAAGAAGCCATGACGAGCTAGGTATAGGATCCACTAACATGCCTTGAGCACCTTTGCCAAGCTTCAGCTCTATCATGTTCTTGATGTGGCCAGGTAGCCTGCTTAGCCTAGGATCTTCTGAGAGGCACCTCTGAATGTGTAGTTTGATGTCGGCATCGACTAGGTCATTCTTGATGCAGATGACTTCTGTCGCTGATTCGCCAAGCGTGAACTTGATGTCGTTTTCGGCTCGGCTTGTAGCAAGAACATGTGTATTTTCAAAATCCTTTCCTGCCAATGACTGGATGCTACGTAGAAGTTCTGGCCTTTGGGGCTCAGGATATTCGTCTAACGCATCTATGATAATGAATATGTGTATAGCTAGCGACGCTTCTAGAGCTCGGAAAATTGAGATCAACGTTGGAATACTAGGCTGCTGGCCTGATGCACGATGTTGAGAGCATAGTGCCTGTACAGCTTTAGGGATTTCATCGGTACCAACACAGATTTGCTTGATCAAGGAGCGTAGTATGTTGGCGACGTTCGCGTTAGGGCTTTCATTGAAATCGATGTAGTAGTACGCCATCACCCTTGATCTGAAAAGCTTGCAGAATCCTTTGATATCCTCGATAATCGCGGCACTAGCCATTAATGTGAGTCACGAGAACTCTAATCACTCTTCACGAGCTCCTTACCATAGGAAGGTTTTCCCACACCCAGCTAATTTCGTGGATCAGCTATCTGCAAATGATAGGCGGCTCAACGATCCAAGCTCACGAATACCAAGTATCCATCCAAGCCCTCGAGAGCGCGTTTTCCATCGTTTATATTCGTCCGAGTCGAGCAGCCATTCTCCAGTACCCGGCTCTCTTTGCTGGATTGCTCGGTTGTGGTGGACCGAAGGGTCCGAGATGCTCAGCCACTGCAGCATTTTCATCTGCTCATCGGCTTGAATGAATGGAGTTTTGCTATCACTATCCCTTTGAGCTGTCACACTCACTGAATGGTGGGTAAGGTATATGGCATTGTTGCGCAGCTCCTGGGCTATGAATCGAACCTTGTCTTCTTGGTGGACACTGAGTAAGGCTTTTTTTGCCAGCCGCCAGGATGAGTCGGCAACGTCAGGCAGGACTTTGAGTAAGATCTCATCCAAGGCCTGTATCATTTCTTAGCATGAAACACGATTACTATCCTTGTACATGCCTGAATCGTTCTCGACACGAACACATAGACCTACGATTACATGAGCATGACAGCCTTGGACCACGGCCAAAACGGCACTTTGTGTTTCCAAAGCTACTTCGTGGAGCTCAACCCTCTCCTTGGTCCGTTTCAGATCACTTATCAAAAGAGGTAGCTGGATTTTGATGTCTCGAAACACCACAGGGACTTCATTATTCTTTGAGCGAAACTTGTCTATCCGTCCGATCACCTTCGTACTGAAGTCGACGAACTGCACAATCGCCGAGGCGAGGCCAACAATAGCAAGAGCTTCGGCCATGATCAACAAGTATGCTCTGATCAGTACCTTAGCTCGAGCGTAGATTGGCTATGTATGACAATTGCACCCATGGGCTGATGGCTTATATGGCCTAGTCAGGTTCTGTTGAAACGAACATGCTATAAATTAGCACACAAGGTCATCATACCATAGTATGCTGTAATGCAGTAGCACCCCAACGATCCTGTAAATGCCTTAGATGCGAACGACTCATGATTCAACCATGTAACTGGACATTGGCATTACAGCTCAAGCGGCGAGTCAATCACCCGCCTCGCTCTGAACGGAGAGAAATTATAAGAAGTATGACACTGTCGTCAAGCTTTCAAAAAGCAGGAGAGGAAGGGATCTTACTTTATTGACCGGAAAAGAGTGTCTACAAATGCCTTCTGCCAAGAATACGGCAGGCGGGCCGAGACGCCGAATCCTTGGCCACGGCGCGTCCAGGGCTCCAGGGCGCGTCTGCCCGCTTTAGCATACCCACTGTCGTCTACGGGTGGTAATGGGACTGTGTTACAGGAGTTCTCGCAAACATCCTGGAATTTTCAAATAGCATGGCCGACACCAAAGCAGAGCTCCATGAGCTTTTTGCCGTCCCGCCCGTCACCGAGCTTCCACCAGATGTCTCTGGCGAGCTCCAATCGATCCTCCGCCTCCACTCGATAACACCCCAGGATCTGCGTTTCAAATGGGAATCCTACACGATGAAGATGGGACTTGAGCAGACAAAGCTAGATCTAGCTACTGCGAGGGCGTTCAAGAAGGACCTCCAAGAAGCCTTGGAGAGGGAGTCTCGTGGCAAGGCTCATGTTAGGAGCGTGGACAAGAGGGGCGCATATGCTACGCCAAGGGCTGGGAGGGGGGATGATGTCTTTGGGATGTTAGTCAAGTGTTTGCGGAATGTCGAGTATTAGTATTTGTACGCTGACCATGATAAAGGCTTGATGGCATTGCGAGTACGCCTTCTCGGCGTCCTTCGACTGGCGTAGCCAAGCGCAAGTCGGCCTTCGAGACGCCCTCGGTACCAAAATTTGCCAAGTCGAATGCTATGAGCTCGCCGACTGATGGGCGGACTGCAGCAACAAATGGAAACACAGGCGGTATAGCATTTGCCAACCGCTCAGATGCCGGCCAGATCATTCAAACCCTTAATGACCAATTAAGCCCTTCCAAGCCTCCAATCGCACCGCCGGCTGAACCCAGAATCAAGCTGACGGCGGCGACGGACCTCAAGAAGTTTTCGTACAAGCCAATGGCTATGCATCTGTCAGAAGCTTCCGAGGTGCTGGATGACCGAATAGACGAGTTCCAACTCTTGATCCAAGGACATCACAATCTTGAGGATAGTACTTTTGGCAATGCTGCGAATCAGAGCACCGAACAGACGATCGCCGTGGGAAGAATCGCATCTGACACCCTTGAGGGCAAACTCAACGCCGCGTCTTTGCTCCTAGAGACATCGCGGAGGACAGGTGCTGGTCTGCGGGTACCGCTCAAGGTGGAATCCGTATCGCACGAGTTCTTTCCTGGCCAAATATTGGCTGTCCGGGGCATAAATGCTTCCGGAGACTATTTCACTGTCAGCGAGGTACTCGAAATCCCGCTTCTGCCACCGACAGCCTCTCTGCCCTCAGTTCTCGACGCCACCAACGACCGCTTAGGAGTCGAGGATAGCGAGAGTGCAGACAGTCCAGCAAACGCGCTCAACGTATTGCTTGCGTCTGGACCCTACACTGCCGATAACAATCTGGCCTTCGAGCCTCTGCATGCCTTGTGCGATAAAGCTGCGGAAACATATGCAGATATGCTTTTACTTGTTGGTCCATTGTTCGACATCGAGCATCCGCTTGTCGCATCTGGAGATTTCGACCTGCCCGATGACCCCAGTATCGAACCCGACAAGGCCACCCTGACGGACGCCTTTCGAATCTTAGTAGGTGGACCACTTCGGCAACTCGCTCTGAAAGTCCCTAGCATCACCATAACCTTGATACCCTCCACTCGCGATGCAATCAACAAGCATGTATCGTGGCCACAAGAGAAGTTCACTGGCATGAAAGACCTTGGACTTCCTAAACGGGCGAAGCTGGTCTCGAACCCAGCTAACATCGTGGTAAACGATATCGTGCTGGGTCTTACAGCACAAGACGCACTTTATGATCTGCGACGTGAGGAGCTCGTGGTGGGAAGACCCAAGGAGAGTGATATCATGGCCCGACTGCCAGGACATCTAATACAGCAGCGGCACTTTTATCCCCTGTATCCTCCGACTGACAGGACCCTCTTACCGAAGACCGGTACCGAGGATGGCTTAGCGACGGGTACGCCTTTGGATGTTAGCTATTTAAAACTTGGTGAGTGGATGATATCGAGGCCTGATATGCTGATTACGCCGAGCGCGCTAGCTCCTTTTATTAAGGTAAGTCTGTCGGACCCCTTCTCAAGACGAATCTAATTCCTTCGATGTGTAGGTGGTGAACGGTGTTGTGGTGATCAATCCAGGTCCCCTGTCTAAAAGGAAAGGCGCAGGCACGTACGCGCAGATGTCCATCTACCCAAGAAAAGTCACCGACCAAGAACGGGAGATGGAAGCTTCCGAAAGGGCAATGGTGGGCCATGATCTTTTCCACCGCGCGAGGGTTGATCTCTCGAAGATATAGCGATTTCTTAACGTCGCATGGCTTTGGCCTTCGGCGGCACGGAGAGTTTGGACATAGCAATGCCTTTCAAGAATCAACATTGAGAACCAATGCTCAAAGAATTGATCCTCCCAAAGCCCATGCTCTTTTCCACAAAGTCGTGCATTTAATCTTGTCATAAGCGCTTCTGGCCTTCAACGTGGTAGACCACTCCTTCCCCCCTTCAACCTACTCCCCATTCCCCCCGCCCCACTCCCCTCCTTAACCGGCCCCCTCCTCATCAACTCTTCCAGCCCCAAATCCTTCCACGCAGCCTCCTTCCTCGCCTGCGTCGCCCTCGTGATCCCAAAAGCAGCATGCTGATCCGGCACGACATCGTCCTCGTCCTCCGGGTTCGGCGGCTGGTGCTGCGGTGGCACGTAGATTTCCTCGTGGGGGAGTTGGGGGGGGCGGTTGAACTCCTCGAAGAGGTCGGCGATGCGGGGCTGGTTCATGTGGACGTAGGTGTGGGAGGAGTCTTTGGACTTAGGGGGAGCGGTTAGTGCGGGGTGCTGGGGATGGGGTCAAGGGGGGAATACCATTGTGGTGGGGGCGTTGGAGATGGGTTGGTGGAAGTGGTGCCCGTGGGTTGGGTTTGTGGAACGAGTATCAATGGCTCGAAATTGGCCGGGAGGGTGTCTGGGGGTAGTTGGGCTGTATTGACTTTGATTTCTGATGATTCTGGGTCAATGGTGATGGGAATTAACGAGGTTTTGTGGTGTTGTAGCTGAAGTTCGGACGAAGATGATCGACGAATGCATGAATAGAAACCTCGATTAGGATTAGCCTGGGATCTTATCAAGATCCCGATACATACTCCTACAAACATCTAAGTGCACATCATGATTCTATGAACGAACCACGTCTTCTAGTCACACTTTCTTCGTCCGTTCCTGTCATTCCTTCGACTCCTACTAGAACGACTGGAGGTCTACGCTCTTCACCGCGTCTCCGAGTCCTGGAATCTAGTCCTATCTCCGCTCTCTGTCCCCCTTTTCTTTTATGTCCACGGCAATTGACGCTCGTCGACGCCCTAATTTGTGGTCGTATATTACCTTTGGTTCTACACCTCGGAGACGCTCAATTTCATTACCCACGCGCAACAGCAACGGACGCGATACTGACCTAAAAGACGACTTCGCGAAAACCAGCAAGGTGGATATCTCAAGGGAGAAAGGCGCCTGGATGACGCCTGCGCAGCGCTCGCGGTACTACAAGACTGGGGGCATTGTCGCATTTGTATTTTTCGTTCTATATTTGGTCTCCGGTAGAGATGCAGCTCACGTTGGAAATTTGGTGCCAGGTAAGAGACCACGAGCGGCCATACGATCGGCGGAACTGTGGTTCAGCTAATGCTTCATCAGGCCATGGCGGCCAAAGGGTGTCTGACCCGGCGGCTGGGACTACGAAGTGCTCGAAGTCCTACTCTTCCAGCAAACCCTTAATACAATATGCTTTGATGATTGATGCCGGTAGCACCGGCTCACGAATTCATGTCTACAAATTCAACAACTGCGGCCCTACGCCCGAGCTTGAACACGAAGAGTTCAAGATGACGGAAAAGAAGGATGGTGGTTCATCAGGCTTGAGCGCGTATAAGACAGACGCTGAAGGTGCAGCGAAGAGCTTGGATGTTCTTATGGATGTGGCTGTCACGACAGTCCCAGAGAGTTACCAGGCTTGCTCGCCAGTTGCCGTCAAGGCTACAGCAGGTCTGCGCATGCTCGGCGAAGACATGAGCGCAAATATCCTTGCGGCGGTTCGCACTCGCCTGGAAACCGTCTATCCTTTTCCAGTCGTAGCGCAGAATGGCGTACAAATCATGGATGGCAAAGACGAGGGCGTCTACGCTTGGATAACAACCAACTATCTTCTTGGAAAGATTGGTGGACCAGACAAAAGTCCCACTGCGGCCATCTTTGACCTTGGTGGTGGCTCGACACAGATAGTTTTCGAGCCTACCTACAAAACACCCTCAGGTGGAATGCCCGAGAGGCTAGCGGAGGGCGATCACAAATATGCGCTATCGTTTGGCGGCCGTGACTTCGAGCTCTACCAACACTCGCATCTCGGCTACGGCCTCATGGCCGCGCGAGAGGCCATCCACAAAGCGGTTGTGCAAGCCAGGAAAGAAGCCGTCGCTAAATCAGATGCTGAATGGCATACCAAACCAATCCACAACCCGTGCCTGGCAGCGGGAACATCACGCGAAGTGAAGGTCAAGCTCGAAAATGGCGGCAGCGAAGCTACCTACAAGATGGTAGGTCCCGCCGATGGCTCCCCGGCTCAGTGTCGCGGTTTGGCCGAGAAGATACTTGAGAAGGATGCTCCTTGTCAGCTGGCGCCTTGCAGCTTCCGGGGTGTGCATCAACCGTCGCTGGCGAGAACATTCGCGAACGAGGATGTCTACATCTTTAGCTACTTCTACGACCGGACTTCGCCTTTGGGGATGCCCGAGTCATTCACATTGGCGGAGATGCGCGACATCACGGCGAAGGTGTGTGAGGGTAAGGAAGGGTGGGCGAGCTTTGAAGGGGTCAAGGGTGCGATGGAGGACTTGAAAGACAGGCCGGAATGGTGCCTTGACCTCAATTTCATGTTAGCGTTACTGCACTCGGGCTATGAAATGCCAAGCAACCGAGAGGTGAGGATTGCGAAGAAGATCAAGGGGAACGAGCTCGGCTGGTGTTTGGGTGCAAGGTAAGTCCTCACACCAGTCCCTTGTGTACCACTTGAGTAGCCTACCTTATGCAGGCAAAACGAACACGTGATCATGAGCTAACACTCTTCTAGTCTGCCACTGCTAAGCAAGGACTCCGGCTGGCAGTGTAAGGTGAAGCAGATACAGTAATGTTTTCTAGGGCATAGACAAGTCACCGAATGAACATTGAGCTACTTGGCTCGCATAAATGTACAGCATCGCAATTTGGGCATTGAGAATACACGAAATCATAGAAGTTGGCAAAAACGACGCACTTGGCCTTTCTTGGGGAAATGGTTTTATGACCAACCTGACGAGGACTTCCATTCCAAAAGCAAACTCTCCAAGGCGTTCACACGCTTATTAGGTCTTCCAAAGCTAATCGGACATCAACCTGCTTATGATTGACTTGGAAATGCCAGATCGCCCATGCATTCCGATTGCGGCATCCACCGGTCTTCAAAAGGGTGAATCGCCATCAGAATACTGGTGTAGAAACCGTCGGTAGGCCGGAGGACGCAGGGCGCATGTTGCAGTGGAAGCCGCCCGGGCGGCGCTCTTTCAGCCTTACCGGTAATTGAAAGCTCAAGAAGAGATTGATCGAGAGCTGATGGTCAATTGGGGAGATGCGTACAAACCGATGGGAACAAACATATCTTGAATTCATCTATGCAATCGTTGGTTAACATCGACTGCAATGCAAAGGTCATCCCCCTACCGACTGATGTACGCACGTCTCAATGCTTTCGTCTGTCACAAATCTACAGACTCTAGGTCTGTAATCTTCTGCTTTACGGCAACGATTATCAATAATTCTATCCATATCCACTTCGTGACTACGCTTTCGCGCTGGTGATCGAAGATCGATATCGAGACATCCTGCGCTAATCGATGATGCAGTGCTCCTTCGAAGTGATCATATATGAGTACACCCTATTGTAAGTACCTAAGGCACGCTTAGTATATGCCACATACAGTAAAGCGTGCCGCGTGCCATATACGGCTAGCGTGGCCAATATTTAATTCTCCTCTGGTCTTGACTGCAAGTACGATTACTTTACTTTATCTCTCAACACAATCTACTCGTATGGTTCGTGTCCGCAAATTTCTCTGTAAATGTGCTTAAATTTCGCATGTAAAGGACGATGGATGTGTTCTTCCATCTTATTGAAGCGAAGCAATAACTGACATTCTCCGTCACTCTCAGCAATATTTATACGTACGAGTACATGTAGCTACAAGACCTGTCTACCCTCACGATCGCGATCGGAGTAGTTGCCTCCGCACTTTCGAGTGCGGGCAAACCCGCTAAGGTTGCCATATCGGTCGTTGTGCATTGTCAAGCTCAGCATGCGGTAGGGAGCTACGACCATGACTGGCCGAACTACATCCTTGCCCTCTTGATAGTTGTGAGGACGGCGGGATGATACCAAACATTGCGGAAAGACATAAAAGCCAAGCGTTCGCCATGAGGAAATTGGTTCACGTGCTGCCACGCTTGGTGCGATGAGGATACAAGATGCTTCCAAGCAAGGATAGCGATGCGAACGACGTGATCCATGAGCAACAGCCAGTTAGTATAGACGAAGACCGTCAAGAAGAACCGAGGATCTCAGCCCGGACATCGTTTAAAGACCCTCGGAGCTATTTAAATCGAAGAACGTAAGTGAAATGCATCGCTTTGACAGATCTGAGTTGTCGTCTCCTGACCAAGCATTCCTTCAGATATCAAGGATCTCTAGTGTTTAATTTTCTTGCTTTCCTTCTTCCTGCTTTGTGTGGGACACTTGATAAACTCTGGATCGCAAATATAGATCCCTCGCAAGTTGTTACAACAGACATTTAAACCTACATCGGCGTCATTGTAGAGGTTTTGAATGATGGCCTTCCTCGCTCCGCATGGCTCATTATTGGCGACAAGTCGAACCGTACTCTGTCTTCCCACCTTACGATTTCCTACACCCTTATCTTTGTTCAGACAATACTGGGCGCCATCATGACTGTAATCTTTGTTGCATCTTCGGAGCGCCTTGCCGCCGCATTCGTCCCGGCGCAAGTCCGAGATGCATCTATCAAATATGTGCAGATCTCGTCGATCTCAGCGCTCTCGTCGGCCATGCAGGTTGCAGTATCGAATTGTACTCGTGCACTGGACAATCCTGACGTGCCACTTTTCATCGCCACTATAAGCGTTGCCGCCAACATCATTTTGGATCTGCTGATAATCTCGAAATTCCACGTTGGCTCGTGGATCCCGACCATCATTGATCAAGCCCTTATCAGGATGACTTGTGACATAACGTCTGCACTGGTAGGACTGATCTACTTTGCCTTCATTGCAAGAAGATTACGACAGCAGGATGGCAGCGTTACTGGGTCAGATGCAGCAGGTCCAAAGATCTTCTTTATTAGATCCATTAAGACTATGGCTTCGCCATCTACCTGTCCTTCCATCGAATCAGCTCTTAGAAATGCATACGATACAATGGGGTCTTGTAATGGTTCCTGTTCAGGCGCTGGAGGCTTCAACACTCGCTTTCGTGGTTCACAATTGGGGCGAATAGCGAGCTAGCATGGGTACAAATCTGAGAAAGGCGAAGGCCTCGAGACAGGATCTCATCAGTGAGTCTTTACAAGGACGTCGCAACCTAGCTAATGTGAAAAGGAATTGCTTGCCCGGGGTTCGTGTCTTGTCTCATTGCTCTTGTGATCGAGATACCCATCTGCATCGCCCTTTCTTTGCGCGGCATGGAGGAATTTGCGTTCTTCCTTTCGGGGTCTCGGGAGGTTGCGTCAACAACGGCCAAGATGTGGCAAGTTGGCACCGATTGAGAGGTGTCAATATGGAATTCCCGAATGTTGATGGGTGAGCAGAACATCGACTGGTGCTATATCTTTTACGCCCTGAATCATCAGCTCTCAGCCATCCTGCTGGCTACCAGTCCCCCCTAGTTCCTATACCAAGCTTTAGGATCCAATCTACTGTGGGTCCTTCCGTGGGCTATCGTAGTCACCAAGGTCGAAATGCCAAAGGAGCGCGCATTGACATTCTACTCAGTGATATTCGGCGGGTCGTTGGTTTTTAGTTTTCTGGTTGTTGGGGTCGTACTTCTGCTTTGGGCTTCAAGGCTGATGAAAGGGAAACTGACATTGCAGCGGGTGAGGAAAGTTGTACCTTGAAAACGATGATAAGAATACCAAGCTTCGAAGGAGTTGCCATGAAGATCGCCAACCGGAAGACCTAAACCATCTACTGCGCGAAAAGCCGGTCAACCCGAAATCAAAGCTAAAGGACTTCCCGCTTCGCCCAAAATGCGGAAAATCGGAAGTATTTCAGCAACACCCGCATGTAATGGCAGAATACTGACGGAGGCTACTTTGCCCAAAAGATCTGTCTCCATTATTCCCATGAGGCGAGACAATATGTAGGAGTGCAATAGACTTTCTGCAGCTTACAACCTTGTTTAGTGGAATGGAGCGCCTGAATGGCGGTTTCCACGGATTCCACCGACGCCGTAGGCGAGCTCTCGGTTGAGGTCACGAGGATTGAAGCATTGATGGGATGAATTTTCGGATGGGTTTCATTCTTGATTGGTTTCAGCTGACCGTCTTCGATTAACAGATAGATCAACATGAGCGAGAACTTCATCCATACGTCCATACGTCTCCTCAGTTTACGCTCTCTCCTTAATATTCTAGAAGATCCATGGCCGCCGATTTCAAATCAAGTGCGCGGTTTGTACGAGCCGAGAGTTTTGCGCCTATGATTTATGCGAGTGGCAGAGCCTGGTGCATTTTTGCTTTGCGCTTATCGTGCGACTATGCGCCATATGTTTAAAGACCATGGGAGCAGCTTGTCCTGGTAAGCCGAAACATCCTTCAACATACCTTCTTCATAGAAGCCTGGACACATACCCTTTTCTCTCCAAACCAGAAGATCTCATCCCCATGCGTGCAATC
>JAABUL010003774.1_pt1 | contig 21646 bp, 26 predicted proteins | sample 5559151 | NCBI WGS metagenome assembly JAABUL01 (sample SAMN10711876, study PRJNA513368) | rock metagenome | isolation source: Antarctica rocks | place: Antarctica: Victoria Land, Pudding Butte sud | reverse complement strand
GGGTGAGCTCCTTATGTCCAGGATCAAGATTGACAATCTGACATTAGCTCTATAGATATTTCAATACCGTCGGTTCGAAGGAGGGGTGGGCACCGTCGAATTTTGTCTCTTCTCGGTCAAATCGACGCAAAGATGCCGCGCCAAAGCAACAGAGACCTGAAGACTTCATGGACGACGAGGATATCGCCGATGCGGAGGAAGCCCGCAAAGTCCAGACCACGGATTCTTTCGCGGGACTGGGGTCTACGAAAGAAGAAACAGCGCGCAATAGCCCAGTCATGGACATACTGAAGACTAGTGGTGAGACAATGGGGGTCAAACTGCTAAGGAAGATGGGCTGGCGTGACGGACAGGGCATTGGGCCTAAAGTACGCCGGAAAGCTCGGCTCGACGAAGAAGGTGAACCCCGCGATGGCGAGGCTCAAGAAAGTCACGCTTTCGCTCCTGAAAACTCGGAGATGATAGCCTTCGTCAAGAAGAACGATCGAAAGGGTCTAGGGTTCAAAGGTGAAGACCGTCTCGAGGACATAATATTTTCGCAGCAGCCAAGGAATCCTTCTAGGCTGGCCATTACGGAAGGAGATGACGAAGATAATGGAATAGGTACTATATCGGAAAACATCAAATTCAAGAAGAAGAAGCCACCCGCTCGTGGCGGCTTTGGTGTTGGCATACTGAACGACAACGGCTCCGACGACGAGGATGCTTATAATATGCGCCCCCAAATATCCTACAACCGCACAATCGGCGGCGAAAAGAAGAAAAGGCCTCTTTCAAGCAGCCGAACAGCAGCTAATCCACTTCTCGGCTCCAAACCTGTCTTCATCTCCAAAAAGACCGCATCTACCAAGGTAGCGTCTAAGTTCCGCCGTTGTCACGATGGCCGATTACCCCTTGACGGCTTTGTACTTTCTAGCGACCCCGATCCTCTAGCTTCAATAGTATCTTCAGACAACAAATACCCACCACCAAGTATACCGCCGGATTGGAAATCAGCTAGAACTACTTGGACTTCCAGTGGCTCCACACAACCCTACCTCTCAGCCGCAGAAGTAGCCAAAGCTTCGCGCTTGTCCCCAAAATCCCGAGCTGCCCTCCTCGGCGAGGCTGCCCTTCCTGGCAAATCAGTCTTTGACTATCTCTCGAACAACGCCCGCTCTCGCATCGCTTCCGCAACCAGCAACTCGAACCTGCCTCCCGCCCTCAACGAAGCCTCGCTTCTCCCTAACGGCAGCCCCTCCGCCAAATCGCTACAATCTCTTGTTCCACAATTGGACTCTCAAACTGCCTTGACGGCCTTAGGAAGGGGCACCGCAGGCTGGATGCCCTACGCAGAAGACGCCGCAAAACGCTCTCGCTACCGCAGCTTCCTCGAGATCCGTGCCGGACTACGCGGTCCCGAGTCCGCCATTCCACAGAGAGCACCAGGACACAGCACGGATGACTGGGTGAATGAGATGAAGGAATTCGCCCATGCAGCGCAAATCTTTAGACCCATGACAGGGATGATGGCAAACCGGTTCACGTCTGCCAGCTCGGCACCCAAATTGGGAAGCGATAGACCGGACCATGAGTCTGATCCTGCACGGAGTGCTGAGGGATCAGAAAGCGTAATCAGCAGACCAGCAGAGAAGAAAAAGGACCCTGCAGAGGAGGCCGCTAGTTTAGGTATGTTCGGGCCTTTGACAAGGTCTACGCAAGAGTGGTATCCTACGCGTCTACTATGCAAGAGGTTCAACGTCAAGCCGCCCACGCACGTAGTATCAGCAGGTGCTCCGCCTGGAACCGAAGGGGAGGCAAAGGCTGCATTGCCGCAGAGGAATCTGGAGCTGGTGGGAAAGAGGGAGATGGACGAGATGATGAGGGAGAGTAATGTTGGCAGAATGGGGATGAGGTCTGTGGTGGGCACTGGAGGTGGAGAAGAAGGTATGCCGGGATTGGAGGGAGGTGGGGACGGGGTTGTGAAGAGGGAAGAAATCGTGGTAGATCCAGAGCGCAACGATGCGCTAGAGAAAGAGAGGCCCGGTGAAGAGATCTTTAGGGCTATTTTTGGAAGCGATAGTGAAGATGATTGACACTCTGCCTTGTCGGCATGCTCTTGAGAATCAGTACATATCTCAATAACCTTCATGCTGTAATGATAGCCCCGTTACTGCCTCCTGTCGCATCCGCATCCGCTTGGATGGTGGGTTAATTGACACGGTAGATGTCCCAGCCTAGAGCCCTTCTCCATGGCACGTCACGTTAGTATCGAGAACTCTCTAAACTTTTCATCTTGTAATTGGGTGCCGAACCTGAAGCTCCGGGGGATATCTTTTGCATTTCTTCTTCCCGAGTTACCATATTATTCCTCGATCCACTTCACACAATCCCACTCCCCTCTCAGATTTTCCTTCCATAGACTGACTTTGTTATCCCCTCCACTAACCGCCAAAACGTTCCCACTCAAGCTCCAACTCACCCTCCACACCACAGCCTCAAATTCAGGCAACACCGTACACTTCCACTCTCCCTCGCCCCTCGAGTCGTTGGTCCATATCCTCACCGTCTTATCCTGCGACGCCGACGCAATGTACGACTTCGAAAGCACCGTGGGCGCCCAAGCCACATCCCGCACCCAATCCGTATGACCCGTCAGCGTCTGCGTGCAAGGATACTCCCCAGTCCTTGAATCAAACCCCCAAATCTTAAGCACACAATCACTTCCCCCCGTCACGAAGCGGCGCTGTATTGCCCCCTCACCGCCGGCATCTCTCCTCACCAGCGATCCCGGCGTGACTGCAGGTGCCCAGCTCACGGCGTTGACGCCCATGCCGTGTGCGTGGAAGATCTTGGAGCTCCAGTTGCCTTCTCGGAACTCGAGGACGGAGACCTGGCCGTCGGAGGAGGCACAGGCGAGGAGGCAGCCGATTTCGTGGGGGGACCAGGCGATGAGGTTGACGGAGGCGGTGTGCTGGGTGAAGGTGGATATTAGGGACCATTGCGAGTTGGCCTCGCGCCAGATGAGGACGCGGGAGTCGTAGGATGAGGAGGCGAGGATGGTGCCGTATTTCGGGTGGGCCTGTGGATTTTAGAGCGGTCAGTGGCATGACCTTTGGAGTCAGGGCTAGGCTCCCATAGCGGCAGGTGGGAAAGGTCGGAAACGGACCCACGAGACACACCAGACAGCGCCTTCGTGCCTAGCGGTACGTTCAGTCTAGTTTTCTCGCTGATGAAGCAATGAAGTACCCTCGTAACGTTTCAGTCAATTTGTGGTTCTCGCCCTCGACCTCGAAGATTTTGATGGTCTTGTCGGATGAGCATGTCGCTAATCGTCTGCCGTAATAGTCTAGAACGGCGTCATGCTAGAACACAGAATGTGAGCTTCTGGAAGCTCGGCCAGCGCACTGAGGGTCTGGATCTTTAACGTACAATCATATCATCGTGACCGGAATTACTGATGACTTGAGCCTATAGGTTTTAGTGCATAATAAGAAGCTTGGATCTTGCAGACTTACCATTCCTCAAGCTTTGCTGAGTTCAATTGCTGAATGAAAACCGTGAGGACAGCTAATCGCAATTCAATGCAGGAACGCCCGCGTAGCATGTCATAGGGCTGACAGGGCTGAGCTAGCACGGAAAAGGTAACCTCGGCTCATTGGCATCATACTTTAACGTCGTTCTCCCACATTACTTTACCGACTCGCCCACTTCGCTGAACTTTCAACGTATCTCTTTAGATCCTCTTGCTATGGCAGACGCTCTCTGTGGGCCTTCAAACGCCCTGCAAAACTTTCAGAAGCATACTACAGTCGATAGGACACTACAGCAAGAGCGATTTGCCTCACGGCCACGATTTGAACAAGTAAATCAGCTGAGCAGAATTTTCGTGTATTTGCTAACTAACTGCGAACAGGGTTTCAGAACATCGCCAGGCCCAAATGCAGGCATTCTTGATGCAGAATTTGAAGCGTTCCAGGCCGGCCGCCTTGGTGGCGGGTTGCTCGACCAGCCCTTTTCTCCGGTACCATTCCAAGAACAGCATGTTCCAATGACTGCAGAAAACGCCCTGCCAAGTTGGGCGGCAGATTTTCAGAGCATGCATCTCAGCGATGTCCGAGCCTCGCCTGTTCCTCAATCGCAATTTCGGAGGGAAGCACCCATACTGCATACAGCACCTGGAGGATGGCATCAGGAATTCATGCGTCAAGGTAGCCCATCTGCAGTAGATCTCCCGCATCAGCAAACGGGCTACAATTTCAGTCACCGGAACGTATGGCCGAATAGCTACAATGCTCCGAGCCAGGCGCACATGCCCTCCATAAGAGCGCAACAGAAACAGCCAGAAATGCAAAACGTTGAAGACTTGTTGAATCAGGAAGAAATGGAGAGAGCTTTCGAGGCTGCCTCAATGGAATATAGAGAAGTCACGGAAGCGCCATCTTCAATACTTGATGTGGGCACGGAATTACAGGAGATGGATCCATACCAAGAACGAATAGGATCGGATAGGATACTTGAAGAGAGTATGAAACGCGATGAAGATAACATCGACAACGACGATGCAGACGAGCTTGCAAGAACTGCTGGTCAATTACTCGACAACGTGAGGCACGATCAGAGCCAAAAGTTCCAGCAGAGCAGCTTTCTATCTTTAATGCGGCAGCTACGAGATCGCGAGGTGCAAGTTGAAGGGGACAAACTAGTCGATGTCAGTCTCTCACATTTTCATTCATAATACGACCGCGCCCTTGTGCAGTGGGTGCTACTGAGTCTCCTTGTCTCTTCAGATTTACCTCTCTGCCGACGGCTGACTCTTCCATAGACACCACAGCCTTTGCATCCGGGTGGTCAATTCTACCCTGATGGTGATCGTAAGCCCGCGGAGATATAACTCGCGGAGAAAAAGCCTTCACGGAAGAAAACTCAAATGAAGACCGACTTCAATCCTAAATCTTGAACTCAAATCACATGCCCTTCACAGAAGACACAAGATCTCCTTGTTGCGTTCGGATTGTCCTACATGTTTATGATCATGATGACACCCCATTACATCGCACTTTTCGAGATCGATGATGACAATTTCATGCTGTCCGACTAGGAGACTGTGCAAGTGAGGCCAGCAGCTGTGGAAGAATATTCTCAGCATTGCCTGGTATTGGTATTGTAAAGTGGGCACGCCAAATTTCCATCAAAGGCTTCCCCTTCTCAAACGTCAGCTGAGACGGTGGTGAGCACGGTGGTGAGCTCGGAATCTCAGTAAGCGCTGGTCCCTGAGCGGTCGTCTCTTCTTTTAAGCTGGTGGTCGCCTCGTGAGATCTCTACAAGATCTACTCGCTTTCTGGAATTACCCCGATACTCCCCTGCACTTGCATAATCATGGGCGGAAACAACAACATATATGTCGTTGCCATCCTCTTTGTTGTTGAAGCCCCGTCTCAAAAATAGAGATTAAGAAGAGCGCAGAAGAGCGCAGAAGAGACGGATGCAAGCTTGGTCGAGGCCACTATATTCCTATCTTCCGAGCAAGAATATCAGCAAGGGCAGCCTTCTTAAGATCTCTGGAAAAGGAGTGCTGCATATTGCAAGCTGAAGTCTGAAAGCATTCTCATCAAGGAGAAGTGTATTGATCTTCAAGAGACTCCTTTCTTGGACTCTTCACAGGCCAGTCAATGGCCGAAAGGGGGAAGATCTCAATTTAGAAGGCGTGTTAGAACATGCGCAAAGAGTTACTTTAGATTATGCACCCGGACCAGTCCACGACTGTGTTCCGCATGCTCAGCCAGTATAAACATCAATTACACAGAAGGCTGGGTTGGAGATGGGCCTCTTCGCTAGACGATAAATTTATGGTGACTTTGGCTGAGCAAGTAAAATTCTTCTCGTTAATCTTGGAAGCGGAGCTTCAAGAAGATCGATGCATCAAGTACCAGGAATTTATGGAGACTGTTCTACGTCGTTGAGTAAAGCTTCGTATTGGGACTTTCAGGAATGCTGGAATACCTCCGCTAGCGATGTCATATGATCGATTTCCTAGGCGTTGTCCCATATGATCTGCAGGAGGAGCCATTCAAGCTGGCCAGCGGCATTGTTCATTGCTCTGGAGCTCATGACCATAAGAATGGCAGCAGTCATATCCGAGTGCCAGTCCTTGCGATTGCGAAAAGAGAGAGGTGGATAATTGGCACTTTTGCCGACGACGAGCACCTTTTCGAGATCAGTCTTAAGCCAGCATTCCCGAGCATGAACGCAAGCTCTGGGTATGTAACGCTAGGTGTTCGTATCGTTCCATGGCAGCTGGCTTGGACAGGGAGGAACATGTGGCCTCAAGATAATCGCAATAATGTCCAAAGGCGGCTTGCTCAGACTTTACCGTAAGCAAGCTCTGTCCCTCTATTTAAGCCTTAGCGGGCGGTACAACGCACTCCATTAATGGAGTCAATGATGCTTTACCGAGATGGTGTCTTGAATAGCCTCGGGGCCCAAGGTAGCAAGAAGGGGAGTGGCCTGAGCATCCAGGAAATCCGGCACTCGGTCTTCTTCAGCAGACCCTAAACCTACATTTTTCTAAGAATATATCTTTAATCCGTCCATCCAAAATCGTATTGCGGTTCAATGGTGCAGGATTGGGAGGGCCCCACATAGGGGACGCCCTGTGTGGGGCCCTTCCAAGACCCACCATCCCAAAAATCCTACCGACCGGCCGGCGGAAAGGGTTTGGTAACGGCCCTCTGGGACGTGAGCTTTTTGTAGGTCGGGGGTTCGAGTCGGGTTGGTGGCGTCATATGTTTTTGTTTTTTGAAGGGGGTTGTTTACTGGCTGGTTTATAAGATGTATTTCTGTTTATGCTATACTATTGTCTATGGCATTGATTTACGCTTGTGGATCTGGCAATCATCTGAGCTCATGCAGGCAGTGTTGTTGGGGCGCGGATGTGTTGAGCTGGCCCTTGGATACACGGTTCATATCACGTGACCTATCAAGCGAGAGCTCGTCTAGGGCTTCGCTTACCTGCGTATCTATCTCCGTCCAACCTCAGTTGGGGACCTTTCTGCCGCTGAGTCTTACAGTAGCTCTCGTTGAACACCCATCCCGCGATCTTATTTGTCCATACTGTCGAGGGTGGTACGACCGGCGCTCTTAAGAGAGATACGTTCCACGGGAGACAGACATCCTCAGCGATGTGCCCCCCTTCCCGGCTCTCCTCCGGTCCAAAAGTCTGAAACAGCTTTGCATCTAGTAAGCTCATTTCTATCCGCAACATCAGACTTGAGAATTCACGGCCTGGGTTCGTTCCCGGCAGCCCAGAAGTTATGTATCTGGCGCAGTACTCGCTGCCCGTGTGTGGACTACTCGATTTCGCTAATCGTCCGCTCGAGATCTGCGGCAGTGAAGTAGTAAGGTATTGTTGGGTCGCTGGACCGGGACGTATCTGGCTTGCTGCTCTCAGATGAAACAGGATTTCCCCTTCTGGCATGATTTCCCCTTCTGGGTAATACTATGTCGTTTACATGACCTGTTCTACTTCACAATTCCGCTTTGCCGAGCGGCATATATGTTTGTTGGGCTCAGGTGGAGTGCTATTGCAGACCAAGGCCTCGATTCATGAATTGAGACTAGAGCTACGTTCTCACGCCTATGGCAAGCTTAGAATATGCAAACATTCCGCTGGCTCTATCGCTGGTCCGACGTCCAAACAACGCTTGACAAGGTGCACCGTACACACATAGGCTCACGAATCCCACCGCCGCTGACCTTTGCTAAATAGCTTTGTGACCATTGGCGCTGCCACGTTATCAGCCTGATAGTCGCAATGGCCCACGAAGACTGGGCTCACTCACCGGTCTCGCTATATGGCTTCCACCCCAGGACACGAGACCGCCCTAGGGATCTTTTACAAAGCTCACAATTACTTTGCACATATATACCCAGAGTCTATCAGTCTCTGACTTGAGTCCCCCCCGTGTACAGTCCCGGCATGGTTGCCGCCCTGTACGGCTGCGGCGGTGAGAAGCGTAGAGAGCCGGTTGGAGGGCTGGAATACGGGATGCAGAGATAAGCGGCGGCGACGTTCCGTCGAGGAAGGAACCCGCGAAGCAGTCCACAGGACGTGGAAATTGTGGGGACGATTTGTGCGAATGCGAAGCTGGGGAAAGCAAAATTGCAACAAAGAGGGAAGATGCAAGAATGTATGAAAACAGCCTTGGCTGCTTGGAGGCGGTGTACCGCTATATAAAGGAGAGTAAGAGAGCGACGTTGAGACGCGATTCAAAATGGAAGATGACCTGCCCATATCCTCGAAGGGCCAGGGGGTTTCGGTACAACTGATAGAGCACCCTACTCCTTTCCCTGACCGTCTGGAATACACGGAGTTTGTTAGGCGGTCTGATTAACATTACCGAGGAAGCCTTTTTTCCTCCGACGATACAGTATCTTAAAGAAAAATGCTGTGTTTGCCATCATGTATCCAGAATCAATGCTCGTACACCCCACCCGAAGCAGCTCATGATAGCCATCTAGTATCTCGTCACTCATCTCTAGTACGCACAGCATTTTTGAAGTATGCACGCATGCTGGTCTCTGATACAAGCAGTATGTAGCCAAAAAGCACACAGCGATGTAATTAGAGCTATCCTGTGGGCTGGCTAGTGCACCCTTCACGGGTCAAGGGTCAATCGCGTCAACATTCAATCTGGCTCCCTCTGCAATGCCTCCCTCTGGGTCCCTGGCCTGCAAGTCGAATGCTTTGACGCTATTCCCCTTAGCTATCAACTTTCAGCGCGTTGTTTTTGAGAGTGCCAAGTGGGGCATGGCATGGGTTGATAGACAATTGTGGCGCCACGGGCCAGTCAAGTGAGGTTCAGGTAGCGCGATCCGAGGCAAATGGTTGCCTGCATGCTTAAGAGCTTGAGTCTGCTTGAGAGGCTGGGTCTTGTTCTTCGGGGTGAAGCCAGCAATGAAGAATTGCCAAGGCGTACAGGGGTTAGGCCAGGAGCGACCGAGCGGCCAGGAGACGGACTCTAGCGTCAACTGTCAGCGGATCTCCTGTTCTACCAAAGTTGAGCCTCTTCAACCGCGACGTCAACGCTCCTAATCCTAGTATTCGTCACTGATCTACCTCGAGTATCCAGACCGAATTGTCTTACCCTTGGCCACTATCTAATATGACATTGAGTTGATAAGGACGAGTTCCACAGAGACCGATCCGACCTGGCTTGCCACTTCTACATTCCGAGGACCGCGACTGCCGCGTGCCAAATGATTGAATAGAGAAAACCCAAATACCGCCATCACGTTGTCGACCACACGGGATTCCAGTGACGGCTCGTCCGTGTCCGATAAGATCTCTTTCCGCACCATAATCCTCCCCGTGGACGACGAGCCTCCATACACCGAGCCTGAAGCACCGCAAGCCTCGTCGACGCCCAATTCTCCTCCTCCGCCAGCCTTCTCTTCTTTATACTTTCCCTCCACAAACAACGCAGATCGTATCGAAGTCACAGTCACCGAGCCCGACTCTTCCCCACCTCCTGCCTTCTCTCCGGCGCCTCCGTTAGGAGCTACCTCCGCCTCGAGAAGGAACGTCGAGGCAGAGACAAAAGCTGCTCTTCCTCGAGATTGCAAAGCAGAGTCGTCGAGTAAGGGTGTCGAAGACGGAGAGCCACCACCGCCATACACCGAGGGGTCCAGTCCGCTTGACTCCTTCACCTACGTGATGGCTGCTACAGGTGGGGCCGCGAGCATTATCACACAAGTGCCGCAAGGTGGTGCCGCACCTGGACCTGGGACCAGCCTGGCAGGTTTGTCACTCGCAACGGGGATGTAATTGGCCCTTCTGTTGACCTTCGCTCTACAGACGTAGGCGCTGACGAGCACATCACACTTGACCTCCGGTAAGAAAGTCTATCAGGTCACAGCAAGCTAGCGCTGACTTGGCATGCAGAGGTACAAGGTTTACTCTCTCGCGCGATGAATTGCTCACCCTTCCCGAATTCGTCCTGTTATCGCTCTTCCCCAATGGTCTGCTGCCAGACGGCCACATGAATTCCTTCCACGAGGGAGACGTATACCCAGTAGACGTATGATCTCCTTGAACACATTATCCTCTGTTTGGCGTTTTCTTACTCTCTACAGTACGATCCCGCCTCCCTACAATATATGCTCGAATTCTTTCGTCACGTCGCCCAAACCATCCCCTCCTCCCCATCACCCAGCGCTTCACCTACAGACACTCCAAGCGCATCACAAGAACCAATACAGAACTCTGCCCGAGACATGCTCCAAGACCGGGCCGGCATCATCGTGCTGCGAGAAGACCTTGATTTCTACGCCATACCCCCTAAGCCCGAAATTGATCAGCCAGAGATGATCGAGGTCAAAAGAGCGGCGGGCAGAGCATTATTGGAGCAGAATGGGATCTTTTCAGGACTAAGGAGAAGCGAAGAGGCTGGGACTACGGAACAGCATCTGATTGAGATGCTTACGGCTGGGTACGTGAGAGGAGATGTTTGTTTGTTTTCGTTGCTCGGGTGCTAATGACATCAAAGAGGTTTTCACAACGACGATCGCTGGGGACATAGAGCTCCAGAGCCTAACAAAGCTGTTATTTGCAGTCTGGCACTAGCTCGGCTAAGGACGGACATCAAAGGTAACGACCTGGCGAACAGCAACGCCGTCGGAATGGCGCAGAAACTACTGCTCTTCTGGAGGAAACCGGCCAGGAGATGCTGGTGGGAGGGTGTTGAGCTTGAGAATGTGGAAGGGGTAGAGGGCAAGCTGAAGGTTTGGATACGGAGGGTTTGGACTTTGGAGATGGTAAGTTTAGGCTTACGTTCATTAGCACTTGTTCCTTCTTTTCCGGCAATGACCACTGACTTTGTTGGTGTACAGAGCGTGATCGGGCTTCGATGATGACAGCTGGCTGGTCCCGAGCTAATACAAGCATGGTTCCTGGGTGCAAGCAGAGAAAAGCAAGCGCATTGTCAATATACTAAATACCCTTCTCGCGATGAGATTGATTATAGAAACTTCGCATTCTAATCATCCCATTGTTTAGCGCCCTGGCGCATACTTTGGATGCCGTTGTTCATGATCAGTAAGTACAGTGCGTTATCCTTCCCCAAGTCTCCGATGCACGATGTAAATTTATGGTAGCCGGTCAACTCTTATGGTTTACCAGGTGCCTACGTCCATCTTAAGGTACAGGCTACCTTCGATGCGCCAGGCACATTTTACACCTCCTTTCTGCTTAGCTACCCGATGGAGAAGGTCCAAAAGCTCGTCGTCCGCATCAAAACCCGTAATGAAACCAAAGCCCTTAGCACCTACGGTGGTTTGCTGATGATTCAGGCTTGCGCAACCCAACGAATGTGGTCTTGTGGGGAGTCAAAGAGACGTCGATCTAAATCTACGAATGATCGTTTCCATGTCTTGGAGAACATTCTGGCAAGGTCACGAATAGACAGCCATCGTACTCGATCATCTTACACTATCGAGTAAACAGACGGGCACTGTCGCGATCGAAGGTGCAGGGATTGTCAATCAGACGATTATTATAGATTAGCCTGTTCACCAATCGTAAGAAATGAGGGTGCATGCGATACTGCTCCAGCATCGTGGTGTACGAATATTCGGTCTCGATCTGTCGATGCATGAAAGACATGAGTGCCGTCGGACCAAACTCTTTATATATCGTAGGATGGAATCGTGGCGGGGAGTTGTCGATGGTTATCAAAGATCGCGATCGTGATGAGCTTGCCAGGATATCTCGCCCACCTTGCAATGAGGGTGTCTGCTTCTTTGGTTTGCGATGCCTTATCGATCAGGAATGGTGCGAAAAACCCACTGCAAGGAGGACACTGGTGATGGAACAGGATTGAATTGCTAGCTAGGAAGAGGAAAGTCCTCCAGATCTAAATACTGTGCCAAGGAATACCTTGCCAAGCAAGAAATACCCTGCCAAGCAAGGAATACCATTCCTGCCATGTAAGGAAAGTACGATCATCGTAACATTTCCCCCCAACCTTCTTGCCATCGTCCTCGATAGCGGCGGGGATAGCCGTAAGGCGACAAGGATTTCCGTCGCCAAAAAGGTGAATCGAAGAAAAGAACCTGTGAAAACGATCGAAGTGTGAGGAAAATTATTAGTGCAGTAGTAGGAATCTAGACAACCAGAGACGGAATTTCCGCTAGTGGTACGCCCTTTATGGTGCTGGAAGGTGCTGGAAAGTGAATTATTAGAGTAATAGAAGATCGCCTGTAGCGCCGTCGCGAAAATGGAAACTCCGGTAGGATTCTTGTAATAAAGTCGTATCGGAGGGGAAAGCGTGGGAAGAAACAACCAGAGCAAGACCCGAGAGTCCGTGGTGGTACGTTTTCATCGGCTGCGGAATCGTAAAGTCGGAAAAGACTGCCTGGAAAATAAGAACCGTAGCGGGAGCCGAGGATAAGGAAAACATTTTCTTAGCGATATGCGTGTCCCATTGATCACGAGGAAGTTTCGCTCACAACCTCGTCGATAATGTGTGACTTTCCTTTGAGGAAAGTCTTGCATTCAGCTTCGTGTGCGTAGGTTGCCACGTGTGGTAACCAGTCTTTCGCTGTAGCGGAATCGCACCCTCGATTTTTGTCGGATTGACGAAAGCTAAGAGTGGGTAGTGCTGAATAAGAGCTGATACCGATGCGGAGCAAGAAATTTTTTTTTTGGACGGCTCTGGAGGGCATACTGCTAGCAGTTGCCGATTTAGCTGGTGCGGGCCTGGAGAAATCATTCGTACACAGCTGCGACTTCTCGAACTCATCAACGTCTGATGAACGATCAAGACCTAGTGTCGCAGGACGTCTTGCACAGCACGGTACTGGGGAGACGCTCGATACTCGATTATACGTCAAGATTTGCATCTGCTTCTCAGATTCCCGGGCTTCCTTGCTCTGATGTTCAGGAGCCAAGATCCCCGATCGGACTGCCCAAAAAGGCATAAAAGCCGTCATCTTCTGATCCGAAGCCATGGCCGCACTCGTGGGTGGGTCGTTCCATTGTCGGAGGTCTGCCAGGCCTGTCGAATTGCGCATCTCGTTGGCCCAATTAATGATCGTGTCCAAAAGACGGATCTGGCGGCGGATTGGGACGCTATGGCATAGAATGTGTCTTCCCTGTGACTGACGTGAGTTAAGAGCTGGGTGGCGATCGATGATTTGTCGATTGCGAATGCTCGAAGTATCTCTTCGGTCAGCCTGCCTCCCTGCGTCATAAAGCCGCACACAAAGAGAGAATTGGTTATGGTCTATCAAGTTCGATCATCCGGAGATCTCAATATTATAGTGGGCAGATTCGGTTGCTTTAGCTAAACCGGACCGGACTGCTCGAATACAGCAACGCAGCGAAGGTTCGTCTCGACGTCTTTATCGGCTAGCCATTCGCCATGTCTCTTTCATTGACCAGGGGATGGGGAGGGTACTTTGACTAGTAAGCTCCCAGGCCGTCCCCCAAAGGAATATGGAGCAATGTCCCTCGTCCAGCCCGGTTCTGTTTACGCCAAACGCTCGAGTCTCGATCTCTACTCTGCCGTTCTGGATCAGGTACTCGGGATAATTCTCGCTCACAATCGCAATAGCAAGTGCTTTAGCGATCCGCCGTCAAATCGACAAAGCAAGAATCAAGAATCTGCTTTAAATCGTTGTTCCGCTGTTCGCTTGCAAAATCCCTCCTTATTGTTGTCGTTGGGCTGATAATGAGCTGCCCAGAGCCAGGTACGGAGGCATGGTCAATTGGTGTCATTGCAGCGGCACCGGCGACTGTCTTCTTCAACGAACAAGTCAAGTAGATTAACCGTACAACCAACATCCGGCGAGCCCCCCATCAAGGTCTGACCCAGATCTTTCTCGAGGCAAAAAATATACGGGTTCCGTTACATTATGAAGTATTTGGTATGTGAGACGTTATTGATATCCAGTCAAAATACTCTGCTCATGGGAAGATTCTATATTTACGAGGCTATCGATTGGCTACAGGAATAATTCTGCTGAAAGTATGACTGGGGTGGCAAGCTGGCTCGTCAGTCGCCTGAATTTCGGAGGAGTGAGTAAAATTCGCATTTCTGACATGATGGTCATTTGGGGTAGATTGATTGGAAAAGTGTGGTTCGGAAAGACTTAAGCTGTGCTTGGAAGCGATATATAGTAGACTAAGAGCCTTGCCATAGAGTTGGAATTGTGTGGTTAAATAGGTTGGTCAGGAGTATTAGGTTCGATTTCACATCTTTTAGTACAAGCTCATAGCCTGGCTTCTCTAGTCGGTAGGTTCCGCTGTCTCCTGGAAGCAAGCGACCCTTCTGCCGCCCATAGTAGTACACAGTACCTCGGGAGCCAATTTTTTCTTTCTAGGATTCCCCAGGACGATCGACCTTATCAACGGCGGCAGCAGAAGCTAGCCTCCTTCTTCCTGTGATTGAGCACGCGGCAGAGCGGAGGACTAACTGTGTAGGGCTTCGCTTCTCGTAATAACTCTTGTTGGTCGTGTTGGATCGCTTGGAGACAAACTTCGCAAATCGAAGTTTATCGAAATATAAGAAACGATAGGCGTCGTCTGATCTCGCTTTGGTGCTGAGTGTGCCAAATCCTGCCCTTTACGTGGGATGGGGTTGGTCATAGCTGTGAGTACAGGTCTTGAGCTCTGAGGTCAAGGGTTTTGAGATCGACAAATTGGAGAGCTGGTGACTCGTGGACTAGCAGTCACTCTCCTTGGGTCCAACCTCGAGTTAGTTCTGTGAGTGTTGGAGTACCAGCTTACGGGACGTATTGAAGCCCCAATGGCCGGCAAACCCTTCGTACGGCTCCTTGTACGTTATCATTCGCCGCACCAATCTTCTGGACAGACGTACCTCCGCCGTTCCAAAGTCAAGTTGGTTTAATAGATTGAATAGGACCCGGCATCGTGAGACAATGGCGCGATGCTTCAAGGCTAGGTCCTCAATGGTCTGATTGACCTGACGCAAGGAGGAAGTTGGAGTGTCGCCAGCGTGGGGTGATCGTCATTGCGATATTACTATGGACGGAGTCACTCGAATGTACTGAGCTTTCATCTCTGGAGATAGAGCAAGTCGGAGCCAGACAATGAGGGCTCCCATGAAAGGCCAGGCAAAGTGAGTGCTACCAGTTCAAACCGGCCTTCGAGGCAAACCCGCTTACCTCTTTGTCTAGTTTTGTAAGTCATGCTCCATACTTTAGTCACTGTTGCTCGTTGAGCTCGCTAATGACTCGGCGAATCCGATACTTACGATTGTGATTGGCAGTGTGAACCGAAGCAGGGTGCCGCCCGTCCATCGCCCTGTCGTGGCCGTCGAGCTGCTCGTTAATATAAACATTGAAGCTGCCCGTTTAGAGGGTCTACTTCTTGCTTGCTCCTCGGTTTCCCTCGCTGTTTCTCAGCACTTCAGCGGTCGATGGTTGCTTGCTGCCGCCAGCCGCCTCATCCGTCCCTGCTCTTGCCTTACACTTTCTCTTGCCCTTGGCTTTCCATTTCAAGCCGTCTTGCTGTTCTTCTCCACGAGGTCGTCCAACATTGTCAAGACCTTTCTCTCTTTGCCCAGGATGCCCCAATCCAGAAAGTTACTGACATCTCGCCGCAGATCGGCCTAGACGCCAGAGTTTTTCATCAGATAGTAATGTTGGATATGAAGATGGTAACCCTCGATCTTATCGCCTTGAACGTCGGTCCAATGAACGCTCAATTGGGCGTTTCGAGATTTGTAAAGCAGGGAAAAAGCGCTTGATCGCTCATTTGACCCGTCTTCCTCATACATAGAGCCGGCAAGCTCCTCCAACTCACAAAGTCCTGGGGAATGAGAGAACAATACTCGTGATGCGACCATAAAAATATGACTCTGTCTGATAGGGTCTGATCTATTGGGAATTGCAGGTCAACATGCTTACTTTGCTGTGGCCGAGTTCTCTGTCGATGATGGCAAACGAGCTGAAGCCGTCTCGTGATAATCGCTGGGAGAGATCTTCACATTTGACGTCAGATCACGCAAGATGCTCAAGGCAGGTCCTGGTGGAGAGTACGGGCTTGTGAATCGGCGCCTTTTTTACTTTCGTAGTCGACGTGAGATCCGAAGCCGGGTGAGGGTGAGAATGGTGCATCATCTTCGGGACCCTGATAAGGTCGAGCTTTCTCGATATTTGAGGGACTCGTTCGAACACTGGGCTGATCTTTCTTCATGGACTCTCCTAATCATAACTATGTTCGGACACTGAATACATTGGCATGCCTCAGCACTAGGTCGCTGGATACGTCAATGCGTCTAGACGTAGACTCGCATTCCTGGGTCAGATAGCTCGGTCAGCTGTTGAAAAATCGCGACGGGTTACGCAAGATAGTAGTAGCTTATCCATGATAGCATCTACCTTGAGCTTGGAGAGATATTCAACAAATTCGGAAGTCTATCCTCGAAAATTCCCTTGTTATAAGGCGAAGAAAGGAAGTAATCTACAAGATTCTCAAAGCACCAGGATTTTTCTGTGACTGGGGTATCTGGAGGTATATCTGCGCAAACCTCAATACTGCGCTGTATACGAGCTGACGAGTCGGCTCGGTTGTTGCGAGCGTCCATGGTCCAAGAGCCATAGAACGGCCTTGTCGATTCCAGGAGTGCCGTGTCTGTGGGCGCAGGACTACTACACAACGTCAAATACATTCAGCCAAAGCACCGGATACGGCTGCCCCTATGCAAACACATTAGCGAGCCACGCTGGCATTATGGTCACCCATGTATTTGTAGGCCGTGCAAGCCTTCTCAACCAAGGGTACAAGATGAGGCGTTTTGTAAGGGATTCCGGCGTCGCTGCCAAGCACCACAGACCTTGAAGAAGAGCTCATTTAGAAGGTCTAGCTTTAGTGTTCTCAGTTTTCGCATTGCTTTTAGTGGTTCTCTCCCAGTCGTTGTGGGTAGGGATGGGGGCTGCACTGTGTAAAGCAGCCAACGGGGTAAGCTAATGTTTAGCTGATCTTCTATCTCATGCGCAGCCACCTGAAACAGCGCTCAAGTTCGGTGCGAAGTTTGTGGACGCAAAGCTCCGATCAACACAATTTCACACCCAATTGCGATTGAATGGAAGTCGCTGGAGCTACTTGCAAACTGCAAGCGAAGACGAAGGCAAATATAAATCTTAGCAAAAGCCCATTGAGTCAAAGCACTCCTATACACTCAAGGAGCCAAGCCAGAGCCGCGTCACAATGGTTGTCTGTTAGGTCGCCGAGTGCTTTGCTTACAGGCGCCTACACTCATCATCGCAATTAACAGCTTTTAGGGAGAAAGACCCTCACAAGGCGTCTGAGCTCCTGCCAGAGGGGAGTTCAGTCGGGTGCTTCCACTAGCTTGAAGAACCAACATCAAAGCCATTTGTCTCCTTCGAATTCTAGAACATTCATACGAGGGTGGTCCGCCCTATTCGATAGCAACCTGATACGGACCGTTTCGTCTCCCTCTCTCTGTATCCACAATGTTTAGACACCGCCAGTGCGCGCTTGATAGCCTGTGGCTAGTAAAGAAGCACAATAATCCGGCCATGAACTGCGGCTCGATCCGTTGATAGAGCCTTGACAAGCACAGCTCAACCTGGAACATCAACAATGAACGATATCAAAAGTAGATGTAAGGAGATAAGTTGCTCCGGGATCTCCGGCCATCTGGTCAGATAAGTTACTGCTGCTCGTGTCCGTGATCCTCCTCATGGCGTTCGCAGTCCTGCCAATCACGTCCTTGGTAATGAAGAACTCAGATCCACTATATCGCTTAAGGTACATCATCATATGCGCATCAACACTTCACAGCCAGCTGGAGTTGAACAATGTGCGTTGATGTTTGCTGGGGCTTGAGAGGGCTGAGCAGCGGTTTTTCAAAGGACAAGAAGATGCTTCTCCTTATCGTCGCTGGATTGTCGAGTACATAAAAAGATCGGCGATTATTTGGCGTAAATTTGGTCAAAGGCATTTGGTGTCATGTTCTCGTAGTTCTCCCGCATTCGCCAGTGAGTATGTATCACAGGGTCAGTTTCTCCACCAGGGCCTAGGTATTCATGTTGGTCTCGTCACGTATAAGGGCGTCACCCCCCAAACGTCGAAAGACATGGTGAGTCTGATTGATGAGGTATGTACGCCAGGTTACGTTTCCTTCGGTGTCATCCGCACATGACACCGATCCCGTTGGCTGTCCCGCTGCGTAAGGAAGGCACAGGCACGCTTGCCCGTATGACTCTATCGCCTTCGCTCCGTAAGCCACCAGCATCATTCGGGTTAAGGGATTGGACTCCAGCTTCAGAGCCTATTGTCAGGTGGCTATTCTCAATCTTGGAGAAGGCCTTGCAAGGACAAATTCCCTTAACGTTCCGATGTGTCACTTTGTCAAACCTCTTAGAAGGGTTCGAAAAAATGCAAATAATTGCATTGTTCATCCATTCCTATAAATGAAGAAGACCAAACCACCAAGAAAAGGGGAGAGTACTAACAATCAACAGGATCGCCGATCGTGTTCGAAGATTAAAAGGGAATAAAACAAAGACAAATGATCCTGTTTGATTATACTATATGATTGCCGTAGAGTCGTGTCCCAAATCAGCAGATACCGTCGCATATGTTAGATGGCGGTATCCCCCCCGGCGATAGGTTTAGGATCTCGTGGACACCAAGCGACTTATTATGACGTTCTAGATGTGGCGAGGGAGGTATGGAGGCAGCCGAACATGGTTCTTGGGTCGGCCAGCCATGGTAATCCAGAACGACAGCTATCGATTTTGGCTCGCTCGTGTGTTCTTGGCGCAGTCGAGCTCGGATGCCTTCGAGATTCTCAGTATGGGTGCGGACTCGGTCAAACTTATCTTGAACTCGGAGGCTTCCAGTCCACCCAATTATGTCAACTGTTCATCATCAAGATTGGACCCCATACTGAATAGGTTTTTGGACGCTAAAGTAAATCCGAGGGAAATCGATGTCAAAAAATGTAGAGAATACTATACCTAAGTCTTCACGCACTCTAGGTCGGATCAGCGAGCTTGTGGCCTCAGTCTCGTTTCGTCCTGAGTGTCCTAGGCAATTTGCTACGGTGGGTGCCTCGATCTTCGGTGGAACCATTCTAGAGTGATCCGCTGCAGGCCACAGCCAGCATAAGTCGCCGAGGAATTTCGCAAACTAATGGCCATATGCGCTCAGAAGTCGGAATGTTTCAGTCTCTCGAAGCTTTCGTTCTAGGTCTGTTATGACTTATTTAGCATCTCCTTAATTGAGCCTGTGCCGTGTCGCCCTCAGACATTGAGATATATCTGGGAACGCATTGTAGTCTTGGCGGTCGCCAGTGATTGCCAGTAGATTTGATCAACGGATCGAGGCCAGAACTGAGGTTCTTCTGGTCGAAAGTACATTTGAGTATGAAACTTTCTCCACGGGAGTATCGTAGTCATTAACAAGGAATGAGATCAGGTCAAAAATCCCACCGACCAGTCAACACTGACCAGTAATAAGTGCATCGCTAGACCGAGTGAGAGCTTCAATTGTCATCATCTTAGCTAGACCTGCTGCAACCTCGGGATGGATAGAACCGCAAAAAGAGAACAATCATCCCGACTAGATTCGGTTTGAAGACGTGGTGCCATCACCGCCTTCTAAAGATCGTCGACGCATTTTGAGGTGGTGATCACGATGTCACCTGTGAGCTCGTCATAAGCGTCTTCAGGAACATCCACCGCGCTCGCAGCCCACAGGTAGAGACTGTATGCGACATCGACGTTTGTTCTAGTATCAACATGCGGCTTAGTTCACCCAGAGATTGATATCTGAGAAGGTGAAATAGCTCCCTGTGTCTACCGAAACTGTGAAAAAATGATCATTGAGATTTGTTCCGTTCCAGACACCGGGAATCAGGAGCTTTCATCAGCAAGGAAAGGTTCTGTGAATGTCTTCTTTGCGTACCACTTACGATGTCGTCGTAGCATTTATCTGCCCAACCATTATGCCCTCAGCCGAAATGGCTGTTAACAACCTCGTCGATGCTTCCATTCCTTTATTTTCCAATTCTATCCATTGCAGAAAGGACCATGGTTCTTTCGATCATACGGTAACCTATGTCGGCTTTGCGATCGAGAAGCATGTTCATGACGTACATCCCAAGTACGCTTTTCAGAAGGGCGAAGAAAACCCTATCCTCTCAGGTACACTTTCTCATGCTATCGGGGATAGGATATGTGTTGACGGGTGGTTGCAATGACCCCAAAGTTGATATTTTGGGTCGCCTTGCAGCCCTTGGTTAATCACAGCTGATCTACCATCATTCAATGATTCCTGAGATCAAACAATGTGAACAAGGAACACATGTATATGCTCAATCGTGCAAGACTCATTGGCAGGAATAGAGACTTTGCAGAGATAGACTCCTTTGCGATCGTAACAAAATTGGAGAAGAGGCAGTGTAAATGAAGCAGTAGGCAGATCTGCCGGAGGTGCACTGCTTATGTGGAAGAAGCCCATTTCGATAAATGAGAGCACTTCCGCTGTCATTCGCGTTCTTTGGGCACCTTGAATTTCTTGCCACGAGCACCACCGCTACCACTATACAAATAATCGTGAAGATCCTTCCCATGCATCCTCTACTCCATCTTCCAGGGCATCTCGACCCATCTCTGAGTCAGAAGCGTCGACTTACAATTTTTCGTCTGAGTCATAAGCATCGTATTCCATAGATTCATCGTCGTAAGCAAAGCCGTCGCCGGGTTCATTCATAAGATTCAGCATTCAATCGTCTAATTTATTGTCGTCTCCAGAAGCGCTCGGTGGAGAAGGAAATAGATTCGCTCTGTATGTTGGGCAATTGTTGTTGATAAGCCAGATTTTCTTACAGTTTCCTCCGGAATGATGGCCACACTTGGTCTCAATGGAATTCAGCGGGTGATTCGTCTCCGACCTCGACTTCCCCATACTTGACGAGACAAAGGGGGCATCAACTATCCACTATTCCGTCATCGTTGTCATTATTACAATTAATGCGTTCCAAACCCTTCTTATAGATATAATCATTTCTGGAAAAGCTGTGGATCCATCATCGTTTTCGCATGGTAAGTCTCGAAAGGTAAAGATGCTTGTTTTTGACATTCTGCGGGAAGAGGAAGAATATGTGTTGGTAGTCGGCGGTGGTGTAAAGTACAATTTACTCTTCTCTGAGATCAGGTGAAAATACTTAGATATCGAACAAACATTACCGTTGGGTAGCCGAGCACCCGCGCGAGATCTTCCTTTTCCCAGATAATGACGTTACTATCCTTGTAAAGGAAATCTTAGTGGAGAAATCTCATAGAGTACTAGGATAGCAATCACGTCAGTGGGGCACTTATTGACGTGTGAATAATCAAACGAAAAGATCTGTCCTACATCAACAGTAATAAGAAAGAGCTTGAGGACACGCTCACAAAGGTGGCTCGATCGCTAAGCCGCAGCCGGAATGCCATACGCGTATCATTTTAGTTTCGACAGGGATGCTATTGCATTGAGTCCCGAAAGGCATTGCGGACGAAAACGACCGGGAATACATCGCTTGCTGAATAGGAGTACTTGCGAAAGATGGCGTGATTGACATGATATCCAGCAGGGACGCCGTCGATTCCCTCGCCGTCTTTTGCTTCCTTG
>JAABUL010003773.1_pt1 | contig 21647 bp, 25 predicted proteins | sample 5559151 | NCBI WGS metagenome assembly JAABUL01 (sample SAMN10711876, study PRJNA513368) | rock metagenome | isolation source: Antarctica rocks | place: Antarctica: Victoria Land, Pudding Butte sud | reverse complement strand
CGCCCCGGTTGCGACCCCACACACCAACGACAAGCTACACAGCTCCGCCAGCCGGCGGGAGAAAGGAGAGGTCTCCACCTTAAAGTCCCCCTCCCCAGTGTCTTGACAAAAGGGTCCACCATAAACAGCTAGTAAGATCACACCGAATATACCCTCAGCTAGCTGTTTCGTACTTTTGTCCACGGTTTTGGCTCCTTACCGCACTCCATCGTTGGCCTGTTCCATGCACAGCCACAAATCCTCCCGATGTTCTCGTAATCTCAGCAGCATCTATTCCTGATGCCCGTTAAGACGAGTAATGCCACGCTTGGTCAATCTGGTGCATAAGGTCGATGCCTTGTTGGTCTTGCGCCTTAGCAACGTCGCTGGCTTTCGTGAAGTCGCTGGCAGTACCTATCGGCGCTCGACCATTCATGGCGTCGTCCATATCGGCCTTTACGAGAATGAGATAATTGACATAGGTACGAGTTACTTTCGCCTCTTGCTGAATCAGCGTATGGATGCTGGCATAACCCTTTAGGACATTTGGCGGGGTCAATCCCTCTAACGTGGTTCCAGCAGCATCACAGGGAGATAACGCATTGTATGCATCGCCATCTGTCGTCGCTACGCTACCACTTTTGTTGATCAAATCTTGCACGTCATTAGAGACGATACTAAAGCCTGCCCTGCATGGATCAAGTACATCATTGATCTGTGTGACTAAGCTTCTCATGGCCGCATTACGGTCCTGCTGTGCTGGCGTGAGGCTTGGGGTAGTCGGTGGCGCAGGTGCTGGTGGTGGTGTCTTAAACGGGTGTGCGGCAAAGGCTTGGGCGCGACCCAAGAGGCGTTGCTCTACTGTCAGGAGAGTATTAAGTGCTTGCCGTACAGCCTGATTCTTGCGGTTCGCTGCGTAATCGGAATCTATACTCGCAAGCAGTTCTAAGTTCCTGAATACTATGCCAGTCCATATCTCGCTATGAACGTTGTGAACGGCTCCGCGAATCCATTCCCCCGGCAGCCCTTGTGACGCGACCAAGGGCGCATAAGACGATAACAGAACGTGTTGCTGTGCCATATCCACGCAGGACGCGGCAGAAGTAGAAGGCAACTGCCGAATTGTGTAATTAATTGGGCTTTGCGCTACAGCATAATCGCTCTCAATAGTCGTTTGCCCTCGACAATATGCTGCGCCCGGTGAGCTTATATCGAATGGTGAACTAATTTTGCTGGTTGAAACAGTCGGTGTGCCACCGACTGAGGCAGAGGGCAGTATAAAGACTGATGCTGCCGGCAAGATTGGGGGTGCGGATGCAGCCTGAGCCGGAATGATCGGTAACGCTAGCAAGAATAGACTTAGCACAAGGGTATAGAAACGCATATGTTGTCCTCTCCGTAGGGGTTGCCCTACCTCATCGTCGGTTCAATATAACACGAATCATACTCATGAGTGTCATTTCACTATGATGGAGTCACCCACTATGAGTGTGTGAGTGATGAAGACAGCATAGTTATTCTGCGGCTTGGTCGGCGTATCAAGCAGTTGCGCCAAGGGAGAGGCTGGACACAAGATCGCTTGGCTGCTGAGGCGCACATACACAGGAATTATCTTGGCGGCGTCGAAAGAGGGGAACGAAACCTGACCATTGTAAGCGCCGCTCGAATTGCCAGAGCATTAGAAGTGCGGCTATCGGCGCTGTTCGACCAAACTGATGATGATTGACCTCTACACCTGTTCGCGCTGAATCAACAGGTGTCGCTCGTACTCGACTACGGCCCGCAAAGCTTTGACTTGGTAGCTTGGCGTTTTCACCCAAAACGTCAGCAAGAAGCTCATGGCGGCAAGCTCACGCAGTTCTTGGCCCAACGCCTCTGCATTTTCATGACCGCTGACGATGTTCGCACAGAACGCTGGGAACGCGTCCGGTACGATGCGCGAGTCGTAGGGGTATGCGTCGAGTGTGGCGATCATTGTATCGAGATGTTCGGGGCGCAGTAATGTACTCCTACGTAGCTCCTTACGTTGACGCCCTCTCGCTTCCAATAAACTCCCGTCGAACCATTGAATAGACTCGTTGCAGAATAACGGGAGCGCTCCTACAAGTTCTGTTAGCAGGGTCTTTGGGACCATAAAAGGCACCGTTTTGGCCGTATAGAGCGCCATGTAGCACTCGTCACGGTCATCCATGTCTATTCTGCAACGAGTCTAATATGCCATTTCTCAGCTTTGGCCTTATCGCGCCAATCTCGTAGCCCTGTCATGTTCGTCACCTTGCGCCAATGCAGGTACAGTGGCTGTACATTTTCTACGGCTGTATCTCTCGATCACCCCAATGGGCCTCTATCAGTGCAAACTAGACTGTTGCGTGTGGTTGGCGGCGTAGAGGGACGCCCTGTTAAAAGAGGTAAAGCTTCAGGAGCGTACATCAACCAGACGAATTAGAGCGACATGGATAGTATTAGTGCAATAAGAAATTGGTTAGCAAATCAATTGTGCGACCTTAACCAATCTTAACCTGCAAGCAGAAAACGTAACCATATCTTAACCCGTTTCGCACCTCAACCGTAACCAAATCTTAACCTCAGCGTGATATGGTGGAGTAAGGGATAGAGCGGAAGGAGACTCGCTTTATCGCAGTTGTCAGAACGTTGCCAATTCTGACTCGCCACAGTCTCTAACTTTCTAGAGGAGCCACGACCATGACAACTGATGAGAGTGTAGGCGGAGGTCATTCGAGAGTCTTGCGGGTGTTCGCGGCAACCGCGATTGTCGCAAGTGTCAGCGCTTTCGCAGCGCCTGCCGTACATGCCGACAATAACGCGGGGACCATCAAGATTTCGGAGACAGGCACCGACGAGATTCCGGACAACAATCCGAAGGTATGCCCGACGTTCTATATAAGAGGGTACGGCATTTCTGATACGAATACCACATTCGCCGTGAACATTACGGACCCTAACGGAATGGGTACTGTTTATCAAACGTTAAGCGCCACCACGGATAGCAGTGGCAACTTCGTTGTTGCGGTGACTAGCCTATCAGCAGCACTACTGGCCGCAGGTACTGGCCCCTTCAAGGTGACGCTGGCGGATTCGGCCAAGGAGAAATCCAAGGTGTTCAAGATTGATTGCACGAGCGGTGTCCCTGGTGGTGGCGGACCCCCGCCTTCCGCTACTCCCGAACTTGGCAGTGGCGAGTTGCTTGCGACGGGCTTGCTGCCCATTGGCGCGATCCTGTTGTATCGTCGCCGCCGTAGCTCCAAGAAGACCGCAGTCTAAACACAACCAGCACGCTGTATAAGGGGTCGGTGAAAACATCACCGGCCCCTTCGTCGTATCTACGGAACACTGAGCGAAAGCCTTTCAACGACCACCGGACAAAACGACAACGGGATATGGAGTTCCTAATAATTCTTTCTTATCCTGCTTGACCCCCGTTGGTTTTTGTCTTCGATGCAGAGTATGGTGGTGATGGAGAACATTATGCTAAATCACCGACTCCACGGCCCCTTGGCGTGGGTTGTCGCCATTGTCGGACTGCTTGCTTTTGCAAACTGGGCGTTAAGCGGCATCAATCACGGATTAACCGATGCCAATACAGCCCTTTTGCTTCTCAGTTTCTTTCTTGTCGCGTCTGCTGCCGTAAGCCTCTGGCAAACACGAGAACGACTTGCCCTGGTTACGTCGGTTTCTGAGATTAAGCGATGGAATCTGCTCATTGTTGTGATCGGGTTAGTTAACGCCTTCACGCAGACAAACGGAACAGGCGAAACAAGCCAAATCCACAGTTTCTTTTGGTCTACCGTCGCCGCTATCAACTTCGTCAACGCTTTCATTCGCCCGCAACAGAAAGCTAGTTGACCATACCCACTAGATCGACAGCCCTCTATCAGGGGACTCTCGACGTTGCTGCCAGTTCGTGTTACGTTCGATACGACTGAACGGCGTAATTACCTTCGCTTTCTAGCCTAGACGATGATTGCACAAAGAAAGGAGGCCGTAGACTAGTGGCAATAAGGAACCCATCGTGGTCTCGGGATGAACTGATCCTTGCTTTAGACTTGTACTTTCGGTTGCATCCAAACCACAGTGGCGGTCAGGCTGAAATTAAATCCTTGAGCATCATTCTAAATAAGTTGCCGATACATGTAGATCGCCCGGATGCAGAACACTTTCGTAATAATAACGGCGTAGAAATGAAACTCATGAACTTTCGCCGCTTTGATTCTTCATTCTCTGGCGTGGGTCTGGAGCACAGCGGCAAGTTAGAGGAAGAGATTTGGAGTGAGTTTGCGAATGACAGAGAGCACCTTCATGAAGTAGCAGCGGCGATACGTGCCGAAGTAACAGCTTCATCCCAAGACAGTGGCGCTCTTTCTGTGCCTGATGATAGTGATGATGGGGCATTGGAAGGTAAGGTACTACTTCGTGCACATAAGGTGCGAGAGCGCAATCCAACTTTAGCGAAGAAGAAAAAGAAGAGCGTCTTGAGAGAGATTGGTGAACTGCGCTGCGAGGTTTGCCGCTTCGTGTTTAGTGAACAGTACGGCGTTTTGGGTGAAGGGTTTATTGAGTGCCACCACACCGTTCCACTCTCACAACTTCGACCAGATCAACGAACACGACTGCAAGACCTAGCATTGGTATGCGCCAATTGTCACCGAATGTTGCACCGCCCTGGTGAACAACGGACTCTTTCAGAATTGCGGACGATAGTCCAGTCTATTCGTGCTGGCTAGTATACGCACAGTGAGACTGATTTAAGGGATACAGAAGGCCCTTTTGAGCGACCACCGGACAAACCAACTAAACCAAATGGAGAGTCCTCTAGGATTCCTTCCTCTCTCGCATGGGTTTCACCATCTTTTCGTCAATTGACACTCACAAAATGGTATAATTACAAGGGGAAGCGGTAACTTTTCCTTTGTTGCTCTTTAAGGTAATACGAGGATGCCTTTACCGTAAGACCCGCAACTGACAATTGATTCGGAGGCGTACTATGTCTCGACCATACCTTATATTCTGCACTGACTTTCACGTAAGTGACGAATATCACCACTTCTGTCATGAAGCCGATGTTCTCCTTGGTACGCTTGGGAACGCAGTTCGAGAACAGCGGATAACAGTAACAGATGCACGCCGGATTTGGGAGCCGTATAAGGCGTTTTGGCCTGCGATGTACGACGAAGACGATGAATACTTTCCAGACATCGAGGAGTCGGGCATGGACTTCATGCCTGCGACGGAACCGTTTGTTGACGCAGCGTGCGCGGCAGACGTACCCGGCGTGGGAATCCCTAGATATATTACGCCAATGGCGGGTGTCATCCTTGAAATTACGGACCAAGTTGCTCTTGACGCGTTGCAAGAGAAGCTTGGGGACCGCTACCGGATCGTCGTACGGGACGATGGCGACTATATGTTCCCTGCCACCGTCGATGCGGCCCTGGCGCTGATTGCCGCTGCACGACAGACAGCAGCTAATGAGTCGTCCACCACGGAACTAAAGGCTCCTGAGGACGACGTGCGTCTGAGCACGGAAGGACTTAATGCACTCGCTGATGGTATCGCCAGAGAAATGCTTGATAACCTCAACACATATGCGGGTCAGCACGAAGTCGAGCAAAAGCCACCTACCACGAAACAAACGGAAAATGACAATCAAAAATCACGAGGAACACTGAGAGAGCGTACCGAGAAATTAGCGCAAGAGATGGTAGATAACATTAATAAACATGCGGGCGAACACGAAGACGGGCGCTGGAACTCAGCACCTTCATCGCGGTGAAACCGTCTAATCCCTTGGGCTTCCCGCGTGCGCGTGAGGGCACGATAAAGAACTGCCTCACAAACAGGCAAAGTTACACGATTTGTGACGCGTTGGGTCGCTCGAAAAACAATGGTTTCTTTAACACGTATCGCCTATTTCACTCGTAAAGTATAAAAATTTCACAACTGTAAAGTGTCAACTTTCCGTGATTACAGAAATGAACTGATACCTATTCCCGCAGCCACGGAAATGACCTATTGCCGGAACCATAACTACTAGTATCGAGTCGTCAATTACTGTATATCAACGATAGAGTACGTCCATGAACAGCACAAGGATATTGAGATATGGTCGATTACCGCGAGATAAGCCCCGAAGACTGGCAGAAGCTAGAATCGTCAACAAAGCGGTCGCCGTGGGACGAGCTTTTGGATGAAGTAAGCGCCGGTAAGATCATGCAGGTAGACATGGCCGACTCGAAGCAACAACGTGGTACGCGTATGGCTCTCAGTCGGCGGGCAAAACAACGTGGTATTGCACTGGAATACCGACTAACAGAGACTGGCCTGGCCGTGCGCCAAAATGATTCACCCGCTGCTACTAGTGGGCAAGGTAAGAGCGGGAGAAAGCGGAAGACTACTCTAACAGAGGAATAGTCAGACCACGCTACTCTGCGCCAAAAGGTGTACAGTTACTGTACAAACAGTTCTGCTTGTTAGCGCCATAACACGGCGTCACCGTGAGCTTCACTCTCGCTAGCTTGCCGATAGAACTGTCCCGCGTACTATTGGGAGGCGAATTATGCGGCGCGTAGTATCCAGCATCATCTTTTGCGTGTCAATCTACGTCGTCAGTCTTCTCGCGCTTGTCGCTGTCACTCCTATCATCGGCACTACGACGACAGCGTTCTCTACCGTGTTCGCACCGTACCAGCATAAGGCCTTACCAGTTGTACAGGCTACGCCGTCTGCATTCGGCACGATAGCTGTATCCGTGAACAGATCGGGAAGGGTAATCTCGTTCAATCCTGTCGTCCACAAGCCTTTGGTCGTTCACAAGCCTTCGGCTCCGTCGATCCCTTCCCGTGTCAACGGACTCGCGTTGTTGTTCTTGCCTTTGCCAATAGATGTATTGGCTACGGTGTGCTTTCTGCGGCGAGTAACTCTAGCATGAAATACGTCGTCACTATCGCCAGTGAATAGGTACAGTCAACTATATGTACCCGCTGACTCCGCTTGTTCGCTCATTTCTCAGACTCCCGCAACCGTCACTCGTGCTACCTTGGTTGGATCACGTCTAATCCCATAATAAAATCAAAAAAAGCATAAAATGCTTGAGAAGACTAGATTAGCAAGCGATGGGTAGAGGGTCCATTCTATTCCCAACGCCCGTTGTGAGCCTTCTCAGAGCCATCTAAAGCCAACTGTATGTTCGCCTGCTCTTTGCATTGGTTTGTCTCTTCTCGTAGTTTATATAACTCTCAACTTTCTCTAAGTCCTTCATGGTCCCTAAATGAGGCTCATCCATGACCACCGGATGAAAAGGCGTAAAGGTTATGGAGAGTCCTCAACGTACGCGTTTCAGATACTTAATGGATTCGACAAGAACATAGAACGTGCAGTAAGAGCAAATTCTCTTACTGCACGTTCTAGTGGTTCTCGCTGCGATCTATAGAAGTAGCCAAACACTGACACCGGCTAAATTAATCCAGTTGACTGTACTTTTGTTAAGCACAAGCGAGAAGTGGCGACTTCCTGGCCCAATCGGGCGGTTCTACGCCTGCACCTGTGATGAAGCTTTTCAGTGGCGCTCCTAACAGGTATCGCTCTTGGGCGACTAGAAAAGGGGGTTGCGCTATATCAATCCCATAGCCTTTCAGCATCCTGCGATACCTGGCAAACCCTTCCCCTAACAGTGCCCGCATATTTGAGCCTGAGCGCCATGCAATGTAGACAAGCTGTTGCTCTCTTGACAACCGCTGCTCTACGTTGTCTTCAAGCTTCATTACGTCGTACACTTCTAGCCGGTTTTTCTTCTCTGTTAGCACTGCGTCGGCTATTGCGGGATCGAACCACTGCGCCGCCCTATCTAAGTTCGCCTCTTTCAGGGCGCGACTCTTTAGACTAACTTCGACCCGCAGTAAAGGAGCCGCGAAGTTGAGAATATCAGTACGTCGATCAAGAGTACGTGGTAGACGATGATGAGCAGCCCGCAACTCCGCTCCCTTGCCATAGATTCTCAATGTGGAACGATCTGACCTAAGCCCCATGTAAAGAGTTGTGCCTGTTAGACCGGCCTGGGGAACGACATCCTGCCACTGCCCATGCCCTCCCGCTAAAGCTGCCCGAATCCATTGTTCTGGCTGTTCGGGTGACTCAAGCCTGTACGACTCCGTGAAATCAATCTTCTGTACTATGAAATTGCCCGATTCCCACGCCTGTACGTCCCGCCGTGTCACCTGAATATCCAGAACCGTGGCTACGCGGGAAAATGTTTCACAACACAATGCGCGAAAATCGGACGTGCCGAATACATTATGACCTTGTAAAAACTTGGAGAAACTACCGGAAACCCAAAGATAATTACCTATACCGCGCACGAAAAGTTTTGCTCCATGCGCTCCTATAATCTTTTGTCTTCGACTAAATGTACTTTGCTTCTCTCCATGCTCATCCAAAAGGATTACAACACCTGTATTGATGTTCGGTTCGGAGATAGGCATTAACGCTGTTATCGTATCGAACATACCCATGCTATATCTCCCATCGCGGGTGCATATTGTTGTGGTCGCGCGGAGTGTTACTACAGAGATGGGTTATTCCCGCACGGTAATATGAATTGTGCAGCTTAATAGGCATTGTCGTAAGAAGATCGGACGCCGTAAGTCTATGTTGTACTGTCATGGTAAATACTCCTTGGTAAATGTGGGTGGTCATTATTACGCGTAGTGACCACCCGTTTTCGTTTCTGAGCTTGCTTATTTATTTGTTGTATGTTGCGGTGGGAACATGGCAACCAAGCTTTTGTTCCCGCACGTAATTGCTGACAGACGTGTAACCTGCGTCGATGGCTTCACGTTCCATTTGTCGTCTGAAACTGCGCGTCACCCACAATTGGAGACGCGCATCAATTTTCTCCCCGTCAGTCGGCTTTCTTCCCCGATTCAACAGGGCTTCTTCGTCACGGCCTACGTTAATCATTATTTTCTCCTTCACCTACGTCTTAGGTCGATTGCTCCGACTCACTATGACCGCGATTTAATTGAACGTTTGTTCTATTTTGACTATGCAGCCTTTCTCTCATTCGGCGTGTCGGTACGTATTACAGGTGTACGACGAGCAGCATTGTAAATGATTTTTATCGCCTGCTTTATTCGTTGCTCTTCGTCGTCACATTCGACGTGACGATACTCGACAGTAAGATGGGGCTTTGGATTATTCTTGCGAGGCATGGTTTCCCCCATGAGTTTTTTGATATGGCCGTCAAAATCGGCGGCTGACAGCTCAGGGGAAATGAACTGTCAACAAAATGTTTAACCTCCACAAACTCGTGATCTACGCAGCCTAAAAGGCAACTCGCCATACCGTTTAGCTGCTGGCACTGCCGGTAACACAGACATTACGGCATATGCTATTAGTATACCATAAAGAGCTAAATTGTGAAACAATAAAAGTATTGTGGTATTATTTTGAGAAGTTTTCCAAGAATAATCGAATAATGAGCTTTAACGCTAGGTTGCGTTGGGCAAGGAGAAAAAACTGGGTTGAATGTGTCTTCTTGTGTTGAGAAAAGGCGTAAGCTCTTTCTCGGCTGACACGCCTCTACCCGCAAAGCCGTGAATGCCTAGGAAAGAAAGACAACCACCTCAACAGCAGCCGTCTAGCTTGCCCCGTACCAGCAACACAAATAAAAGAAGCGGTAGCCCTTATCGAGCTACCGCCTCTTTTGCCAATCTAGCTGCTGTTTCGACCTTGCCTGTTGTACTCCTACTCCTCTTGTAGCGCCTCTACGATTTCGTGAAAGTTAATCTTGTCCAGAGCGTCCCGCATAATCTGAGTTTTGTTGCGTGTCTCGCGGGCGTTCTGTTGTTCGTCCTCATAAAGGTCAGCGGCTAGTCCAGAGGTAGGCAAAGAACATTCTATCGCCTGCTTAATGTCGGGCAGACCTTCGACGTAGGCGCGTAGTGCGTTAGCCCCACCGTTCTTGATAGCCGCACACGCGGCATCGTAGCCATCATGATCGTTCGTAATCCACAAGTCGGTGGCCCACGTCGCGTAATTCGACCACCCGTTAAACGGTTGATTGGTTGGCTCAGACTCGAACGCGCCCGGCGTATACCATCGTCCCGCCTCCTCCTTGAGCATAAGGCTGTAGATCACCCCTGATGAGAGAGCAGGCTTGTGGTCAAGGACGCGCACGTTGCGTTGCTCATCACGGTTGCGGGCGTTGGTTGCCACGACATCGGCTTCCGTATGGTCGGCGCAGGGTAAGATAATCGTGTTCACGCGGCCTGCCGCTTCACCCCAATCACTCATGAATGAATCGTCCGTGAGGACGTAATAGGGGGCCGTGGGAATAGCGTCGGCGCTTGTAATAATTGTGCTCATTGTTTCCTCGCTTGGCGTATGAACTAGTGTATGTGACCCATTGCCACTTTCAGCCGTTGTATCTGGACGCTACATTCTTTCTCCTAACAGCCTACTATGGTCGTTGGGTTGTCGGCTATGCTTCGTAGGAGATTGGGAGCGTAATCATTGATTCAACACCGTTTCTTATGACTTCAGGATCACAGGTGTAGTAAGCGTGTTACGCCGGTCCTCCGCGCTTAAACGTGATTATTACTTATTTCGCAGCCACGGCTGCTAAATCAATAATCCTGATGCGTCTTCCAAAAAAAACATCATCCTCATCTCACAAATATCTCACAAGAAATATCCAAAAAAATCTCACCAAAATCTCACAGGCGTTGCGATCACTCCTACCACTGCTCAAATAGACCGTGATCAGCTTCTATTTTCATCAAAAATCTATCAATAAATCTCAGGAAAATCGGATTTACCCTATTTATTTTAGAAACCTATTGAAAAGGTGTATTTCACCTGGTATTCGAACAGGTCGTTCGTCCCCGCCTGATACGAGAGCATGGCGTAGGCCGCCGCGCCCAGCAGCACGATGTCGTGGTGGCGCTCAGGGATGCTTGTCCCCGCCTGCGTCAATTGGTGCTTGCCGGCGTAGGTCACGGTGAGCGCGCCGCTCGTATCGACGGGCAGCCGTTCCGGCGGGAGCTTGAGCGTGAACTGCGCCAGGTTGGCCGTGCTATCGGACGCCGGCGGCGTCGTGCCCAGCGCCGCATCGGGCGCGACGTCGACCCACTCTGTCGTCACATTGTCGAGGACTTGCCCAGCCAACGCCGCTCCCGTCCCCGCTCCCACCCGCGTCCGATAGACGCCGCGCCCGACCGTCCCTGGCGGCCCCAGTGGTATCCCGCTCAACAGGGCCGCGCCCCCATGCAACGTCAGCGGCGCCGAGAGTGGACCGAGCGTCGTCTCGCCGCCGCTCTTGAAGAACGTCACGCCCCACGCGTACGTCCCATCGAGCGGGCCGGTCGCGCCGCTTGCCGTTGCCGCCGGCGCCGCCGATGGGGTTCCGAGGCTCGGCGTGACACCTTCCTCGAACGGGACCAGCGCGGGCGGGTAGAGCCCGCTGGGGTACTCCACGCTCTCGATCCACCACGCGCCGGGTGGGTAGGCGTAACAGCGCGTCCCCGGCAGTGTCGCCGTCATCACCGCGCCCACGAGCGGCGCGACGAACGAATAGTCGTCGACGGCGCGGTCGAGCGCACGCACCAGATCGTCGTCGCCCCAGCGCGGCGTCACGCCCGCGTCCAGTCCCTGCGTCCGGTCGAAAAGGTCCTGGCGCAGATCGGCCACCGCCTCTACCAGCGTCGGATGCCCGCCTGGCGTCCCGGCGGGTGTGTAGGAGAGAATAAGGGTCATGAATTATCCTTATAGCTCCCCTCTCCCGCGTCAGGGAGAGGGGTCGGGGGTGAGGGCCGCGCCCCTAATTGACTACCAAATACCACATATCCGTCGCGCTCGTCGTCGCGCCCGAACTGTACAGGGTCACGGTGAACTGCCCCGCCGCCGTCGCGGTGACGGCCAGCCCCGTGATCGCGCCGCCGTTCCCTGTTGGTTGCAGGAACACGTACGAGCCCGTCCCGACCAGCGCGTTGGGGACCGCGATCGTACCGCCGTTGGCTGTCCCCGCCGGGACGCTGAACGCGCCCAACGCCTGGTTCGCCGCCGCCCCCGCGCTCGTGTTCGCCGTCTGCCCCGCGAAACACAACTGCCGCCCCGCCTGCACCGTCGGATTCGGCGCCGGCTGCACGCCCCCGCTCGCGTCGATCTGCAAGCCCTCGATCGCCGTCGCCTGGACGGGCGGTGTGTAGGCCATATCTCACCCCCTAACGCCTGCGACTGCGGTCGCATGGCAGCACACGGACACTGCGGTGTCAAGAACAACCCGACCGCAGTCGGTGGTTGCTGCCATGCGACCGCAGTCGCAGGCCATCGTGGTTTGCCATGCGACCGCAGTCGCAGGCCATCGTGGTTTGCCATGCGACCGCAGTCGCAGGCTTCCTTATGCCAACAACCCGATCAGCCGCGCCGCGATATCGGCGTGGCCCGCGTCGACCGGGTGCGCGTCGCCGACGCCGATGTAGCCCGCGGCGACGGCCGGGCCGAGCGCCTCCCACGCCGCGTTGATGTCGAGCACGGCTGCGTTGTGGCGCCGCGCGACGTTGTAGACGCGGTCGATGTAGGCGTGCGCCGTCGCCAGGTTGGCCCACGACCCTGCCATGGGCCCGATGAACGGGATCACGAAGAGGACCGAGGCCCCCGCGACCCTGGCCGAGTCGCATAGCCGCCGCGACAGCGCTTCGTAGGTGTCGAACGCTATCCCCTGCTGCATGTCGTTGACGATGTGCTCGACGACGACTAACTTCGGCGGAAGCGCCCACGCTTCGACCGAGGCGCGCGCTGAGTCCACCCTGGTGTTGAGCAACGTTTGGTAGGCGCTCTTGCCGCTGTAGGACATAGCGTAGGGTAGGATGCCCCGCCCCACGCCGTTGTAGGCGACCAAGCCGTGCAGCCACAGCAGCCCCGCCTGCGGCGCGATGACAATCGTATGCGCGCCGGGCGCGAGGCCGCGCGCGGAGAAATACACGACGGGGCTGGCCGCACTGCTCGCGTAGGCCGAGGCGTTCCCGCCCGCGCCGTAGGCGACGCCGTACTGGTCGTAGGGCGCGCCGTCGATCGTCACGGTGTAGGGACCGCCGCCTGGCTGCCGCAGCCCGATCACGTCAACGCCGGTCCCGCTGAAGAGGCCCGTGGCCGCGCCCGACCCGTTGGGACTCTGGTGCGCCTGGCCCCCCACGCCATAGGTCGCGCCAAATTGGTTCCACGTCCCGCTGTAGGTCCAGCACGGTTGCGTCACGGCGCTGAAGCTGGCGTAGGTGTAGGCGTTGTCGAGCGTGTCCGACACCGGCTTGAAGCCCTCGCCGGCGCTGCCGTACTTGGCCTGTAGCGCCGCCACGAACCGCGCCCAGAAGTGGCCGTTGGAGCGCGCCGTGGCGTAGTGCCCGCGCAGGATCGAGTCACCGATTCCCGCTACCGCCACGATACCCCGTCCTGCCGCGCTCCTGGCCGCGGTCCAGGCGTCGAGCGCCCCGTCGGGCGCGAAGATCGCCGGCTGCGTTCCGGCTGGCGGACCACCCGTGTACGGCATCGCTACATCCGCCCTTCGACGACGATGCCGCCCGCGGCCGCGCCGTTGACGGTCGTGGCCCCCGGCGCATAGAGATGCAGCACGGAGACGGTAGCCGCCTCGGCGAAGCTTGTCCCGGCGGCTATCGCCAACGAGCCTGTTCCGGCCGGCGCGTCGAGCGCGCGATAGATCGGCCCCGCCGTATTGTTCTGTACAAGGTACGAACGCACGCGCTGCGCGAAGGCCACCGGTGTATCGGTCGTCGCCGCCAGCGCCGTTTGCGGCGCCGCCACCGGCGCCAGCCCGCCCACCTCCACCAGCGCGTTCCCGCTGCTATCGTAATAGGGCATATGCTCACTCCCTCATAGTCGTGAGTCGTGAGTCGCCAGTTATTGGTCGCAGGCGCGTCGATGGAACGCGATGTTACCGACTTGGATAGACTTTCTGACGACTCCCGACTCCCGACTCCCGACTCCCGACTCCCGACTCCCGACTCCCGACTCCCGACTAATTGTTCCCCTGATACAACCCCCGGTAGTCCACCACGGCGCCGCCGTACTCGTGGCGTACCTTATAGGTAAGGACGTCGTTGGTGAAGTTGGCGCCGTAGAGCGGCTGGTCTTGCACGAACAGGACGGGATTTAGCTGGCCGCCGACGAAGCCGATCTCGACTGTGTCGACCACGCGCGGGTCGCAGGCCAGGTACCAGCCCGTCGCGCTGGTCAGCTGCGGAGCCACGATGACCTCGGCGTAGCCCAGCATCGGGTTGATGTCGTTGTAGTTGACGCCCGGCGCCCCGGCCGATTTGGTGATGACCATGGACTGCCACTCCAGTTCGGGCGAGACCACCAGGTAGCGCGGCTTGAGCCCGATCGGCTTGCCGGCCAGGTTGGTCTGCCGTCGCATCGCCGTGACGCCGCTCTGCATCGCCGCCGACGCGAGCGCCGCGCCGCTGTTGGCCGTCCCCGCCGTCGTCACCGCGCTGTTGTTGTGCGCGCCCCCCTTGGTGAACAGCGGGCTGCCATCGTAGATGTTGCTCGTCGCCGTCAAGAAGCTGTAGACGAACTCGGCCAGCGTGAAGGCCGCCGCGACGGCCAACTTACCGGGGATCTGCCGGATGGCGTGCAGGTCGTCGTTGACCACCGTCTCGCGCGTGACGGCTACCAGATTGCCGCGCTTCTGCGGCGTGTAGATCGCGCGCGTGTCGGCGAGCGTCAGCGTGGTGTAGGCCGTGTCCTCGGGCACGGTCGAGAGCGAGCCGAACGCGCCGAGCCGGATGCGGTCCTGTTGCTTGAAGTCCCGGATCGGCGTGACCGTGCAGAACTTCTGCCACTCGCTGGGCCACGCTTGATAATCATGCAGGAGGCGCTTGTTCATGCTGGTGCCGAGCAGGTACGAGAAGGTGGCCGTAGTGACGTCGGCCTCGCGCAACCGCTCGGGCGCGGTCACGCCGCTGATCGCCGCGTCGCCGGTCGCCACGACGTAGGCTTCGCGGATGCCGCCGAGCGTGGGAACACGCTCGCCTTCGTGGATGTCGAAGAGTTGGTCGAAGGCCTTCTGTAGCTTCTCGGCCTCGTTCATGCCCACGCGGATGCTCTTCTCGAAGCCCATACCGCGCACCAGACCCGCGTCGGTCAGCGCGGCCAGCATATCGCGTTCGTCGGCAATGGCCGCGTCCAGGTCGCCGCTCTCGAACAGGCGCCCTCGGAAGCGCCGCTCCACGCGCTCACGCACCGGCGCGGGCAGCGCGCACGCGCGTAGCGCCCCGTCGAGTTCGCGTTCGCAAGCCAGCAAGCGCCGCTCGCGCCGCACCTCCTCGCGCAACTGCTGGAGGGACTCTTCGACATGTTCATCGCGGAGACTTGGAGACACGAACGTTTCCTTTGTATCTACCGCCCCCTCGGCCGTCTCTTGACCTTCCGGCGTCTTGTTCGCTATCGCGCCGTCTTCTACCATGCTCATCTCCCCTCTATCCTCCGTGTCTCCGTATCTCAGCGACGACTCTGAATCGGCTTGCAGGATGCGCTCAAGGCGGCCACCGGCCGAGGCGCGCGTGACCACGTCGCACGAGTTGAGGCGCGTGATGGCCTCCACCACGCGCGCCGCGCGGCCCTCCACGCGACCGGGCGCCACACGCGCGTCGGCGTCGATGGAGAGCCCGATCAGGTCGGGCTGCCCCTCCTCGACCGCCTCGCGCACAAGGTCCCACAGCCACTCGGCCCCGCGCGCCACTTTGAGCGTCGCGCGCAGCGTCCCCTCGTCGTCGACGCGCGGGCTTTTGTAGTAGCCCACGATATCGCGGATGCTGCGCTCGGGCCGCTCACCGGGGGCGGGGTGGTCGGCGAAGGCGCGCGCGCCCTCGAACAGCGGCGCCATCGCCCGCACCACGGCCGGCGCGTAGTAGTTGCCGTTCTTGGAGAGTCCGGCGCGGATGCACACCACTTCCACCGCGCGCCGCTCCCGATCCATCACCGCCTCGCGCAGGCTGGCCACGATGCGCACTCGCCCCGGCATAGCCTCGGCGGCGTCATCGGACTCGGGCATGTCGACCTCCTTCCAAATACCTGCGACTGCGGTCGCATGGCAGCGTTACGCCGACTGCGGTCGGTTGTTGCCCCCTATACGCGGCGCTCCGACGCAGCCCCGCACCGCAGTGCCCGTGGTCTGCCATGCGACCGCAGTCGCAGGCTCCTTACACGGCTCCCGTGTAGCGCGCCGGGTCCGCCATGTCCGCGCCGGTCATGGCGTAGGGCGGCAGCGCGTCAAAAGCTTCCATGTTGGTGTCGTTCGCGTAGGAGTGCGCGGCGGGCGTATCTATCCCCACCGTTCCCGTCACTCCCGCTCCCGCCGGCGTCGTATCCATCACCATGCGCGTGAAGCGGTCGGGCGGCCAACCCGGTCCCCCATCGCGCGCGTCATACGTTTCGCTCGGCGTCGTCATGCTAGGATGCTTGTCCAAGTCATACCCTCCCTACTCGTAACTGTCGCCACTCGCCACTCGCCACTCAACCTTCTGTCCCCTCGAACGGCTCCGGCCGATACTCCTGATACGAGCCCAACCGCGCTCCCAGGTCACGCCGCTCGGCCACTTGTTGGCGCGCCGCGTAGAGGCGCGCGTCCGCCGGCAAGCCCGCGAGCGCCTGGGCCACATCCCCATCGTCCCGCGGACCCAACAGAGCCAATCCCCACCCCCACGCCGGCTGCGTGACCGACGCCCCAGCGTACGCGTCAGGTCCGTTAGACGCGTCGCCGCCATCTCGATCGCCAGGTTCGTCCCCCGGCAGCGCATATGTCATCGCCCCGTCTTCTGCCACCGTTCCCTCCCTTCCACCGCTAGTAAGCCAGTTCGCATCTACTGGGAGCGCCGGCTTCCAGCTGGCAGGCCGTCGCGGGCAGCTGTATCGCTATATGGCCCTGTCTGATTACAATGCGTCGTGCGCCTCGGCCTTGCTGATAATGCACGAGCCCTGCCGTCGCGGGCGAGTAGTTTGCCAATAGCAAACGTCGTGGTCTCGATCGTATGCCGGCAGGATGCCGGCGCTCCCAGTAGAGACGGACCGGCGGCTTACGCCCCGCCTACGCGTAACGCCGTTTGCGTGGTTTGAGCGGACCCTGCGGCCACGACCGACGCCGCCGCGACTGCCTCGCCACCGATGGCCGCGCCCTTGCCGCTATCCGTCGTCGTGGCGGCCGCCGCGACAACGCCCGTCGTGGCCGCCGCGCTCGCCGGGACCGCGGCGCGCAGCGCCGTCTTGAGGTCAAGCACCTCGCTCTCGATCAGCACCTCCAGTTGCTCGCCCGACAACATGGGGAAGCGTCGCGCCAGCAACGCCGCGACCTCGCCGTAGCGCGCGCTCTTGGCCGGGATGACCTGCTCGGCCCACGCCACCAGCCGCGCCGCGTAGCCCGCCGCGCGCCGGTCGCGCAGATGCGTCAGAATCAGCCGCGCCACCCAGCCCACCCCCAGCGTCGTCAACGGCGGCGCCGCCAGCAACGCCGCCTGATACTCCAACCCGATCACCGCGCGTAGCAACTCGTCGTGCATCTTTCCTCCATAGTCGAAAGTCGAAAGTCGAAAGTCGTGAGTCGTGAGTCGTGAGTCGGAGGTCGCCAGTCGAAAGTCGTGAGTCACTAGCCGTTGCCCCATAAGTCGTCATTAGTTGGAGTCCAGATTGCTAGAGTGGAACTCACGACTCACGACTCACGACTTTCGACTCACGACTTTCGACTTCGTACGTACTCCCGCCGCACCCACCCGTGCAGGCTGTGGGCGCTCACGAAGGTCCAGAGGCACGCGTCGGCGTAGGCGTCGCGCACCTCCTCGCCGTCCCGCAGCGTCGCCAGCACCTCCGCCGCGAGTGTGGGCGCCCGGCGCAGATGCAGCCCCTCGGGACAGGCGACGACCAGGGACGCCGCGTCGCGCGACGGACGTGGCGCGGCGCCGGCCGTTCGTGTCGCCGTCCACGGCGACCGCTCCAGCACATAGGCCCCTCCGAAAGCCGCGGCGAGGCTCGTATCCGTGTAGACCGTGTCGCTCCCGCCGTTCCAGTACGAGAGCGGGTCATTGAACGCGCCGTTGGGCAGCCGCAGGATGAAGTGGTCCGGGGCACCGCCGCCGCCCAGCCACCACAGTGGGTAGTCCGTGTACACCCGCCGTCCGTCGACCATGTTCGGCGCGGCCGTGCGCAAGCAGGCCGCGCGCACCCAGCAGAGCGCCCACGCGGCGGCGCGCGCCTCGGCCAGGCGACCCGTCCAGCGCCAGGTGACGCCCAGCGCGTCGAGGGTCCGCCCGCCCTGCTCCAGTGTGGTCCAGCCCTGCCCCGCGTGATCGGGTTGCCCGGTCGCCAGCAGGCGCATCGCGCCCACCAGCGCCGCATCGTCCCCCGCGAACGGATAGCCCTGCTCGCGCAAATAGCGCGCGAGGGACGCCTCGTAACAATCGTTCGCCCCTTCCAGCGCCCCCACCGGGTCCCCGGTATGACGGTACAGCTGGCTGATGTGCCGCCAGCGCGGCTGCCAGGCCATAGGCTCGCCTCCTTTCACTATCTTCCCTCACCCCCAGCCCATGCGGATTGGTCTCTCTCCGCTCCGCTCCGACAGCCCAACCGGCTCTCCCTCAAAGGGCGAGGGGAAAACCCGTGACTTAACGGGCGGCTCCCCTCGCCCGCGCACAGGGAGAGCGCGCTGGACCGTCGATCCCGCGGTTAGGGTCGAGGGGCCAGTTAGCCACGGGGTGGGGGTGAGGGTTTCCCTATCTCAACCTCTTGAGTTCCACCACCCAGCGATCGGTTACGATCCCGGCGGCGTGGTAGCGCGCCACGACGTATTGTGACGCGGACGCCACCGCCTCGGCCGTGGCGTCTGGCGTATCGGCGACAAGTGTGACGAGTCGGGGATCTAGCGCGGGCGGGAACTCGGCGCGCACCGCCACGGGCTCCGCCCCCGCGCCGCCTGCCGCCCCGACGGGCGCCGCCGCCGGCTCCGCGTACGGTTGCGCGCGCCACACCACATCGGCCGCCACGTAGGCGGTCCCCTCGGGGCGGCGGTACATCAGGGTCACCGTCCGCGTCCGGCCCTGCCGCATCCGCGCCCTGTTCCCCGCGATCCGCGCCAGTTTCCGCGCGTCGAGCATGTAGTCGCCCCTTTCCCCCTCACCCCCAACCCCTCTCCCTCAAGGGGCGAGAGGAGAACCCCGTGACTTAATGGGTGGCTCCCCTCTCCCGCGCACAGGGAGAGGGGTTGGGGGTGAGGGCCTCTATCTCACATGATTGAGCAAGAACACGACGACCGCGAAGAGGAACGCCACCAGCTGCAACGTGACCCCGATGGCGATGGCATTGACCGTGGCCTGCAAGCCCTGCAGCCGCGTCGACATGTTGTCGAGCCGCTCGCGCGTGACCTGCCCGAAGGCGCAACCGTCGCGGTCGAGCGCGTCGCGCAACGACCCCGCCCCTATCCCCGCCCGCGCCCCCAAGCCCGTCGCCCCGACGTACCGCGCGCTATTCATCTCTCACCCCCTCCACGACCACTTTATAGAACTTGCGTTCTATTTACAAAAGCTATTGTAGCACGAGCATTCCGCGCGTCAAGAAACACACTCAGACCGCGCGGCCCTCACCCCCCCACCCATGCGGATTGGTCTCTCTGCGCTCCGCTCCGACAGCCCAACCGGCTCTCCCTGGCGCGGGAGAGGGGAGCCGTCCTCACTTCCGACTTTCGACTTCCGACTTCCGACTTCCGACTTCCGACTTTCGACTTTCGACTTCCGACTTTCGACTTTCGACTTTCGACCATCGACTACGCCCCACATGCCAGCCACTCGACCGCGACGGTCCCCGTCGACGGCGTAGACGCGCTCACGGTCAGCGTGAAACTGCTCGGTGTAATGTCGCCGACGGTGGCCGCCCATTCCGTATCCGTCGATGTTGCCACGACGACCGGCGTCCCCGCGTAGGGAGATGGGAACGGAACGGCGACACTGGCCGCGCTCGCGCCCGCGATCCCGATGCTGGCGACGCCCGCCTGCGTCAACCGGGCGCCTGATGGCACACCTGGCGGCGGCCATAACGCCGCTACCACGGCGTCGGCCGGATTGTGCGGGTCGAGCAAGATGACGAGGCATGACGCCCCCGTAATCATGAGGTCGCGTGGCGCGCAGGCCGTCACGCGCGCCGGTCCGATCAGCCGCGTTGGCGCTCCCTCCAACCGCACCATCGCCGTCCCGCTCACCGGGTCGTACGTGGCGACCGTTCCCGCCTCGACCAGCGGCGCCGTGCCGCGCGGCAGCGCCACGCGCCGCACCGACACATGTTGCCGGTACGGGTGGACCGGCGCCCGCTCCACCCCGGCCACGAGCTCGACCGCCCCTGGCGGACGCTCCTCCGCGCGCTGCCGCGCCGTGTACTCATGCGGATGGGGCTGCCAGCCACGGTGGCGCTGATAATGGTATACCCCCTGATGCCGCCGCCCCGCCTGATGGCCGTGATGACGGTGCGCGGTTTCATGGTCCTGCTCGTCGTGCATATGGACTCCAATACAATATCCACGTCGCCCAGGCCCGGAGCCTGACCTTAAAAGGTCATGGCAGGCCACGGACCTTAAAAGGTCTCCCGGCGACTCAAGGTCAGGCTCCTACGTTTGGGTTGGGGGTGAGGGCCGCGCCCCGCTCCCGCACGATGCGCTCACGCTCCTCGGCCACGTCAATCGGCGCGTTGGCGCTGGCGTACAATAGGCGCATCGCCGTTTCGTCGCTAACCCAGCCCTGCGCCCGCGCCGTCGTCAGCGCCGTCGCCATTGTCGCCGCCGCCTGCGCCGCTTGCGCATTGTCGTCCGGCGCCAGCTCGGGCATCGTCACCTCGTACGCGCGGTCCACCCCCGCCGGCAGCGTCCCTGCCCGCACCGCCTCAATGATGATGCGGTCGATGATCGCGCGGATCAGCAGCGCGAACTGGTCCTGCCGGCGCTGGAACTTGCGGAACGTCGGCAGTCCCATCTCGGACGCCGTGGCGTAGTTGACCTCGCCGCCCTCCGATAGGTAGTGTTCCGGCAGACCGGCGCCCATAGCGATCATCAGCTTGATGGCTCGACCATCGGCCGCCACGTTATCCGCGTCGATGTGCGGCTGCACCGCGCCCCACTCCTCGCTTTCGTTGTGTACCACGATGCTGCCGGGTTCAGGCGGATAGGCGTACTCCATGCGCTTGCGGTCGATCGTCTTGCGGTCGGCCCCCTGCAATTTGATCGTCCAAAGAAACGCGCCCTTGTACTTATTGATGCGCACGCGGTCGGTCAGCCAATCCTTGTAGCGGCGCAGCCACGGCAGCAGCGTCGCCAGATCGCTCTTGCCGCGCTTGGCGTTGGACACCTTATTGACCGTTACCTGCACGACCTCATCGGGGCACGACAGCCACACGCCTTCGGAGTCGTCAGTAGACAGTAGTCGGTAGTCAGTAGGACGTTCACCATGCGGTGAGCCATGACGGCCCGTCCCCTTCTGACTACTGTCTACTAGTTCATCTTCACAATAGAGCGTGGGACGGGTACGCTAGAGGCAGACCGCCTGGATAGAATTGCTGGAGGACCGCCCGATGCTGCTGCGCTCGCCCTACCTGAGCCGGAAACCGGCCATCTT
>JAABUL010003772.1_pt1 | contig 21659 bp, 3 predicted proteins | sample 5559151 | NCBI WGS metagenome assembly JAABUL01 (sample SAMN10711876, study PRJNA513368) | rock metagenome | isolation source: Antarctica rocks | place: Antarctica: Victoria Land, Pudding Butte sud | reverse complement strand
AATATATTGTAATTAAACAATTCTTTCGTTTTTATATAATTATTTCTTTTGTTAAATGCGTTTGTTTTGTTATTATTTTTGTCTAAGATATATTATATTTTAAACTTATATTATTTAAGTTTTTTTAATTATTGTATTTGTTTTTTGTTTAATTGCTTTATAATAATAAAATGCACAAAATTCTTGTAATTTGTGAAAATTATAAATTTTAATAATTTTTTTGTATATATTTTTAATAACTTTAAGAAGATTACTATAGCGAATAATTTTTTATTGTAAATATTATAATTTTGTTCAATTAACAAAAATTTTTTCGAAAAATATGTTATTAAATATTATATGTTTTTATGTCTTTAATTGAAGCATACATTAATAATTAAATTTAATGCGTTAATTTTAATTTTATTTAACAATCGTAAATTATATATTTTTAATATTAATTTCTTTAAACATTTTAACTTAAAATTTTAAAATAATTTTTTTTCTACAAATTCTTATAATTATAACGTATTTTTTTTCGTAAAATTTGTTAATAATATTGCGTTTATTAAATAATTTTTAATAAATTTCTTGTTGTAGTTTATAAAATTTAAAAAGAATTGCACTTCTTTAATATTTATTAATAATATTTATTTTTTAATTGTTTATAGCTTTTTAAAATTTATATATATTTTATATTGTTTAACAACAAATTCGAAAAAATTAATTTTCTTTTAATAAAATTTGCATTTCTTTAACTTAAAATGTAAATTTTTTATATTTAGACATTTTAATACTTTAAAAATATAATTAATATGTTTTTTTAAAATCTTTAAATAAATTATAATGTTGTCTAAATATATTGTAACAAATTGATTCAAATATTGTTATAATATATTATTAATTATTTTTTGATACATTGTTAAGACGTTTATAAGTTCGAACAACATTATTATATATTTATATAATTTATATTGTATACGAAAAGTTGTTTTTTACTCTTTTTTTGTTTTTATTCTAATTTAATTATACGCTTTTTGTAAATTTAATTTAGTAAAATACTTTATTTCGAATAGTTAATTTTGAAGTTTATTAATATTAAATAATAAATATTAATTCTTGATTGTAATATTATTTAGCTTTTAATAATCAATATATAAACAAAAAGTTTTATTTTTTTTTAATACAAAAAAAATCAAATATTTTGTTTATAATTAAGATTTTTTAATAAATTTTTTTTTTCGTTTTTTGCTAAGTATTTGCGAAGTACTTCGAGCTTTTTCTTAGATAAAGCATATATAAATTTAAACGTAAATTGTTTGTTTAATTTAAATTTAATTTCGTAATTTTACAATTAATATTTAAAAAGAATCTTTATTGTTTTTTTTTTTTAAATAGATGTTCTTAATTGTTGTATATTTGTAATACGTACTTTAGCGATTTCTTTATTATACTAAATAGTTTAAGATTTCTAAAAAATTTGTAATTTTTTTTACTTATTTTAATCTTATAATTTAATTAATCTTTGTTAATGTTTGTTAAATTAAACTTTGTTAAATTGTTTTTTTGCAAAAATGCAAACTTGCTACTTGCGATCAATTTTTAACTTAATCTTTTATTTATTATTAAACGTTATTAATGCGTAGATTAAATATAAATTACGTAATCACATTGTACAAATTTAAGTACTTGTATATTTTAATTAACTTTTAAATTGTGTTACTTTAATTAAAGCATTTTTAGAACAATATTATAAGTAATTATTTCCACTATATTAAAAATTAGTTTCTCGTAATATTGCTAAATAACTATTGATAATAATTTCGTTTCTTTATTTACTTTTTTATTCTCGTTAAATAATAAGTTTTTATCTACAATTATTAAATTGTATACGTTAAGCTTCTTCTAAATAAAATACTCTTTTTTTTTAACAAAAGCTTTAATTATAAAATTATTTATCGCATTAAAATTAATTATTGCAATAAATTATTATTTATTAACTTTAATTAATATAATAAAACATTGTGCGTATATTGTTAAATTTAGTTGTTGTTGTTAAGCTAATATATTACATTTCTTTAATATGCTCTTTATTAAAAAAATTAAACTTTTTCTTGTTTTTGTATTGTAATTTCTACTTTAAGCGTTTGTTTGCGTTAAGTTTCTTTCTTATATTAATTTAATGTCTTTAACTTTCTAAAGAATTAATTAATTTTTTTTTGTTTTTTAAATAAGTTTAGTATAAGTTGTTGTAGCAACTTGTTTAACTAAGTATCGCATATTTCTTTGCTTTCTTTATTTTTTTTTTGAAATAAATTTATATTGCTTAGTTGTTGTTCGATTTTATCAAAAATGTCTCTTTCTATAATAACGTCGCTTTTTAGCGCTTTTTCGCATTTATTTACAATTTAATTTATCTTTTTCTCTCTTAATGAGCTAGCTAAAGCGTCAAGATAATTCGTAATATTATCTAAACATTCGTGAAAATTCTTCTAATTATACTTATCGTCTAAGTTTGTTGCTAAATAAAAGTATAACGTTCTTGATCTTATAGTCTTATTAAATATTTAATTAACTTCTTGCGTAGATGCAAATGCATTGTCTAATAATATTTTATCTAGAACTTTCTATAATTAATTTAAGTTTTTTATTAAATAGTAGTTGTCGTTTAATTTAATTTTAAAGATGTTCGTCTTTGTATCGATTTGCTTTCTAATCTCGTTCTAGTTATTAAATATCTCTCTTAACAGAACATTAATTTGTTAACAATTTATTAAATTTCGTAATTAATAATCTTTTGCAAAGTAATTCGATTTATCACATAAATAATACGTTTTTTGAAATTTGTTATTTTGCTTTTCTTTAAAGTTTTTCTTTTTACGTTGTTAAATAAAATCTAATTTTATAGATGCAAATTTACGATAATTTAAATTATTATTCTTCTAATTAAAACGAAATTCTTTTTGCTAATATTTAATCGTTAATTCAAAGAAGATTTTTGTTCTTTCTCGAAATTAATCGTATTTTTTTTATAGCTCTTTTATATAGTTTGTTGTTGAAATCGATAATTATTTCAATAAAGTTAAATATATTGTTAAAAGTTTTCTTATCACGCATAATTTTGTTCTTTAGATTGTTTTTAAAATTTCGTCGAAATATTGTTATAAATACAATATTGTTTTATTCGATTAAATTAATATATTTTTAAAACTTAATTGCATAATTTGTTGCAAAAATTCGTTAAATTAAATATTAAATTATTTTTTTCGCAATTTGTTTTTCGTTAAATGTTTTAAAAATTCTTCGAAGTTCTCTTTTAAAATTATTAAAGTTTATAAATATTACACAAGAGTTTTTGCTATTATTTTTCAAATATTTTTGTAAATTCAATTTGAGTTAATATTAGACTCTCTCTTTAAGAAATGTTAATGCAAAAATCGTCTTTTAATTCGTTAGAACAAAATAAAAAATAAAAAAGATATTTATTTGCATAAATTAGTTCTCTAGATCGATACAATCTTTATAATAGATATTAAGTTTATTAATTTTGATTTTGTTGTCTTTTATAATTAATAATCGATGTAATATTGATAAGCTAGTGTTCGAAATAAAAACGCATTAATTTAATATAAACATCTTTAAAATGTTTAAAGTGTTACGCTAGTATTTCTTTTAAAAATATTAGAATAAGTTGTGTTTTTAAAGAGATTTGTAGACATCTTTAAACAATATAAGCAATTACTTAATAACAAAAATTTGCAACTATAGACAATTTTTATGTTTAATAAATTTTGTAAAAGATTCGATAAATTAAAGTAACAATAAATAAAAATTTATAATAAGTTGAATACAATTTATAAGAGAGTCGTGTCTAGTTTTCTATATACTAAAAAAATATTAATTGCTCGCTTTATTTATTCGTCGAACATGTTAAACATTATGTTTGGATTGCTTGTTCGTCGAACATATCGAACATAATAGTAGGTTTGCCCAAAGACGTAGAACCTAAATTATTGATACAACTTTAGTAAGCTCGTAACAAAAAGATGTTTATAATAATAAATTAACTAAAATTCTATTAGAATTAAAAAGAAAAAATTACGCTATTAAGCTTTAGAACAATAAAAAGCTATTGTTTATATCTTTTTATAATCTTTTATAGAATAAGTTGATAATACTTCGACGATATCTTAATAATGCGTTAGCTAGAGATTGAATTAAGCATTTAGTTTTGCTTGCAAGCGTTTTTATTTTATTTATATTAAAATTGAACAATAGATTACGTTTATACGTCGATTATAGAGATTTAAATGCAAATATTATTAAAAATTGTTATTTATTGTCTCTAATTATAAAAACGCTAAATCGTCTATATAAAGCAAAGCGTTTTATTGTTTTAAATTTAAAGAACGTCTATTATTGCATTCGCATTAAATGCAACGATAAATAAAAAATAATATTTTGTATATACTATAGACATTTCGAGTATTAAGTTATATTATTTAAACTAGCAAACGCATTCGCAATCTTTTAAATTTATATTAATAAAATATTGCGAAAGTTGATCGATATAACTTGCGTAATTTATATAAATAACATATTTATATATAGCAATAATTTAACAAAGCATTAATGTTATATTAAACAAGTACTAAAACGTCTTTGCAAATATTCGTTGTACGCCAATCTAAAGAAGTGTAAGTTCAATACTACAAAAATTGAATTTCTAGACTTTATTGTGTTCTTAAAAGATATACAAATAAATTTAAAAAAAATTAAAACAATTAAAAAGTAATTTAAATCGAAAACTTATTGCAAACTCTAAATATTTTTGAGCTTTATAAACTTTTATAGACGCTTTATATATTATTATTCGAAAAAAGCTATTTCTTTTATTAACTTATTAAAAGAAAGTAAAAATAACAAGAAATATAACTCTTTTGTTTAATTAAATAAAGTAAAATAAGTGTTTCGTTAATTTTGCAATATCTTTATGTTAACTTTACTACTTTATTATTATAATTTAAGCAAAAAGATTAAAGTAAAGATTAACGCGTCTAACTTTGCAATTGCAAGCATTCTAAGTTAACAAAATAACAACAAAAATTAACGCTTAATAACGTTTTAATTGCAAAAGATAATTTCGACGAAACAAAATTATAAGACGCATAATTAGAAATTGCTAGCTATTATAATTGCTTTTAAGCAATAAAAATACTATCTAAAAAGCAATGTTTACTCTATTGAAATATAATTAAATTATAATAATTTTAGAAAATTTATAAGTTAAAAGAAGCTAAACTTAAGACAAGCTTGCTAAACGCTTAAGTTAGTTATTTATAACTTTAAAAAAATTTATTATTTAAATAAGAAAAATTTGACAAATAAATTATTAAAACGTTCTAATTATAAAGAAGTTTTATTATTAAATATAAGATTGCTATTAATGTTGCAAAACAAATTAACGTTATTGTTTAACAAAGATTTGTTAATATAAAGTAAACGAAAGATGTTAAATAATTCAACTCTTGTATCTTAAAATAAGCTAGTATTATTGTTTAGCAAAAAGTTGTTAATGCAAAGCAAACAAAAAATATTAGATAATTTAGCTCTTGTATTATAATTAGCAAAAGTATTTATTAGTAACGCAAAGATTTCGCAATTATAAAGTAAAAAAAAAGTTTAAAAAGAACTAGTATCTTTATTTTAATTAATTAGAATACAAATTATTATTTCAAGAAAAATAATTAAAGATATGCTAAAGAAATTGTATAAAAAAATTTAAAAATTAATAAAATTCTTAATAAAAAATCTTTAAATTAAAGATATTTAAGTTAAAAAGATTTGAATTAAAATTAAGAAATTGTTTTGTTGTAGACAAACAATATAAGCTTTAAATTAAAAAAGTCTTGTTAAATATTATAAATTGTTTTATATTTTAAAGAATGTAGCTACTAAAAAGAAATTAATTCGCAAAAATTATAATAATTCTTTGACAAAACATTTTGAAATTAAGAAAATTTTAAATTTATTTTAATAAAAGTATTTTTAATTTGTTTGCGCTAAGTAGATAAAAATATATATTAAAATATATAATGTTTGTTAATATACTAAAATTTTTTGTTATAAATTATATAATAAGCTTCAATTCTTATTTGCAATAAAAAAGTTATAAAAGAAAATTATTATAAATTTTGTAATAAGTTTGTTATTAAATAAGCGTTATAAAATTATATATAATTCGATTTTTATAATAATTAATTGTTATACAAAAATAATTAAATATATATTTATAATTACTAGAATCGATATCGCAAAACTAACAAAAATATTTTTCGATAAAATTGTTTTATATTTCGAAACGCTAATTAATATAATAAATAACAAAAAATTTATCTTTATTAGTATTTTCTAATTTGTTATATATTTTTATGCATAAATTAAAAGATAATTAAGTATTGTTTTTTATTCTTAGATAAATAGTTTAATTAAGCGACAAAATTAAATTCTTAAATACTATCTTCGCATTTACGCTAACGCTAAACAAGCGAAATAAATAAATTTATTGTTAATAACAAAATTTGTCTATAACAATAGCTATTACGTTTTAGTTAAAGTTTCGTTGTTCTATTTAATATACAATTATTACTTAAAGATTTATTATAAAGTTAAGAACAACTTTATTAAAAAAAAGATATTATTAATATAAAAACGCGTAAAATAACTTTATAATTTAAGAAAGATTTTAGCGAAATATCTTAAAAACGCTATTGCGCAATAAACAAAATACTATAATAAAAAACATAGTAAGTTAAAGAGCTTTGCTATAGAAGAATTAATTATGCTTTTAATTAGAAATTTAAAACAAAAAAGATTTAGCAAAAAAATATTACACAAATATATCAAATTGTTTAGAATTAAAAATAAGATTAAAATACAAACTTATTGTTTTATTCTATTTAATATCTATTGAATTTATAATACTTTTTATATTTTATTTTTAAAATTATATTTGTATTACGCTAGCAATAAGCAAACAAAACAAATATTGCAAGTTTTAAAATTTGTTAATAACAAAGTTTAATAAAAAATTAAAAAATTTTTAGACAAAATTAAATTAAAGAAACAAATATAATATTAAATTAAATAAATAAATTAAAACAAAAAGTATAATTAATAATTAAGAAAAAAGTTCTTAGATAATATTAATAAATTGCAAAAGAACTTTAAAAAACAAATATATAATAAGCGAAAATAAAAAAGATAGCGCAACGCGTATTGCAACAACAATAATTATGTTAACAATAACTTGTTTAATAGAATATTGCACAATTGTTATTGTATTGTTGTTGTATAATTAAATTATATAAAAAGATTTCTTTATTTTGTTACACAAAATACTAAAAATAATAAAATTGCTTCTCTTAATATAAATACTTAAAATATAATTTAAAAACAAAGTTACTTAATTATTGTTAATTAGTTAACAACGTATTGTAACAATTTAACAAGTTTTTAATATTTTATTAAATTTGTTTTAAAATAATTAAAGAAAGCTTTCAAATTTATTTAAAAATAAATTGTTAAACTTTTTAAAATTAATTATAAACAAGTTTTTAAAGTTGTTCGAAATATTTATATTATTTTAAGAAAAACAAACTACAAAGAATTTGCTTTATATAATTTTTTTTATTTTTGTTATAAATTTGCTTTTGTTATCTATATATATTTTTATATTTTTTATTTTTTAAAAAATATAAACAAACAAAGCGCAAAAGAAATTAAAATAAAATTTATTATATTTTTATTTAATAATTTTGTTAATAACTTAAAGTTAATAAAAGATTTTATTGTAAAATTGTAAAACTTCGCAAAAGAATTTTTCGAACTTGTTTTATTTAAATTAATAACAAACTTAAAGACAATTTATTTTAACTTTATTTTTTTTATTTTTATTAATAATTTGTTTTTGTTTTTGTTTTTATTTTGTTTTAAATTTTAAATATATATTAATAAAATATTAAAAAGTAAACAAAAATACTTATTTTTAATACTTTTTTAAAAAGTAGATCGATTAATTGTTGCATTTTAGTAAGAGCTTTATTTTACATTATTTTTGTTTTCGCAAGCTTTTATTCGAGTTTAATTTGACGTTTTTAAGCAAGAATTAAATCTTGTTTAAGTTGTCAAATATAAAATTGAACTTAATTTATTATTAATAAAATAAATTTTTTATTGCATTGTTAATTCTTTATGTTGCAAACTATACTTTTTTATATGCGTTTTATTATTTTAGAAATTGTATCTTTTATTTCAAACGCTTTACAATAATTAATAACAAGTTTTTCTACAAAATCTTAAAAGCGTTTAATAAATTAATAAATATTAACAATTGTTGCATTATAAGCGCACGCAAAACTTATTACAATATAATAATTTAATTTGCGATAAAAAATTTTGCAACAAATATAAACACTTTTTTTCTTATAAATGTATACATACTTGCTTACGCAAGTTATATACAAAAAATTATTACAAACTATAATATATTAATATTGCAAACAATAAAATGTTAAAATTGTTTATTTTTTTATTTTCTTAATTTCTTAAAAGATATAATTGAAAAAATAAAAAATAAAGAAGCGAAAAATATATTGATTTAAGATTTGTATTATATATATAAGCTTTATATATTATTGTTTTTGTAATAGTTTATTTATAACAATAAAACAATTGCAATTAAAAAAAAAATAAAAAGAAAAAAAGAAAGAGAAAGAGAAATAATAATATTTATGTTTATAATTTATTTGGCGTTTGCGCAACGTTAATTTTACTTTAAACTTTATTTTAAACTTTAACAACAATAAATAACAAAACAATAATATATTATAAATTGTTATTGTTGCTATTATATTGTTTTACAAGTTGTGTTAAGTTAACACATAAATTTACTTTTATTAAGTAAAAGACTCTTTTTCTCTTAATTTTTAAAGAGATTTAAAAAGATTTTTAACAAGCTTTTGCAACGTTAACGCTAAATAGACGTCTTTATCTTAATAAAATTAATACAATTTTTTACATTATTAAGAATTAGTGCTCTAAGAGAGAAAATAATTGTAATGCTATAGTGCTTTCGACGCGCTAGCGTCTTAAGATATAGCAAGATATATAATCTTAAATATTTATAAAAGTTTCGAATAATACGACATCTCTTTCTAGTTAGATAGCAAAAAACAAATTCGCACGTTATTGCAAATATTAGACAAAAAGAAAGCTTATTTCTTGTTGTTCTTTAACAATTAGTTCTACTACTATTTATCTATATAGTTGAAATATAGTAATACAAGTCTATTATATTTTACATCTTTTATATCTTAGTGCGCTAGCGAGAAGTAGACGCACTCGCATCTTATAGTTTGTTAGAACTTCTTATCTTTTTCAAGCTTTTTCTTATATATATTTTGCTACAAAAAAACTAATTATTGCGATTAGCGCAATAATTAACTTAAATTAATATATTATTCTTGTAAGCAACTTTAAACTTATTTTTTCAAAGATTTATAAAAGGTAGACTCTAAATTAAATTAATAGTTTTGTTAAAACTATACAATTTATATTAGTAATTAAAGTAAATTTTGTAGACGTATTTATTGACAAAATTTATACAAAGTTAAATATGTCTTATCTTGTGCAATTATCGAAGAAAGAGAACAATAAGACAAATATATTAAATTATTAAAAAGAGAAATATAAAGCTAGAGTACAAACGATTTTTAATTGTTATTACAATCTTTTTCGTACAAAACTAGACAAATTTAACGATAATATTAAGATATTAATATTATTTTTAAATAAAAATAACGTTATTGATCTTAAACAAACGTTATACTTTTTTATTGTACAAGATCGCAAAACAATTAATAATATACTAAATTCGCTTATGCGTTAAGATCGACTATAGAAAATTTCTTTAAAAATTATTTTATTGATTGCGTTATCGACGTTCGTAATTTAGAAAAACAACAAATTATAAATAATAATTGATTTTCGCAAGATTAATATTTGACTATATCTAGATACGTACTCTTTATTGCGTCAAGATATTATATTTGGCGCTCTAAAAGAAGCTATAATTTTCAACTTCGTTAATCTTATTAAAAGCTTCTTTTAGCAAGATATTAAATCAAATAACTAGTAAAAAACAACTCTAATAACGTCTTATTAAAATTAAGAATAACTTATAGTATCTACAATAAAGTTCGCAAATATGTTAACTTTCTTTTAGTATCGCATAAAGAAATTATTGAAACTATATCTATAATAGTTTGTTTTAATTTATATCGATAACATTATAATCTACTTGCAAACTCTAGATTAATATATTTATTATTTTGATTAAATTTTAGCTCTACTAAAAAACAACGATATTACTTTAGTTTTATCGAAATATTACTTTATTTATTTTAATATTAAGATACTAAATTATTATATATCTTAACTAGATTTAAGCATTATTAAAAAGAAGATAAATGCAATTAAATCTATAAAGTTTCTATATAATCTTAAAGATCTTAAGATAAATTTAAGATTTTTTAGCTACTATTGTTGATTTGTCGATTACTACGTCGCTATAGTTCGATCTCTTATAAAATTAAAAATCAAAGATTTTATTAATAATTTAATAAAAGAACGTTTATAACGCGAACACACAATGCGATTATATTTTTGCTAGCAATACGAAAATAATTGCAATAATAAATCGATTAATATTATTCTTGACGCAAATAAGAAATGTTAACAAACGTAAAAGACTCTTAAGTCTATCTTATATGAGATATTAATTTTAGTCTATCTTAACTTTAGCAAGTCTTTTATTCTTTACGTTAACGATAGTAAAAAGAAGAGATTTAAAATTGCAATTTATTAATTCGATAAAAAAGAAACTAAAAGACTTGTCTTGTTTCTCTTTAAAAATCTTGTTAACGCTAAAACAAAATATTAGATTACAAAATTTAAAATTGACGCATTTGTCTAAGCTTTAATCAAGCTATCTTAATATTTTGACAATAAAACTTTTATTATAATTACAAATTATATTGTTTTAAAAGCAACTCTACAAAACAAGTTTACAAATTGACGTTTTATAAGATTTAATAAGTAAGCTATGTATCTATCTACATACTTATTTCGAATAAATATAGTTTATTGTTTCAAAAAGAATTACAACAACGCAAACAAACTTTTAAGACTATTAATTAACTACGTAAATATTAATTGCTATTCTATAATTACTATTGTTATTAGTAAGGAATTTCTTTATAATCTTTGCGATGCTCTTAAAGTTAACTCTTATTTTTAAAAAATTTATAAAAAGATAGAAAAACAAATTCAAAATATCGCGAAGAATTTCGAAAATCTAAATATCGTATATTAATTGTATCAATTAAACGCAAATATTAAACTACTTTACTTAATTAATAAATTTAATTCTAATTGCATCTATATCTTGAAATTACTTAAAAAAAAGTATTTAAGTTTGTTTACAATAACTATATACACAATAATTATTATTAAACTCTAAATCGACTTAAGATTGCTTACTTTTTTCTAAAAATAAAAAGCAAGATTTACGCTTATATTAATAATTGTTTAGTCTATTAATTGTTAAAGTCTTTGCAAAAACTATTATATAATTAGCTTAATCTTATTAAGATAACAACAATTTCTCTTTTTTAATTAGCAATAAATTTTATTGTAATACTATTAATAATTATGCAAAGTTACAACTCTTTGCTTACTATTATTAACTATTTTTCAAAATATATTAAATTAATTTTCGACAAAAAAACTTCAACAATAAAAGACTAAACAAAGATATATTATTGCGACGTTTATTGTTACTAAGAATTGTCAATTAAGATAGTTTCGAATTGCAATTTTAAATTTATAAGTAAACTTTAAATTACTTTGTTTAAAAAGAACAAAATCAAACTAGACTTTACAATCGCATATTATCTCTTTGCAAATAATTAAACTAAACAAATAAATTAAATTGTAAAGATCGCATTGCGATATCTACTTATTAAGAAATATAAAAAAAATTAAGAGAACATTCTTTCTTAAGTCGAGTACGCTCTTAATATTGTCAAAAACACATTTATTATTACAATATTCTTTAAGCTATTATATAACGTTATATCGCAAAAGTCTTTAACTCTTTTTTAATTATTTTTTAGCAACAATACTATTGCGTTACAATTTATTGCAAATTACTAATTATTTTAAAACGAAATCTATAACGCGATTAAGTTTGCGCAAACAAAAATAATTATTCTTTACAATATAAAGTATTGCGAGTTAAATCTTTATAACAACATCTATATTAAAATAATTAAAATTAAAGAAATTAAATATTATTTGTTTGTCAAAAGCTCTAGTCTTAATACTAAGAAAATTGATTTGTTTAAAATTATTTAAAAGATAAGAGATTTAATATATAATTTAAAATTGTTATTGCACATTAAGATATACAATATTATTTTAATAGAATATTTAGAATAAATTAATTACAACGCTTTATAATATAATGTTTTACAATTATCTTTAATAGAACACAAAGATAAGAAATTGTATATAATCGAAAAAGTAATTAAACAAAAAATAAAAAACGACAAATTAAGATATATTATTAAGTAAAAAAATTATAGAGAATCTATCTAGAAGTCGACAAAAATTATAAAGATTAATAATCAAACTTAATAGCGCGTCTTAGTTAACGAAGATCGACGTATCGATTATAGTATTATATGTTTTTTCGAATATAAAATAATTATTAAGACTTACTTTGTATTTACTTAACATATTTATCTTTTAATTTTATTTTATTTATAATTATTTACTTTGTTTTCTTTGCATTTATTTATTATCTTTAATTCTTATACGTCTTTTGTTACAATAGTTAGCAATCCAACTATATAAGCGACAACTCTAAAGAGCGTCGCTTTCGCATAATAAAAGATATAACAATATTTTCAAACAACTTTAAAAACAACTATAATACCATAGCGTTCCCAACGCGCTAGCGCCTTAGGATATAACAAGGCGCGTAATCCTGAGTGCCTATAGAAGTCTCAAATAGCACGACATTCCTTTTTGATTAAATAGCGAGAAATAGACTCGCACGTTATAACAAATATTAAATAAAAAGAAAACTTATCTCTTGTTGTTTTTCAACAATTAGTTTTATTATTATTTATTTTATATAATTAAAATATAATAATATAAATCTATTATATTTTATGTCTTTTATATTTTAATGCGTTAACAAAAAGCAAACGCATTTACATTTTATAGTTTTAATTGTTTTATTTTTCAAAAAAAAACTTAAAATATAATAGTATAATGTTAAATTATAGTAGCTTAAGTTACAATAATTATTTGATTACTAAATTAAAGTTTAAAGAGTTTAATGTTTTTTAAAGTAACAATTGTTTATAAAATGTTAACAAAAATAATTCTTATTAACGTAACAATAATAAAGAAGATAGTTTAACTACAATTAAAGCTTCAACTTTACATTAACAAATAAAAATTTTAATAGCAAAAATTTAAGATTTGCAAAATGTTTAGTAAACTCAAATTATAATAATTAAATAAACGAATTCTTAAATTTCTTAACTTGCTATTGTATTGTTATTAATAATATTTAAGTTTCTAAAGTTTAAAAAACTAAAATTATATAAAAGTTAAAGCGTAAATAAGTATATTACTTAATTTTAAAAGATCGACATTAATATAATGCGATTTTTGACATATTTTATTACAAATAAGAACAAAATTCTCTATTATATATTATTTTTAAAAAACAATATTGCTACGCAATAATATTTAAGAACAAACAATAACGCTAAATTAAAAAACAAAATCTTTGAAGAATTTAAAAAGTTTCTATTAAATTTAATAATTAATTTTGCTAATTGTCGCTTTCTTGTTTACGAAAGATAAAAGATTGCTAAATAGAAATTAAATTAAAAGATAATTATTTTTAAAAAATATTTAAATAAGTTAGAAATCTATTTATTGTTGCTTTTAGAAAAATATAAAATTTATATATTTTTAACTAAGCTTAAGTTAGACTTAAAAGTAAAGATTCTAAATATTAATATAATGTCAAATATTTGTAATTAGTTTCTAGCTATAACTATTATATAAAAACAAATATTAAATTGTATTTGCAAAGTAGATATAAATAGCTTTAAAGATTAACAAGTTACAAAAAACTTTAATATCTCTTTAAACAAATTTTATTAAAATTGTTGTTTAAACAATGTTAACAAGTTTAACAAAAGTAAGAAATTCTATATTTTTAAGAATTTGTCGATGTTGCGCAAACAAGTTTACGAAATTAATAACGCAAATTATTTAAAAAGTATTAAATGCTTTAAATATTATAAAAAGAAATATTACAAAATAGAATATCTTAATAAGCACAAATAAGACAAGTCTATTGTTGCTATTATTATTACAATAAATATAAAAAAAGAATAAGCTTTGTTAACGTTTCGCAAACAAAGCAAAAAAAACAAATAAAAACAATAGATTCAATTTTAGTAAAACATTAAATTTAACTTTTTAATAACAAATGTTAAGTTATAGATTTAGTCGATTTAAAAACTAAGATTAATCTTATTAATTATATCTATATAATGCAATAAGAATTACAATTTACATTTGCTATTTTATCAATATTAAATTTTTTTAATAGCAATAACTATTTTTGTTATAACGTCTATAAGTTAATTTATTACTTAATTAATTTATAAGATTAATATTAAGAATATATTATCTTGTTCTATTTAATAAAATATATAAATTCTAATCTTATATTAAATATATTAATGTTGTTCAAATAAAATATATTAATTAATTCAAAAACACAAAGCTAACAATTTAAGATCTTAGATAAAAAATTAAAAATAATTAATTTTAAGCAATTTGTTTTAGATCTTATTAAGTATAGTATAGTTTATGCAATTGTTTGCGCTAACATTACAAAGACGCTAGACAAAAATCTAATAAAATTTAAGATTCTTAAGAAATTAAGAAATCTAAAAGATGTAGACTGATTGCGTCGGATCGGGTTATCAAGTTTGAATCAAGTATTCGACCCGAATCGAGTCGAATCGATTTCAAAAATTAAAATCGAATTGTCGATTTAATTTCTAATATTAAAATTGACAATTCGAATTAAATTGCAAATTAAAAATTAAAAATTAACTCAAAAAATTAACTTAAATTGCCAAAACTTAGTATTAGTATAAAGAAATTCTAAAATAAATAATAAAAACTAGAAAGTTATATTCTATTTTATAATCTCTTAATAGTAAATTATCTAGTAATATATTAAAGTAATGCATTTGAGCTATTTAAAATTAAAACTTAAAAAGTTAATTTAATTGTATTTTAAAAGAGATTCGAACCCTTAATACAATATAAATATTAAATAAATTAATATTATTTATAGCTAGTTTAATGTTAACATTGCAACGCATTCTAAAATTTAACAACAACTATTAATAATTATATTTGCTCTAATTATTAAGCTATCGAAACTTGCTATTTAAGCTTATTCTATCTATTTATATATAATAAAATAATACTTAAACAATAGTAAAATTATTAAAGTATCAAATATATACTACTAGTATATTATTAAGAATTAAAGTCTTTAAATTAAATAAAATTAAATAAAGTTATATATAAGTTGCAATTTTAATGTCTATTTTAATTACAATTTTATAATGTAAAAAAATAACAAAATAAAGTATACAATATAGTAATATATTAAAATAATATATTATAATTGTTTTTATAATAGTAGACTCTTTAGACTATATATATAAAGTTATTAGTTTAAGATCTTAATAATCTTGTTTGCTTTACTATTATTTTAGATAGTTTAATCTAAGTTATTTTTTATCTTGTTATTATTTTTGTTGTTGTTATTTTTATTAATTCTATTGCTATTGTTTTTATTGTTTTTGTTCTTATTCTTCTTTTCGTTATTTTTATTATCTATTGCTAGATAATAGTTATAATTTAGTTTCTTTATATTATTTTAAGTTTTGTATTAAGTCTCTTATCTATAATTATTTTCTTTAATTATATTATTAAGATTCTCTATTTTAAGAATAATAAAATTTGAAATATCTCTCTTCTTTGCATTGTTTAAAATTGCAAATTCTTCAACAAAGATATCAAACAATTTTATAGAATTGTTATTATTAGCTCTTTTTAAATTATTTAAGTTATCGTAATAGATAATTTGTTGTTAAATAATTTTTACAATCAATTTTATATAGATTAAAAAGCTCTTATTAATATTAAGTTTGTTGTTAACGCTTAACTATAATATTATTTAGCTTAAATATAGAGTACAAGTAATGCATTTAAATAATATATATTTTCTTAAAAGATAATTTTATTGCTATATTTATATTTTTAAGTAGCTTTTGTATTTTTTTAATAATTTTAAATCGATTTGTTTTCTCGATTGCAAATTTCTTTTTTACTTTTTTTCTAAATTTATTTTTAAAGTATTTTGCTATAAAGTTGTTAATATTGTGTGCTTTATTATATTATTTAAATATATTATTATAAAATCTTAATTAATTCGATATTTGTCAACTTTATTTTTAATATTTTTCTTTATATATTTACAATTTGATATAAAGACTTGTTTTTAAATAGTTGTTTTACGCAATTTCTTAAATCGAATTAAGATAATTTTGCGATTATTGTATTGTTTTCGATACAATTTCTTCTTATTGTTATTTTATTTTTGTGCGCAATTGCAACTTGCGATGCTTTTTGAATTAATTAATAGCGCTTCTATTATTTATGCGTGTATTTAGCTTATTTTACGAGTAATATATAGAGATAATACAATTATATAGCAACTTGAAAATTTCTTACAATATCTAATAGAGTGCGACAAAATTCAAAGAGTAAAAGATTCAAAAAGATTAATAAAATTGTAAATAATATATTAACAAGTAGTTTTATTGAAATAAAGTAAAAAATATGTATATTAAAGTTAAAATTAATATTTATTTACTAATACTTACTTTAAACTTTTGTCAATACAAGATTGTTATTTTTTTATATTAATATATACTTGATCTTGTTAATATATTACGCAAGTTTATATTTGTTAATTGCTTTGTTATTTATATTATATATCTTTATTGTTAATTATTAATTTAAGTCTCTCTTTTTATGCGATTTTTTAACGCGTCTATACTAGTTAAGATTATTAAAACTATTGCTTATTTTATTATAACTTCTTTAAATTTTGTCTCGAACTTAATATCTTTTTTTTACGTTTATATAAATTTCTTTTTAATATTGTTAAATTTATTATCTTCTTCAATAGTTTGCGTAAAGCAAATAGATAATATATACAAATAATGCAAAACGTCTTGTTTAGAACTAATATATTTAATTTGCTAATTTATTAATCAATCTTAAAGTCTTCTTGCAATAAATTGGTTTCTTAATTTAAATATAATAAAATAAGCAAAAGCAAAGAAAAGTCTCAAAAAGAAAAGAGTATTAAAAAAGAGTATTCGAAATATTAATATAGTTAAGATAATGCAAACAAATAATGTATTTTCGACTAATATATTGATGTTTTGCAATAGCATACACAAAAGTAAAAACCCAATACTATTGTTCTTTATAAAATTCGAAAATATTAAAAATCGATTAATTTTTTTTTTCTTAACTTGTATTTTAGCGTCTAATTTGTAAGCTTCTCTATAATAAGATCAATAATTACAAGCGTAATTAAATTAACTATCGCATTTAAAGTTTAACTTTAATAGTACTTCAAGAAGCAACAAAGATATTTATAATTATTCTTTTTTTTAATAAGTATATTATCTCTTTGCATTACTATTATAATAATAGAATTATAATTAATATTTCGCACATTATAGATTCGAATCTTGCGACTATTTACGCAAAGTGTATAATACTCTAGCTAAGAAATTTGCTTTTTGTTAAGAATTTTATAGAGCAATTTGATCTTTTAAGCTAAAAATTTTACGACAATGTTATATTCTTTTTTTTAAGCAAATATAATATATTGTTTTTTTCGAACAATTATAATTGTTTTTTGCATTAACTAAGACTCAAATTTTTGAAATTTTATTATTAATAGATTTTTTCTAGCAATTTAATTTATTGAATGCATTATTTCTTTGCATTATTACTAATAATATCTAATAATTCTTGTAATTATTAAAGATATCTTTTCTTCGAAAATTGACTTATCTATAAATAAATTTAATCTAAAACAATCTTAAAATTCAACGTAAAGAAATCTTCTTCTCTATTTATTGCTTAATTGTTATTTTTTTCTCTACAATATATATTTTACAATTCGAGAACAATCTTTTTTGTGTTTAGATTTATAGTACAATTGAAGTACTTAATTATTATAATTTGCTTAATTATTTGCAAACTTATTTAAAATCGATTTTATCGATATATTCTTTAAGCAAAACTAAAAGTCTATTTAATATCTATTAATAACACTAAATATAAAAGTATATCTTAAGTTATTTGCGTTAGCTTTGAAAAGTTCAATATATTATCTTTTTAATATTCTTAAGTTAAATATTTATCTTCTACAATATTAATACAAAGATATTGATTATCTTTATTTTAAATCGAACAAAATTATTAAGATTGTCGAAGTAAGAATTTTGTAATAATTACAATAGACTATATTAATATTAATAAAAGATTACATGTATTACTATATTGTATTATCTCTTTAACAATAATTGCTCTTTGCGCTTTTATCCTTAAACTAGTAGTCGAATTGTAATAACGTTGATAATAATTCTTAAATTTTATTTTCTATTTGTTTTTGTAATTAACAATATTGTTGTTTTCTCTCTTATTTTACAATTTATAAAAACTAACTTTCTATGTAGAATCTAGAATATTAACAAAATTATATAACGTATTGTCTAATTCTTTTGTTCTCGAATAGTATTTTGCAAGTTTTGTTAAAGCTTTATTGCAAATCTTGAGTACAATATCTTTCGAAAAATAAATATTAATTCTTATTATTTTTTTTAAATATTTAAGATAATTAAATATTGCATCGAATACTCGAAATTCTAAATAAATATTTATATTAATTGTTCGCGAAACTATAAGAGTATATTCGTAAAAAAAATTTAATATATTGTTAACAAGCAAAACTAAGTTTTACTTGCTTTTGTTAAACTTGACTTGTTAAATCTTTAAATCTTAAGAATATTTCTCTATTTATTAAGAGGTATAACGAACAACGTAGTGAATTATTAGTACTATAGAAGATAATTATATACAAAGAGTAGAGATTGCAAAATATATCGTAGTTTCTAAGTTAATCTCAATTAAATCTAGCTTATTTTAATTAAATTGATTTAGATTTAAGTTAACTTGCTAAACAAATTAATTAAAAGTAGATAAACAACTCTTTAAATTGTTTACTTGCTACTATTACGATTTGCGAGCTTTAAATATATTGTTGTTGTATTGCGCAATACTCTTACTTAATAATAATGTGTTTGTTAGCTTCTATTGATTTTTTGATCTATTAATCTAAGTTGTTTAATAAAGATCTTAAACTTGTTCTTAGACAATAACTTTGTTAATTTATTTGCTATTATATTTGCGCTTCGAACGAAATTGATACAAATGCGATTACTTTTGCAAAAATCTTTAATATAATAAAATATTACGTCGATATGTTTTAATCTATTATTAATATAAGCGTTCTTAATAAGTGCTAAAGTTGCTTGATTATCGTTTATTAATTATATAAAAAGTACGAATTTGTGTATTTTGTTTTCGACAATATCTATACAATTTAATAGATCTTTAAAATATTTTGCATAATTACTGTTTCTTAGAACTTATATAATTTATAGATTTTTCTTAATATATATAAATAGAGTTATATATTTAGCTTTAATAATAAATATTGTTATTGATTTTTGCTTGCGTAACATTTATGCAATCGATTCTTTATTTATTATAAATATATATTTAAGAATTAACTTTTGATTTAATTTATTAGATGCGTAGTTTGAGTTAAAGTATACTACTAAATATGGATTTCTATTGTTGTTGTATGTTAGTTTTTTGTCGACAATAGAGCAAAGATATCGAAGCAATATCTTTAAGACTTAACTATAATGCTTTGTTAAATTAACAAAATATTGATTTAGATATTCTATTGCAAAAGCAATGTCTAGACGAGTATAAATAATTGTATATATAATGTTTTCGATTGCGTATTAATAATTTCTTTGATTAATTTGCTTATCTTTTGATTTAATAGATTGAAAAGAATTGTATTTATTTATAAGCAATTTAGTTAAATTGTTTTTGTTAATAGATATTTGTAGTTTATTGAGCATTTTGTTAATATAATAAGATTGATCTATACGTAGAGTTTTAACTTTTCAATTGCAAATAATTCTAATATTAAGAATTCTTTTTATTTTTTTTAGATTCTTTATCTTAAATATTTTTTGAAACTTGCGTTTAAATTAATCAACGTTATTTATTAATTATATAGCAATAACAATATTATCAATATAAAACAAAAGTATAATGCGTTGTTTAAAATACAATAAAAGACAAAAATTAGCATTGCATTGCTTAAAGTCTAGCTTAACAAAGTCTTTAATACAACGTTTATATTAGTTGCAAGTAACTTGTTTTAAATTATAAAAACTTCGAAGAATACACAAGTATTGCTCTAGAGATACATTTACTTTAAGTAAAAGTATTATATAGATCTTCTTTTTAAGAAAAAACTTAATAAAAATATTGTTAATATCTATTTAATAGCATTCGAGATTTTCTAGTATAACGATAACAAGAAATATTTATAAAATATTAAATTTAATAGTTAAAACAAAAATGTCTTTATAGTTAATTTCGAAGATTTGTATAAAGTTTTTTGCGATCAATTTTGCTTTAAGCTTCTTTAGTATTTTATTTATATATATTTTTGTTTTAAATATTTATTTGCTTGTTATAATGTTAATATTTCGAAAAAAAGTAATAATTTCTTATATATTATTAGTAGCAAAAGCAAGTAATTTCTCTTATATAGCATCTTTTTATAGCTTTTTTTAAATAAAATTGTTTATAATCTCTTTTTATATCTTTAATATAAGTATAACAAGCTTGCTAGTATTATTGTTTTTTTTATTAATAATTGCAAAGTTGCACTTTAAGTTTATAGCTTTATTAGTTATATCTTAAACTATAAAAATTGTTATAGCGCAAACAATTTTGCTTCGATGTTTTTTTAAGTTTTTTATATTATTATTAACTTGTTTTCTTTTTAAAATAGCAATATGCAAAAATGTTTATATATAATATTTAAATAAAACAAAATTATTTAAAGTTACTTAAGAAGAATTTAAGATAATTTAAATAAAATCTAAATTAGTTTAAGCAAGATCTAAACTAGTATAAACAAGATCTAAATTAACGTAAATAAAATTTAAGTTAAATTTATTTTTAATTGCATCTTTGCAAGATCTATCTACTAATTATCTTTTTAACAAAATATTAATAATTTTAATACGTATCTTAAAATC
>JAABUL010003771.1_pt1 | contig 21667 bp, 22 predicted proteins | sample 5559151 | NCBI WGS metagenome assembly JAABUL01 (sample SAMN10711876, study PRJNA513368) | rock metagenome | isolation source: Antarctica rocks | place: Antarctica: Victoria Land, Pudding Butte sud | reverse complement strand
TCCCTCTCCACCCTCCTCGCCCACCCGCACCTCCATCCCCTGCCCCACAGCGCCACAATCCTAGACACCGCCTCAGCAACCGACACCACTCTGGGCCGTGAACGCTACATCGACCCCCCGACCAAAGGCTACGGTTTCTCCAACGACTACATCCGCCAATGGCTGGCCGCCATACCCGGCCGCGCCGGTCGACACTTCGAAGCGGAGGAGGCTGCAAGGACGAATTTGACGGCGATGGCGCAGAGGGTGGTTGTGGCGTTGGTGGGAGGGGCGGCGTTGTTGGTGCCGATGGTTGTTATGACTTTTGAGACGGGGAGGACGGGGATGTTGGTTGTTGTTTGTGTGGCTACTGTAAGTACTTGGTGAAGGGAGCGGGAATGGGAAGTGTGAGTGAGCTGACGATGTGTGCAGATACTGTTTGGGGTGGCGTTTGCGCTTGTGAGTAAGTCGAAGGAGAATGTTCTTGCGGGGACCGCCGCGTATGCTGCGGTGATGGTTGTGTATATCGGGAGTGCTTCGCCGGATGGGAGTTGATCGTGACCACTGGAAATCAATTTTCGCTCGTTAGCATCTATCATTATGAGTTCATGTCCGTCCTTGCGAAGTCGCCAAATCACGATCTTGTTGTCACCAATGCCGTGCCGAAGGCTACCAGCAACAAAGCGGTAGACGGCTTCAAGAACGCACTGCCACCAGTAGCAGGTACCACAGAAGCCGAAGGCGTGGCACTGGCCGAACTGCCATTCCCATAACTCGTGCCCCTCCCCCCAAGCAACTGCGGGAACAACTGCGTCGAATTCTTATCGACGACGATATAATGATCGATCACAGCCGTACCATTCAACACACTCTCAAGCTGGTCCTCCGTACACGTCGCAGAATCTAGGGTATAGCAGAATTGCAGCGGCTGAGCTGGCTGCTCGTTCTTAACACTCCACGTATCGGCCAGACCTGATGATTTGTATGCCGCGCCGTTCGAATATGTAGACTCCTCGCCCGTCGCAATGTCTTTGTTAAACAGAGCGCGAGTAAAAATGCGGTACGCTGTTTCAGGCTGGTATGACGGTATCTCGTGGCCAGCTTCGAAGACTCGCGAGAAGCTTAGGTTGCCGTACTGGCGCACTAAACCACCCTGGTAAGAGGAGTTGGCTTGGATTGGTGCGTACCCCGCTGAGTGGAAATCTTCGGTGCTCGAAAAGTTAATCGCCAGGGACACTGCTTCGCCTCCGATCCAGTTACATGCGAAATCCCTGTCGCCGTAGCTACAGATACAAGCATTAGCAGTGTCTTGGATTAGAGAGACCCGAAGGCAATCGTCCGTCAGAACTTACGCCAGTGTGACTTTGATGCCATTGTCGAGGAGATAAGCCAGATCTTCGAGCCAGCCTGGACGAACGTAGTCGCCGATGCCGCGGAATGCGTCACTGACGGCTTCTGACGATTGTGTCCAATTCAGCGGTACACCGAGAGCTACTTGGACGTGCTCTTGGTTCAGGAAGCCTTCGTAGAACGGCGCTGGGAACGGATCAGGATCGAGTGTCGCCATGTCGTAGTAATTACGACCCGAGTATAGCAGGTATGGATCGCGTACGTGCTCAGTACAGTAGGTCTCAGCATCGCTGCAGATCTGGTTCACAGTGGCGTTGATGCCGATGTTTTCTGGATCGTACTCGGGAACAAGAGCACGGCAATCTGCGATCTTGTCAAGGCAGCCGCCTGGTTTGTTGAGATCGTGGAGCATTGCTTCGTGGATGGAAGCATTGACTGCCTCTATCCCGTATGTGTTGTTGAACGCGATCTGTGGGTATGATGGCCATTGTGTAGGTCGATCAATACAACCGTTGATGATCATCAGAGTATCGAGATTGAGGATGTACATCTCGCCGTCATCGTCCGTGAAGGATCCATTCTCGATGCGCATGTTCTGCCGTTCGAAGAAGGAGACGAAGCCGGGACCGTAGCGGCCACCATAGCTTTCTGTTGCCAGGCTGATTCGACCATCATTAGGATGGTACTGCGGGAACTCCTGGAACCATGACTGGGCAAAATGCCACAGAGCGATGGCTGCGTTCTCGGTGCCCAGAGAGGTTTTGTTGCTATCACCACTCGGGTACGTGCCAACCAAGAAAGTGGCGTTCTGCTCAGGTACGTGGTCCGAGTCATCCAGCATCTCGATCTCGCCGGTGTACAGGTTGTTGGTGATGTGATGTAGCGTGTCGTAAGATAGGCCCACTTGTACTGGCTGGTCTAAGTATAGCATGTTGACTACTTGTTGTCAGCGGGAGACTCCGAGAGGCACTGCTCATGGGGATTCTGTACCTTCATTGTTCCAACTCCACGTGCTCAATCTCGTGGAGTTAGAGTCTTCATTAACGTAGCACGGGCCATTCTCCACGAGGAGACCAAGCAAAGATGAGCTTCCAGGTCCTAAAGTGATGGAAGAGGGATTAGCAAGTGACTTGGACTTTGGATTGAGCCAAATGTTGCCATATGTGATCACATGATGCTTGATTGTGTCTTGGGGAATACTCTAGTCTCATCAGTCTGACTTACCGCCATTCATCCATATCGCAAGAGGCGCATTCTCTGGGTCTTTTCGGGATTCAAAAAACCAAAAGAAGGTGTTGATGGGGTAGTCGGTCTGCTGGCCAAGGTCTGCCAATGCACCAGGTGGTAGGTGGACGTAGCCGGAGTATGAGTTGACTCCTGGTGTCGTTTCGCAGATGTCGTTCTGTAATTTGTGAGTACACTGTAGCTGAATGTGGCTTTTGAGTAGTACCTCTTTGTAGCTGATCGTCACACCGTCACCAAATCTCGACTGCAGTACAGTTACGCCCTCTGGCTCTGACGGGAATTGTGAAAGTCCAAAGGGAAGTGCGCTTATCAGAGCGAACAGTTCGGTCAAGAGATTGGACTTCATGTTGAGGGGTTGATCTTGACAGAGAGGAAGCACTTTTGCAACGGTATGAATGAACACCAAGGAGGAAGAAATGAAATGGTAAGAAGCGATGGAAGCTGTGTACCTAACCTTACTGGCCATCACCACCGTCTCCCAGTTTGCCATCCTTCCATCTTGGCACTCTTGTGTTGCATTCGGACCTGGTGATCGACAAACACTTTGGTTGACTAGAAGTCGATTTAGGAAGGTGTGCGATGGAAGAAGGTTGACCCCGCAGAGAAGTGGCAGGCGGTCACAGGCGGTGGCAGGGGAGTATAAATCACGTTGTCGGCCAAGACAACAAACCTTATCGCGTCGATAAGACGTGTGAGGGCGGTTGCGTTATCCCGCAGTTCTCCTTATTCTTGTCGATTTGCTCGAATAACCCAACTGGACAACAGGTACATACCGCTCGCAGCTACAACCAATGCAGCTGACTGCCTCGAATCCGTAGCCCTAAAACCCTAGCTCCTCCAAGTGTCTCCTTAATGGGCCGTAGCAGCTATGGAGAAAGACTATGCTGGTGGCAGTACGTTCTGAGGCAAAGGTTTTGCGCTCAGTGTCGCCGACTACGCTGAATCACTCGAGCAGTCGCCCGTCCGTGGAAAGAATAGACAATCGTGGGACCCTCCGCCATGCCCCACTCACCACCTGCTTGTGCTCAGCCATCTTAATTCTACCACACGATTCCAGAATTCCCAAGAAGCAACCCTCCAGCTGCAATTCTCCCTCTTCAACGGAATGCAGAACGCGCAATAGTAGGCTGCTGCCTCTCCGTTCTCGGCGAACGTTCAGTCAGGGTAAGGATCTTGTCAGGCCGCCCGCTCTGGAGGTAGGCGGTCATGGCTGGCGGCTGTGTCGGACATCAGCTTGACGATATTTGGAAGTGCGTTCGCGTCTCGCGTTCAGCTGTAGCAGGAAGTACCGATTCTTATTATCTTTGGCATCCGCCGGCTTCGTAAGCACATCTGACTTTTCTATAAGATATCGAACGGACCTCTTCTTCAATAAACAAATATTCCAACCACGATCAATCGAAAAGATGGCCGCCTTGGGCAGCTTTCGAGACATCTTTGCAACCAACCCGACCTCAGAATTCGAAGAGTTCAGTTTAAAGCTCTCCAATGGCGCGACACTCACTGGCATTTCCTACATACCTGCTCAGCGTGGTGTTGCAGGATCAGCCACGAGACCACTGGTAGTCGGCATACACGGCGCGTCGTGTTCAGCCTACGTTTACGATGTCTCACCAGAATACACGGCATCCAAATACTCGATGCTTTCGAATGTCCCGTTCCTCGCCTTCAACCGTCCCAACTACCTTGGATCAAGCGGTCGGCTTGTAGACCGTTCCTCGGAAGCATCAGCGACGCCTCAGTTCGAGGCGAAGGAGGGAGAGGCATTAGTCCAAGAAGAAGCACGCTGGTACCATGAGCTAATTTTCCCCGCGCTGTGGGAGGAGTTTGCTGTACCCAACCATTGCAGTAGCATTGTTACCACATCTCACTCCATGGCAGTCCCACCCACGATCATAGCTAGTGGTCTCTATTCTGCTTCTCGTCCATCCGAAGGCTACGTCTGGGCTGGCATGGTGCTGTCCGGCTTTGCGGAGGTCAACAACAACACCTTCCTATCCGTGTCGGGAAATCTAGCGACGAACGAATACACACCAGATCAATTACCTTACGGCCAGGACTCGAAAATCCACACTCCACCATATCTCGAGCGGGATAAACAAGAACTCATGCTCGGACCTCCTGGTCTCTGCGACAATGACCTGCGACCTCTCATCTGGAAGCAGCAGACGCCCCTACTTCAGCAAGAAGTCTTTGACATGTTCGGCATATGGATCCAAGAAAAGGCCCGCTACAAAGCAGCTGTGAAGATACCCGTGTTGAATGGGTTGGGAGAGTTCGACTATATCTGGAATGGAACTAAAGAGAACGCGGACTCCTTCTGTTCTGACTTCACTTCCTGCCCAAGGCTTGAGAGTGCCGTCGTTGAAGGCGCACCTCATGCGATTGAGCTGTCGAGGGCTGGTGGAGGTTGGTGGATGCGAGTCTTTGGGTGGGCGATCGAAGTGGGCATTGGGAATGCGATGCGAAGTTCAAAGCCACCGAAATATGATTGAACGTGATCACTGATAAGTAGCATACACAGTGGTACTTCAATAAGCTTTCTCGGTTGCTGCTTCAGCTCTGATCAAGCTTCAAATCTCCAAGCTCAGCTACAGCTCCAGCTCTCCAGTCCATCAGCCACCAGATAGTCCAGCTTCTGCTCACGTAGGAGAGGCGCACAGGACATAGCTTGGTTGGTTGAAGCTCGCCCGCGACGCTCCGCCACGACAGACATCTTCGCTTACAAGCGTAGCCTGGCCAGAAAATCGCCCACCATATCGTCACATTCTCTTCACAGGACACAAATGCGGACTGGGAATTTGATGCAACCGCCCACGTTTCTAATACCACGAGATCATTTCAGCTCGTGCGCCCACAGAAGAGCACTCAGGTGGCTTTTCAGCTGTGGTGTGTACATCGTAACCAGCCATTGACAAACTGCACTTGTAGACTGCTGGACCAATCCAAGCCCTTTGTGATAGCCACACTGTGGCATGATATCTCCTAACATGCACATAGAGAAAGTATAAGGGCTCCTCCTTTGCCGCGTGCTGTGACGAGTCAACAATCTCTCTTCGAGACAACGCAGACGGATTCCGCCAACTCACAGCAATAGAATCAACCGGTCATCATGCCCGACTCCACAACCGCCAGTCAAATAGCTCTCCTCACTCCCTTGCCGTCTCCACCAAGTCCCGCACCGCAACTCGCAAGCGGTACAGTTTCTCTGTTCGTTGACGACAACTGGGACGGCGACAGACTTGACATTTCGATCTCAGAATTCGCCCCGGGCCAGCGCCAAACGATGCAGACTCATAGAGACGAAGCGACTTGGCTTGCGTTCAACCTACCTGTCGGTGTTGTGATGACCCTCATGGACAACATCGTTAACAATGGAAGACCTGTCGCGGATCTTACCGACTGTGGTCAATGTATTGACCTAGTGGGGAATGGCCAGACGCAAGGCGTTGATCTAGGCGCTCTAGGCCAGAATGACAATCTTTCTGCCTTTTTCTGGCGGACCGTCGACCTCGATATGGGCGCCATCGAACTGTTCAGCGATTTTGAATTTGGTGGAAACCGTGAGTTCGAGGATGTCTTGTTTCACCTGTGCGTTGACCGATAGGTGTTTCATAGGCTCAACCATCTTTCTATCAGAATGGATTCCTGGAGCGATCAACACTATCGATGCATGGTGGCTGCAAGATGCGATCTCCTCAATCCGCTGGAGAACGCTCAATGACCGTCAGACTGCGGTGTTGTTCGACGAATCCGATGGCTCTGGTAATCAGTACAATAACATCAAGGGCTGGGGTAGCGTCAAGGAGATTGCAAATCTTGACGACTTCGGCATAGCCGACTCGATAAGTGCTTTCCGCTGGAACGCCATAAACCCTATGAAAGAAATCATTGCGCCCTTTATCGTCACTCCGAACAACGTGGCAGGAAACTTCGGAGTGACAGCAAGCCATGAACAGAACAACGACACCCCCGTGCGGCAGTCGTTCACCTTGTCCATCGATAAAGAGGATGCCCAGGAAGTCACCACGTCCACCACCGACACACATGTGGCGGGCATCACAGCAACGTGGACCAGTTCTGTGGAAGCTGGGGTGGAAGCCGTGGGAAAGACGAAAACCGAATGTGAGTATGCTGTTAAGCAGACTCCCCTTCTAACATACCTGAGACTTCTGCTGACGGTATCCCTCGGACAAAAGGGTCGGTGGCCGTCAAGTACGAATATACCCATTCTGCTACGACCACGACAAGCCAGAGACAGACCGTCGCTTTGCACCTTACCTGGCCTGTCGAAGTTGCACCATTCACGCAAGTAAAGGCAAGCCTACTTGTGAACATTGGTCAGCTTCCGGCAACGACGTATCACACCACCGCCGAACGATGGTACGATCAGCCTGTGACCGGCGGTATCCAGGATGCTGCGAACAACGGTTGGTATAAACGGATAGAGCCTGTGAGTATCAACGTCGCAGGTAGTGTTGCAATTAATAGCACAGCGACCGCGAAGGCTACTAATATACCGCATGGCCACAAGAAGCCTCCGGTGGCGAAGTTCAAGGAGACCCCTACCGTCTCTGTCACAAGTGACGAAGTCTAACGTACCCACCACAAAGGCTGAAGTGGTGATTTGCTCTCTGCTATGCTCGAGAGGAAGATCCAAAAGTCATACACAGAAATGTAGCGTCAGAGTGTTCTCGAATCAAGACTCGCAAAGAATTGATCCCAATCCGCAGAGTTCAGATCCATCTCGCTATCCCACGTTTCATCGTAAGATGTGAGAGCATCGGGTGAAAGCTTCGGGCCACTCAATCCGGACCAGTCTGATTCTGCGATAGCTTGATAAGATGCAGCGGAGTAAGAAGCCGCAGAGCGGTGGCTCACGCCTCTCACGCAGTTGTTGGTCGCCACTGGTTCAATAGCTACTTGGTGCTTCTGCAGCATCAGGCGTAATGATTCCGCCGACCGTGCAGCATGCTGAGAGACTTCCGCGGCGTCGCGCAACATTCGAAGTGCCGCTCTGACCTCAGCTGCGATGCCATCTTGTTCTGCTTCAAGCTTGTTGAAGCAGAGATCCATCACCAACACGACCACAGCAAGATGTGTGTGATGCACTGCCATATCCATTCGTGCTTTCGCTAGTGACAGTGTGTCCTTGCGCTGCTGAGGCTTGGCGAAGGCATCGATGACCACACGAGCCGACTCAAGACAGCGCTGCCTCGAATAAGCATAACGGCGATCCGATGACAATCTGAGGAGGAAATTCTGGTGGAGTCTACATCGTCTGCTGTGCGCCGCCGTGAGGATGGAGTATCGCATGGTCGAGATGCTTGGGTATAAAGTTTCCAGAGGCTTGCTACGTGCTCGACTGCTCGCGTCCGCGCGGAGAAAGTATGGCAGAGTCTCGAGATAATTCGTGAACTTCCTGTCCAGTTCGATGATATGTTCACACGGGAGCTGCTTCAGCTTGCAAGTCTCCAATGGCATGAGGTCCGTCATCTCGGGGCTGATATGTGCGAGCTGCACTCTTGCAAGCAAGAAAGCTGTTGGACTAGGTCGAATGTTGCTTGACTCCTCAGTGGTGTTTCTCGACTTCATTCATGGAGTCTTCAGGTAGGTTGACACGGATGTGGTTAGGATGGAGGAAGTACGTGCCCTCGAGAGGCCCGGACATTGTAGACTCGAGCCTACCAAATGGTAAGCACAGGACGATGGTCGGAGCATTGCGACTTACCAGTCGGTCGATGCGATGTGCCAGAAAACCGTTCGCTTGATTTCACGATCTATCATCGCGGATAGGCTATATTTTATGAGCTTGGATGGGTCGGTCCCAATGTCTAACCGATGTAGACGAAGGGAAGTTACAAGGGAGACGCACATTCCCATGTGATGATGACGAAGTGTCGAGAAGCCTTCCATAAAAGCAACGTAAGTCATTAGAATGTGCGCCTGGACATCTTCCAAGGTGCCGGCGGTGGCATGTTGTGAGTGGCTCATAGCACGTAGGGCACACTGGCCCCAGACAGCCGAAAGCTGCAAGCACTCGGACTCCGTTGTTGCTATTTCCGATGCATCGAAGGGCTGGTAGAAGAAGGCGGCGAGTGATAACATGGGTAGGGTCAACGCCGCATGACTCGGTACGACAGGCTCTTTGTGGGTGAGCCCGAGGTAGAAGCTCTTGAACAGTGCTCTCATTGATGCGTTGTGTAGTATGTAGCAAACGTGTTCGACGGTCGCCACAAAAGATTCGAAAAGCAAGACAGTCACTCGATAGGGTGGGAGCGCCACGAAAACAATCGTTCCATTCGATGCGTGCATACCCACATGGCCATCAAGTATCTCGCGGGTAGTCCTGATGTCGTAATTTGGGGCGTTCAAAGTGAGACTGAACTGTGGTTCCTTTTAGCACAGCCCCCACTGTTCGGTGATGCATGTGAGCCTCTTCCACTTACGCTGTGTCCGGTAGCAATACTCTCGAGCGCCTCCAAGTCTTGATCTTTAGCTGCATTGATCTCTGCGCCACACGCGGGCTGTACGTCCGAAGTAAGCAGCCATTTGTTGACCATTGGGTTCGTGGTTACAATTTGTTGTGGCAGCAGTGACTGTTCCAATCGTTCGATCCGATGCAGGACATCGGAGAGTGTCTTGTGCTCGACGAGGCCGGCATCCATTGGTCGCTTATTGGGCGAGACAAAGAAGTGGCAAGCGGCACTCCGGGCCACGCAGTTCGAACAGGGCCACGCAGTTCGAACAGGGCCGCACTCGGTCACATTTCAGCTTCTTCGTCCTGCAGCTTTCGCACGAGACGATTTCTGGACCGACCCTGCTTCGTTTCGGCATCGGTACAGAACCAAGGATAAGAGGACAGTAGTAGAGGGTGAAATAGAAAGAGTTGGGAAGATGGGATTGGGTAACGCCCGCGGATGTCCGGTCTGATGCAGCTGCATTATTCAGCCGAATCCAGAGCTGGAGCTCCAAGCCTGCATACTATGGTTGGTGTTTCCCATGGACTTCCGTAGCAGTGTCGCAACGGCCTTGGAGTCTGATAATGTCGACACTGTGCAGGTTTCCTGTATATAAGAGACCATGTACTGGTCACAAGTAGTGCAAAGATTTTGAGCCAGTTTCTCTCGATGCCTAGACAAGCAATTATCCAGCCCTCCACGGAGGCGATTGAGATCATCGACACGCCGATCCCGACAGCGAAAGACAAAGATGTCGTGATCAAAGTAGTCGTTGCCGGAACGAATCCAAAGGACTGGAAGTACCCATTGGTACAACGGTCCAATTGCCGAACAGTTGATGCAGTACAACGCTGACGCCCTGCAGTGGAAGAAATGGCCACACAACAGCGGAGACGACATCGCCGGCATCGTCCACGCGGTCGGCAAAGATGTTTATGAGTTCAAACCGGGCGACAGGGTGGCGGCGTTGCATCAATCCTTCACCAGCGACGGTGCTTATGCAGAGTTTGCCGTGGCTCCAGATTGGACGACTTTCCATCTACCGCATAACACCTCTTTTGAAGAAAGTGCGACAATTCCTGTTGCGGCGTTGACGGCGGCATTGGCGTTATTCGCCGACATGAGCTTCCCACACCTTTTGCTTTGGCTGCATCTGAGAATGGCAAGGGAAATGTGCCACTATTGATCTACGGAGTCACCTCAGCGGTCGGTGCGTTCGCGGCAAAGCTTGCCCGCTTGAGTGGTGTCCACCCTATTATCGGTGTTGCTGGTAGAGCGCGAGAGTTCGCTGAGAGCCTAGTCGATCACGTCGTGGACTACCGCCAAAGTGAGGATTCACTAGTGGCCGCAATTGAGGACATCTTCACGGAGGAAGGACTGGACACCGGCATACCGTACGTCGTCGATGCCATCAGCGAAGGGACCTCCTTCGAGGTGACTCGGCGTGTGGTAAATTCCCAAGGAGGTGTTGTATGCACGGTGCTACCACCAAAGCTCTTCGCGAAGGATGGCCAGAAATTTGAGTTTCCATCTGGCGTGATTGCGTACAACACCGTCTGTCCTTTCGTTCACAGCACACACCAAGATTTCGGACATATCTGGTCACGATTCTTAGGCAGATTACTCGAAGATGGCAGATTGATGCCACACCCGCACGAAGTTGTTCCAGGCGGGCTGATCGGTGTCTTGGCCGCGCTGCAGAAGCTGAGGGACGGCACAGCCAGTGGCGTGAAGTACGTTTGCAGACTCGAAGAGACCGCCGTGGGATTTGGTCTCTTCCAGGCAGATGGAAAAGAGATTGCTGTAGGTACCGATCTTGGCCTGGATGGCGAGAACACGCATCCGCTGAGGAACTTCCCATATCCTGCCTAGATAGCGGTCGTGATGAAAATGAATGTCAGACTTTCCGATACTCCAGTATGCCGCCATACTCTCCCGCCGACGTGTCGACAGGAAAACTCCATTGCGAATACACATCACCTCACCCTCGTTCCGGACGCCGCTTGGGTGTTGAGACGACTTCTCAATCGAAATATAGAAGGCTACATCAAACCTCCTCCTGCAAGACCTCGAACATTCCTCGGAAGGCTTTTGCTACGCTGGCCTGCCCACCCAAGTTCTTCCTCAAGCGCCATTGCTCGGCTCTCGAAGGCATTGATGATCGCAAGCAGCTCAGCCTGCTGGCTCTCATCCACATCAGCAGCCAGAGAGGAGATGTTGTCGGCATAGTACTCGAGCTCCCGCATCAGTCTGACACATCCAACCTTCGAAGGGGGCAAGTGTTTCGACAGCGGGAACTCGTAGCGCCAGGGTAGCTGATTTCTCTCCTCTGTCCGAAAGACCAACCACTTCCGAATAGCACCTAAGTCCTTTTGAGTACAGTTCCGGGTGTCCAACTGTAGGCAAAGGTTGCGGTTCGATTGAAGAGCTCGGATGTCCGTCTCGTTCAGCGAAGAAGAGACTCGCATCAAGTTATCGAAGTCGAAATCCTTGATCTCCACGACAACGTTGATGGTAGACAATAGTATGGACAGGTACTCCTGCCTGCATTGCCTCGAAGCAAGTAGGAGACCGTTGATGTTCGCCACCGAGACAGGCTTGCGTCTCCTCAATGCTAGCTTTGCTTTTTGTGAGATGGTGCCCGTGAACAGAGTAGATGGTAAGGTCAAAGTGGCATCCAATGTGACAAGTTCATAGATTTCATTGCGTAATTCGGCGGGTAGATCGAAAAATGTAAGTCGTCCAGGGAGTTGAGGGCTCTCAATGGCATCCTGGAGCGCGTTGTTGTCCGCCTTGATGGATATGGCGTCAATGGGCTCCTTGCTGTTGCGGCGGAGTTTACTCAACATCTTGTGGAAGGATTGATCTCAATGTAATCAGCGCCAAGGGAGGTCGCGTGTTCGCGTAAATCTTGGGCTGGTCGTGAACCTGGTCGAGATCGTTGACGAGGTGGAGTTTCGGTTGGTGAAAACAGAAGTCGTAGCTGCCACATCTTTTTAGAGTGGATCTCAGATCTCAAACCTCGACATTAGGCCAAACTCAATCTTGTCGGACACGACCTTCGAGACCTCATCTTTTCAACAGAGCCCTTAGCCGCTCGTCACTCTCAAGGCTTCCAGCCCTCCGAACGACGCAAAGCTCGAGTACAGAATAGTAAACTTGGAGACACCAATAGCCAACGAAATCGACCTGAAACTTCACGCTAAGTCAGCAGGCAACGACCTGGTCATGGGGGCCAAGTAGTCCTGCACATCTTCTCCCACTCTTCTCCCACATCATACTCTGGTCAACGTTTTGGCATTTCATACAACAATGTTAATCGGCAACTCCCTCCCTGAGTACCTGCTCATCCGGCTCGCTGTACCAGCCCTCCGACTCATCGCCCCTTTGGCTACAGTTCTAGGTCCGGCTATCTTCATCGCCCGGCGCTACACAATCGAACAGCATCGATGGCTGTGGCCCGTGGGTATATGGCTCGTGGCCGAAGCCGGCTTCTTCTGGGGCGTATACGTGCCTCTCAGGTCCATACTGCAGAAGCCAGCACAACATCCTGCACCGCCATCCAAGGAAGAACGCCAGACACTGGTTGAGAGAAGCCTGGTTGATCTGCCAGATCCAGAATACTATCTCACGAAATGGTTCCTGAATGCAGCACCTCAGGACATCAAGCGAGAGAACGTCAAGGAGTTCTATGCTTGGTCTTTCCTGAACAAGCGCTGCGAGGATGCTACCGAAGAGGAGGAAGCCGAGCTCGACGATTATGTGGACCAGCTTGAGCGGAAGACGGGTCGCGCGCTGGGACCAGGCAGAGGGAAAGCGGTACCTCTACGAACGACTCTCGATCCCGTGCACATGCAGCATCGACCTTTACTGTGGTATATGGTAGGTCGTGATGATTACACATTTTCGTTTGTTGGTAACAGTCAACCAGAGGGCGTTTGCTAACCGACGATCAGATTATGCTCTCCGTGGAGAGCTGCGTAGCCCTACGCTTTATGTATCATGGGTTCCATTTCCGCCCAAGCTCTGCACTTCAAACAAGGGTCACGTTTCCTCTCGGGCTGCACTCGCTCGCACGGAAGACCAGCGCATCTTCTCGCATTGGCTACTGGTACCGGGAACACAGTTCGAAAAGCAAGACGCCTATCATCTTCATCCATGGCATCGGCATCGGATTCTACACTTACGGAGGCTTCCTAATCGAGCTCAACTCTTCTGCGACGGCATCTCCGGATGATGAGAGTGTTGGTATCATTGCACTCGAGCTGACGTCCATAACCAGCCGGCTGTGTGTAGAGGCGCCCTCTGCGGTAGAGGTCAAGGATGAGATCAAGAAGATTCTAGATCAGCATGGATGGGAAAAGATCGTTCTTGTCGGGCATTCGTAAGCATGTTTTCTCCATACAGCTCGGTTTCTGTTGCTGATATCGTAACAGTTACGGCACCGGTGTTGCAGCTACCATGCTGCGCGATAAGGAGTTTGCGGAAAGAATTGAAGCTACAGTGCTCATGGATCCCATATGCTTCATGTTGCACCTTCCAGATGTTGCTTACAACTTCGTAGGCCGAGTCATACCGATTGTTGGCGACGGCAATGCTAACACTATTGTGCAGACTCGACGACTGCCTCGACAAGCCAACGAGCGCATGCTCCATTACTTCGCCTCACAAGATATGATGATCAGCCACACCCTAGCCCGCCGCTTCTTCTGGAACCAACTGATACTGTTCAAAGAGGACCTACCGCCTGATATGCCTTTGACTGTGACGTTGAGTGGCCGAGATCTGATCGTGCCGACACGAGAGGTTTGGAAGTACCTGACTAGCAAACCAGCACCTGCATCGCTCAAAGATAACAACGGCGACACATCATGGGAAGAAGGTAGTCTGCGTGTTCATTGGTTTGACAAGCTAGACCACGCCGGCGCGTTCGCTGCGAAAGGCGTGCGAAGAGGCCTTGCTAAAGAGATTCGAGAGTACTCGGGAACACATCAAGCCAATGGTACACGTTGATGATGACTCTGCGATCTTCTGCACTTCCGTTCTGCTCGGCTGTACGCTTTGCGGTCCTGGGCGCGATCCCTTCGAGTTCTTGCAGGACAGGAGGCTCGATGTTGCTGCTCTTACGCAGAAGCCGTGGGGACGTTTGCGTATGGCGCAGAGGCTGGCCGTGTCAGCATGTGCCGGACCGCTTTTCATCGAGACTCAGAGTCGATTTGCATAGACGAGACGGTAACGGCAAGCAGTCTGAATCCGGACGGCAGCGCTGACATGGCTAAGTGACTCGAGGTCAACCTAAATAGCTTGGAAGGAGCGTTCGAGCTGAAGTGGAAGGCACGACCTACGCTCCTACCCAGCTTATGCTAGCTATGCTTAAATGGACATCACTTGTTCCCGAACTCACATCAAATTCTTGACATGTGATGTTCGATGCATGTACCTACATTCATCCATCCACACCTCCGTAACGTCCCGTCCCGGCGCAACAGATGCAAGCAAGCTCTCTGCGCGTCCATTGGTTCGAGGATAAGCAGACCAAAGAACCAGCTACCCGCGACCCATGACTTTCGTAGACTGATGGCAAGGACTTTTGTGCTTCTTCATCTTCATTATCTACTGCACATTTGATAAAAACAGCATGTCCCGGTTTGCGATGTTTCATCATCTCAGCCGCAACCCGGTCGCGGGAAACAAGTTCTCGGTAGTCCGCCGGGAGGACATCCGGACGCGTCTGATCGAAGGAAGCAGGGGTGGCGCGGTCAGGTTCGATTGAATGTGCTGGCAGTTGGGCGCCGCGACGCAGACCTTCGACACTTTTCTCGCATCGAAGTGGGAGGAAGATGTTGTCCTCTTGTGCGACTCATCGATGTGCGGGATGACTTGCATGAACGAGATGCAGCGGTTCTGAGCCTCATCGGCCAACGACTGGACGACTCCACGATTGCGGGATAGTTGTACGACAAACGACCGCGTGTGATGCTCGAGCCGGATGCGCATCGTTTGCTTGGACTTCGCAGATAGAGGCCGTGTTTGACAGACCATTGGCGATCAAAGACGCTCGCCTCGTCGACAGCGCATTTTCTCGCGGCGCGGAGCCTCGAGCGCAAAATCGACATTGCTGCGAGGACTTGAAGTCGCCAACGACATTAACGAGAGAGTGACAGCGCATCACGACGGAACTCACCGACTCGACGAACATTTGCAAACGGCATCATACCATCAGTGCGCCGGCCTAATATTCAGGTAAGATTCCCATTCGTTTGATGTGTCCAAAAGTGCCTGTGCGCTCCCAGCCCTCTCCTCTACCACGTCAATGTCGCCAGCCACCGCGATCAGCACATTTGGTTTAGACCCGCGCGACACGTCCTCGCACTTCCATTTGCAACATGGTGTGTTCCGATAATGGCGAGAGACTTATTCTTTCCATAGCGCTCATCAGCAGAGTCTCGAATCCGACTTTCCCGCGGCCAAATCCACTCCACCACCTCGCTATACCGAAACAGTAGCGACAGCCATTGAACCACGACAACACCTTCCTCGCGTTCGCCCGCGACTGAGTGTCTTCGACGATAACTTTACCGCACTCCGCGACTGCTGTTGCCAGCAGCAGCCGTGTCACGCTTACCTCGCCGTTCTTCTAACGACCGAGACGATTTCCACGACAACGACAAGTATACGACCTCTTTACGACAACGCCAGGAGCAGGCCTCGGCATACTATCGCACACTCTTGCACCACCGCTCGCGACCGTCCTCCTCATCTGGCAGCGCTGCATCCGGCGCACAGAGTCTACGGCGCACCACAAGATTCGAGGCTCGACCTTCACGACTGAGGTCAACCTCCGCCGACTCGCCTTCGCCCTCACGAGTCGCTGACTCGGGGTACGAATCGCGGAGCTCACGGCACCAAACACCGCACCGTCGAACTGCCAGTGCGCACTACCGTTACGACTCGTACAGACACCCTGCCGTTCACATCTCAAGTCGCACCCACAACGCTATAACCTACGCCCTCGAAGACGGTCTACGCAACGGTCCTGTCCCCTTCACCGCCGACCTTGTTGAAGAAAAAGCGGAGATGTCCGACCTTGGCGGCGGACGAGCGAGCAATGGCGGCGCAAGAACTGGTGGTCCGGTACCCGTGTCTTCGGCTGGTGGCCGAGCTGGTATGAGGACGCCAACACAGATAATGAGAGACCGCACTGCACGAGAAGCACAACGGCAGGAAGAGCAGAAGGCTGAAGAGCAGCGACGGCTGGCTGAAGAGAGGAGAAGAAGTGCTGAGCGGAGAGCTGCCGCTGTTGGTGGTGCTGCCCCGAGATTCAGTCAAACGTCGTCGCAGTACTCACCTGATGTTTCTGCGCCGCAGTCAGGGTTTGATCAGCGACGCAGTGGTGTTGGACAGGTGGCACCATCTGATGCGCTTGGGAATCCGACAAGTAGAGCTTCACAACAAGTGTATCCGGATGCCAGGACTCGTGGGCCGAGTGTGACGCAGCAAGACCAGCCAAGACCTGCGCCAGCGACTTCGGCTATACCACGCAGAGCACAGCCCAATACTCGCCAGCCTACCTCAACAAGCGCGAATGCAGGACCAGCAAGTGCAGGACCATCTCAACAGCCACAAGCAGATGCTGGCGCACAGCAACGATCAGGTCCTGCTTCGTTTCCGCACGCCTTCCAAAGATGGGAAGACTTGTCCTCGCATTGGGAGGGTCTCACGTCTTACTGGCTTCGCAAACTCGAGCAGAATACGGAGGAGATTCACAACATCGTGCCAAACGCCGTCACGCTGAATAGACAGATTACGGATCTCTCTGCTGCCGGCGCTAATCTCTTTCACGCGGTTGTCGAGCTCCAGCGGCTTCGTGCAAGCAGTGAGCGCAAGTTTCAGAGGTGGTTCTTCGAGTCGAAAGCAAGCGATGAGCGCCAGCGTGAGATGTACGGGCAGCTCCAGAATCAACTCGAGGTAGAAAGGAACTCCAGAGATGATGCTGCACGGCAGAGAGCAGAGACATCTACACAAGTCGAGACTGCTCGACGAGAAGTCGCTGAGATGAGGCGGGAGCTGATGATCTCGAAGGATGAGGCACGACGTGCGTGGGAAGAGCTTGGAAGGAGAAACCAGGAGTCGCTCGACACGGCACAGAAGTTAAAGGACGGTCAGATCGCGATTGTTCATGGTGTTCAAGTGGTACCTTACTTCGGAGGACCGAGCAGAACTGGCAGCGCAAGCCAGCGACCCGCAACGAGGGATGGACAACCACAGTACGGCAGCACTGGCATGGCTTCTGGCCCCGCGGCAGCAGGTCTATCAAGCCCAGGCGACGAGCGCGACTACTACCAACAGGAAGTCTCACCCACCAACACCGACCCCTTTACCGAAGTGAAGCCCCTCCAACAAGGTCCACAATCCTTCAACGCAGGCACATACTATCCATCGACCGCCTCGCCCTCGCAACGCCCCCCTCCCGCGTCCGCCGGCTCGCTCACCCCTTCCCGGCCCCCAGCTACCTCCGCACCCGTCCCCATTTCCGACCAAGAAGCCCAACGCTTCTACCAGCACGCTCCGCGCGAGACATTCCTGCACTCGCCCCCGACCTCATCACAAGGCGTCAGCGCCGCTACCGGAACTGCTCCGTACGCGCGCGAAGACGTCCGCTCCGAGGCCAGCTACGTGGACACCATTAGTGAAGGCGACACGGAATACGCTCTCGACTCCTCCGGTAACGTGCGGACAGATGACCAAGGCCGCCCGATCGTGTTCGCGCAGCCCCAGCGGCACGAATCGAACGAAACAGACGACTCCTACGACGTACAAGCCGATATTCGCCGGGAAGCTGAACACGCTGCTCGGTATGGAACCGGAACCATCGGTGGAGGTAGTGGTGCCGGGTTGGGAGGCTCAGGTATCGTGCCGCCCGAAGCTCCGACCGCGCCTAGCACCTCAGCGCAAGCTATGGCGCATTTCTCACCCACGACAGCGGCGACGGGCACGAGTGGTAGGCCGACGTATGAAGGCGAGGAGTACGAGGACTGGGATCGGTTGCAGACGAGGCATCATCATCCGACGCGGTTGAGCGATGTGCTTGAGGAGGAGGAAGAGAGGAGTTCGAGGCAGACTAGGGATACTTAGTTGGCCGAACGGAGACTGAGTCGGCAGACGAGAGGCTGAAGCCTCTGAAGCCTCTCGTACGGGAGGGATGAGGGGTGGCAGTGTGACTAACAGTGCATAGTATTGATGGCGTGGAGCGAAGCGAGCATGCGAGATACCCCCTGTTGCATAGCGTAGGGAGTCAGATTGCTTAGGTATGTTGTGTGCGTTTCGAGCCGTACGAAGCAAGGCGTTCAGATGGATGGGTGGTGTGGAATCTTTCTTTGTATGGCGGTTGTTTCTAATGGTGCATCGGTTCGCTTCGACGCCTTTTCTGCAGTGGCTACTCGCTTTGAGCCGCTGTGAAAGGAGGAGGGTGTTTTATACTGTACAACTATCGCTGAGAAAGAGGAGAGTATGAGAAGAAGAGGAGGCAGATTGCTTGGGTAGGGAGACGAGAGGCGAGAGAATGTGTAAAGATGGCTCAACGGCTGGGGCGTGCGGGCGTGCAGTATGTGCAGGCGGCTGTGTATAATACTGTACAGTTCAATACTTCAAATCTTCTCAAGCCTTTCACACCTCGAACTTGTCAATAGCATCCCCAATCTGCCTCCACCGCGCCTTAATCAACTCCCGCGCCTGCCCCCAACACTGCTCCCCCTCCCCCTCAACCGACTCGATCAACCCCATCACATGAGGACGATACTCCCTTAACCACTTCTTCACCAACCCCCTCACCTCCTTCGTCCGATCTTCACTCAGATCCTCCCCGCTCGAGACGAAGTACTCCCACTCATTAGCCGTCAACAACGTCGCACGGATCGCGACTTCGGTTTTGAAGCAGATCTCCCCCGTCTCCGGGCTGAGAGAGTAACCACCGAGGAAACCGACGTCTTGGAGCTGGTCTTTGATCGCGTCGGTGAGGTTGTGGAGGAGGATGGCGTCGAGACGGATCTCGTCGTCGGCGCCGGTGGAGCCGGTGGTGGGTGAGACGTTCATGAAGCCGTAGTGGACTAGGAGTTTGTCGTTGGAGTGGGCGCCGTAGGTTGCTAGGATCTCCTCTCCAACCTCTAAGTATTTGTTAGTCAAGCGCTTTCGCTGGCTTTGATGAGACTCACCTGTCGCGAAGGGGATGCAGGCCTCCGGATGTTACGAGATACGTGGATGATGTGAATACGGATTGGGACGCGGAATCGAGCCGTTGAAGGAGAACCGTTGGAGAACAAAAGTAGATATGAATGGCCACTCACCATAACTTCGATCTGCCAACACCTCATACCCCTTGGCATTCTGCAAAACATTACACCCAGAGCCAGTCGGTCCATGATTCAAATAATCAATGAATGGACACATCACCATAATCCCAGCCTTATTCTGAGGCGGTTTCCAATGGAAGCTGCGACTATTGACAATCATCCAGAAGTACTTGAATCGCTCTTCGGGAAAGTTACGTCTTTTGCACAACTCCTTCACAGCTTTCCAATCCTTCTCATAGTCCGTGATCTGACGGGTGAGCGGTTGCTTCACGGCAGGCGGGAGAAATTCATGAAGCTCTCGAGGCCAGTACATGGGCATACTCGCTTTGAAATCGTTCTCGTCCGGCAATACCTCCTGCCAGGTAAAGAAACTCGAGTCAAGTTTTTCAAACGCACACAATGCGCTGACTGCGAGTTGAGCTTGCGGTGAAGCAGCCGTGAGGTGGTTTCGTTTTAGAAGCGTTGCGTCGGGCTGGAACATGGCTTTTTCTGGGATGAAGATGATGCGGTCGCCTTCCTTGAGAGTTTTGGTGGTGACGAGGCCTACGCCGCGACCAGGAATGCTTTTGGCTTCTACGCCGTTGATTTCGACGCCGCGGAGTTTGGCCCATGCTGTGAAGAGTTGATGCTCGTTCTGTGCGTGGGCGATCTCGTCGAGTACAGCTGGGTCATCGACGGAGGCTCGTTTGCGCTTGGCCGTGCGAGATGGCATTGTGGCTGTGTATAGATCGAGACGACTTCAGTCTAATTTGCAAGTAACTAGCATTGCCATCACCAACATCGCACGTACGAGGTATATGTAATGTTGTCAGCCTGACCGCGTTTCCGCTACAGGAAATGGGCGTATCTACGTCGGGAAACGGGCGTAGCGTTGGTAGCCCGTGCGGCTAGGTTTACATAACTTCCTCGAGCCGCCCTACCTCGCTTCTTCTTTCTCTTTCCTAAATATCTAAATTTAGGCCCCCTTCTCTCTACTTACTTCTACGCCCGTACGTATACGTAGTTTCGGAACCGTATAATAAGAGTTAGTACGCTACCGGGTCTTTCCTATAGCGTAAACTAGGTAAGTTCTTTACCTATAGCCGGTTTAACTATTCTATTACTAACCTAAGTAGGCGCGTCCGTAGGTACCCTCCTTCGATACTTATCGCCTCCTAATAGCCTTGCTAGATTAGTTATACTAGCTCTAGCGGAACTAAGGCGAGCTTAGCTATACGATTATAAATCTAGGCGCTAGCTTTAATAGCTAACGTAACTAATATAAAGATAGTACCGCTCTAGCCGCGCTATAGCTATATACTTTATATATAGCCCCTACTTAACTACGAACTTACCGACGAGCTAGTAGAGGGTAGTACTATATACGCTCTTTCCTACTCTAAGTTGTATAGTAGCCTCGTAATTAGAATTAAGCGCTATTAATAGCGGATAATATCTATTTTAGGCGAGGCTACCGAGCCTATCGCTAGCCGGCGCTATCGCGCCTAGCGCTACTATATTATACTAGATATTAGTCCTTAGTAATTAGACTAGACGCGTCCTCTTAAGGACGCCTTAGTAGATACGTTTCTTTTAAACGGTATATCTTAGCTACGCCTTACGCGTAGTTAAAGTATACTCTACTAATTAGGCGATACTAAATTAGTAGTATACCTACTACTAAAGCCTACTACGCCCTCGTCTAGTATAGGATCTAGGTTTTCGATACCTAAGCTAAACTCTATATATACCTATAGCGCCGGAGGTAATACTACTTTAGCTAGTTACTTACTAGATAGACGAACTAGCAACGCCTCTAAGCCTTATAAGGTAAGTAGATATAGTTACTCCTAGTTTAATAAAGACGTAGCGCGATATAACTCCCTTAGTAAAACCTAACCCTTAAGGCGCCTTTACTACTTAGCGTAGATACTATAAGGGCTAGCTAGGGTTAGCTACGATCTAACTTCCTAAGGCGATACTAAAAGAGCGATCTATATAAATTAGAGAGCCTAATAGGTATCTTATATCGTAGAGTTACGCCCTATCCCTAAAGGGCTAGTTAAGACGTCCTCTTAGCCTTATACTCTCTATCCGGCTAGATAGCCTCCTAGCGCTAATTACTCCTTATAATAGACTTAGTTTCCTAATAGGGTAACCTAATACTATTTATTATAGCTACTCCGCCTACTAAGTAGTAATAGAATAAGGGCTATACGTATTACGTTAAGCTAGTAATTAGACGTTAGCCTCGTTTTAGGCGCGATACTACGTTACGAAATTCTAGAAGTCGTAATTACCGAT
>JAABUL010003770.1_pt1 | contig 21672 bp, 23 predicted proteins | sample 5559151 | NCBI WGS metagenome assembly JAABUL01 (sample SAMN10711876, study PRJNA513368) | rock metagenome | isolation source: Antarctica rocks | place: Antarctica: Victoria Land, Pudding Butte sud | reverse complement strand
AGGGTGATCAGCGGTGTCGTCCGCAGCACGCTCAGCTTGCATCTGAGCACCCCAGGCAGCGCCAGCGCATTGCCGTATGGCTCCGCCGCCACCTCCGCCGCCGGCTCGTTGCACAGCGCATTGATTGGAACAGGCAGAGCCCGGCATTGCGGACACCCACAGCAGCGAACCAAGCTCTAGCAGCGCTGCGCAGCCATCAAGCACTCAAAGCGGATCGCAACGAACACACAAATGCCGGGCCGATCGTTCAAATCCGTTCAAATCCACAGGCTGGGACGGCAGCTACGTCTGTAGAATGAGATTCTTGCAACCCAACCGCAGGTAACCGCAGATTTTAGCCGCGGTTGGCAGTTAGTAACTGCGGTTACTGCGATTGGCCAACCGCCGGTCCCGGTTGAGTGCCAACCCTGCTGCCTGGCATCCTCTCGGAGAACGTCAGCATCCAGCCATTGGAATCTTATGCACTGGGAAGTCACGCCAACAGAAACCTGTGCTTCTGTATGTTTATACTGTCGGTTAGAACCAGGTTATCTAGTGAGCGCGCACGTTCACCACCAGCAACCGGAACGATTGCTCCCGTGCGCACTCAGCTGTGTCCCACAGGCAGCCGCCAGCGGAAACAGCGAAAACAGTGTAGCGCGGGGCGTCAAGAAGCACACGTATTTTATTCCTTCTCCTCGCGGCTAAGGTTCTGCAGCTTGCGATTCGGATCCACTTCCGCCTGCCGAGCCACTGTCCATGCTCTGCAGCAGGCCGGCGCCGCACCACGGCAGCTTTTTTTTGAAAAGTCGTCCGGCTGTCGCGGTGCCAGCACAACTGCCATCCAGAGCCGCGGCGCCCCTTGAGCGGCGTCAAGCGCCATGCAACAAGCTGCCGCCGCTCATCGCGCCCGGGCGCTTTCGTGCTTTCGTGTCGGGCGGCGGCTCCTCGTAAGCCATATCACCACTGGGTGGGCTCCATCAGGCGCCGACGCACAGCTGGCTAACGGGCGGGCTCCACAGGGCGCCCGGCTGAATTTCGCCACAGGGTGTGCGCTGTCAGGAGGCAACGCCCGGCTGGATGTCGCCGTCCACGTCGACGGTGATGTTCATGTCGTCGTCGTTGTCCATGAACACCGGGCTGCCGGCCTGCGCGCCAGAATTACGTAATTTGATGCTGGGCAGCTTCTGCAAACCGAACGAAGGGTCACTGTGACGTTCATGTCGTCGCCGGCGCTGTCCATGGAACGGCCTGCGCGCCAGAGAAAGGCATCGGACGATCAGAAACCACCGCTGCAGCCTGCGCGCGCTTTCAGGTTAAGGGGCGTGAAAGCCGTTCACCACATGCGGTACATGCGGCTGGCGCAGCATCCAAGGAAGCCTGCCGGTGCCGCTGCAATCGGAATGCGCAGGCTGGTGTGGCAAACTGGCACGCCTCCAGCCGCTGCCAGGGACTCTGCAGGGTCATGCAGCTGCCAGACGCAACGCCAGGAGCTGCGCAGATGAGCAACTGCTTACCTGCGGGTGCTGCAGGTGTTGCTGCTGCGGCATCTGCGGCATCTGCTGCTGCTGTTGCTGCGGCGGCGGCTGGTGGTGCTGCAGCGCTTGCTGCAGCAGCGCCGCTGCCTGCTGCGCCGGCATCGCCTGCGTGCTGCCGGCTGGAAGCTGCTGCTGCGGCAGCTGCTGCTGCAACTGCTGCGCCATGCCGCCTTGCAGCGGCTGCAGCTGCAGCCCATCCGCCTGCACAAGTGTTTTCCGAGACGCAGTCAGAAATGACCCTTTTCTTCTGAGGTGCAGTCAGCAACGACAGCCCTGAAGCACACGCAGGAGCATCCAAGGCGCGCAGACTCAGGGCAGAGTTGCGGTGCGTGATGACAGCAGCAGTCAAGTGCTGCCGAAAAGGGACGCAAAGTCGTCTACAGCCAGTGCTGCTGTGCCCGCGCTCAAGCATCCCGGGCGGCGGCAGCGGACCCAAAAACTTTGAGAAGTTCCCGTGGCCACGAAAGCGCACAAACTGTACAGCACTGGGCCCACCTGCTGCTGCGCATGCGCCTGTTGCTGCTGCTGCAGCTGCAGGGCGCGGTGGCGCTGCAGCTGCTCCATCACCTCGGGTGGCAGCGGCTGCCCCGGCGCCAGGCCCAGCGCTGCCGCTGCCGCCGCCGGGTTGCCGGGCACGTCCGCCGCCTTGGAAGCACAACACACAGGTTAGCAGTGCTAAACGGAATGGTTCCAGTACAGTTTCTGCCCCAGCGCCAGGCCCAGCGCTGCCGCCGCTGGGTTGCCGGGTTGCCGGGCACGTCCACCGCCTGGTAAGGCCGAACCGCAGCTCATCATCACGAGTCGCTGAACAGTATGTGGGTAGGTCTATGTGTATCAAGCAGAAGAGGAGGGCATGGGCAGGGAGCAGCCGGCGCCGCCGGATTGGCAGGCGCTGTGCTAAACCCTAAACCCTAAACCTGGGAACAAGGCACTGTGCGTGGCAGATACTGGAGACAAATACGCCAACGTGATGCTTTTGATGTCCTTTCCTTCTTTTCCTCAAACACTGCAAGGATGCGCTTCAGATGGTCAGGCTGTTCGTTGCCATACACACCTTGTTCTCCTCCAGCTGCTCGCGCTTTGCGCACGGACTCCGTCGCGCGGCTGAAATCTTGTCATCAACCTTTCTTGCAATCCCCCTATGTACGTCAAAGTGCACCTGTGCCAGGACGGCAAGGTTGTCCGTCGGCATGGCCAGCCCGTCGCCCTCCATCTGCTCTTAACTTCAACACATGTTCTTTGCTGCGTTGTTGTCGTTCATCGTCAACTCAGTTCTAAGTATAAAGTCGCCGCCTCTTACCTCGCCAGCACAGCGAGGTTGTCCGTCAACATCGCCAGGCCGTCGCCCTCCATCTGCTTGCGCTTGCGCATGGACTCGGCGCGGTGGTGAAAAGTTTCATTCGGTAAAATTCAAATCTGGAACCGCACTTCGCCAGGACGTCGAGGTTATCCGTCGGCATGGCCAGCCCGTCGCCCTCAATCTGCCCGCGCTTGCGGGGGGACTCGGCGCGCCGGCATCGGACTCATCTTGATACGTTCTCCCGCTTGCAGCCAGCCTCAAAGCTCTGGAAACGAAGATGAGACGAACTCTAAGCACCTGCGCCAGGACGGCGAGGTTGTCCGTCGGCATGGCCAGGCCGTCACCCTCCCTCTGCTCGCGCTTGCGCGTGGACTCGTTGCGCCGCCGGCGGCGCATGTACTCGTGCACACAGGCCTTGCACCGGAACTGCAGTCCATCCGCCTTAGTCTTGTCCCGGTTGAACTCCGCCGCCGGCTTGTGCTCGTTGCACTTGGTGCAGTTCTGCAGGCATCGGAGGCGAGGACCTCAGTTTACAGCTGGAGAGCTGGGCGAATCGGTCTTCTCACGGTTGAACTTCGCCGCCAGCATGTCCTAGTTACGCTTGGTGCACACCAGCGATTTTTGGAGTTCCAGGCTGTGGAGTGCCGGAGTTTGAGCGTCGCCCTACCTGTTATTTATGGTTATTCACTCACTTTCTGTCTCCAGCGACCGGAGGCTCCTGGATAATGTGGCGCGCGCGTGGCTGGTCATGCTGGTCTCGCGTGGCTGGTCTCGCCTCAGACGAAGGCTCGTACTGAATGCAAAACGCGATCCCATGCTCGCATTTTCAACTCGACGGTGAGCTCCTGGATGCTGTGGCGCACGCGCGGCTTGCGGTTCACCTCCGCCCTGTCCTCTACCATCAGAAACTCAAAGGGAACAAGCGTTCTTCACACCTTGAACTCGACGGTGGGCTCCTGGATGTTGTGGCGCACGCGCGGCTTGCGGTTCACCTCCGCCTGCTCGTCGGAGCAGCGCTTGCACTTGCCAAACAGGCCGTCCGCGTTGGTGCGGTTGCGGTAGAACTGGTCCGCCGGCTTGTCCTGGCTGCACGAGCGGCACACCTGCCGGCAGGGAGAAGGGACATATCGGAATGCAGAGACAAGACGGCAGTGCTGGCTGAGGCACACGCGCTGAGGGGCTGACCGCGTGATGATTAGGTGCTTGCACGTGGCTAGAAGTGCGGCTGCTTAGAGGTAAACACGTGATTGCGGGGCACACAAGCTCAAGTCCGCTCACAGGCAAGATTTTTCTGTTCACCTCGTGATCCACAGTGACTCGGGATTGAAGCGCTTGCGCGCGGCGTTGGCGATCTGTGCAGCTGCTCGGGAAAAAAAGCACGGGCAATGAAGGGGCTCTCTGAGGGTGTTTCCACATTTCAGGCGTACCTTGTGGTCGACGGTGGGCTCGGGGTTGAAGTGTTTGCGCGTCGCGTTGGCGATCTTGACGGCGCACGCCTTGCAGTTGGACGCCAGCCCGTCGCTGCTGCTCTTGATGTGGTAGAACTCCTCCGCCGGCTTGACCTCGTCGCACTTCCTGTGAGGAGAGCACGTAAACAAGCTTGACAGACACAAAGCCGCAACTCAAAGCTGTGCACTCAAGCCCGTCGCTGCTGCTCATGATGTGGTAGAACTCATCTGCCGGTTTGACCTCGTCGCACATCCTGCGATTGAGAAGGCAAAAATCCAGTCCAGGTGTTGTCCCAGTTACGTACGGTCGTTGCTGCTTTGATGTGGTAGAACTTGCCCGCCGGCTTCACCTCGGCACGCTTCCTGCGGATCAACAAGCGCATAGACCTTTCGCCGCCACGCAATCAACTCGACATGACCATTGACTGTCATTCCAGGTGTCGAACACTCACGTGTAGTGCTCTCGGTCCTAGTACGCTGCATGATATTGCAGCAGGAGGCCTAGCGCAGGTGAAGCTGCGCACTCTGCCGCTGTTCGAACAGCGTTTTTTTGCCGTGATTTTTGCCATGGTTGACAAAGCCTCACTTGCAGTGCTTCTCGGTCTTCGTGGGCTGCGTGACGTTGTAGCGCGTGCCCGAGCGCGGCGGCAGCTGTCCGTCGGGCCCCGGCAGCGGCGCGTTTTTGCCGCCGCCGCAGTCCTTGCAGAAGGTGGTCAGGCCGTCCTCCACCAGGTTGTTGAAGTGGAAGGCGTCCTGCGGCTTGGTCGTGCGGCACTTGCTGCAGCAAAGACGCATTCAAGCGCGTCAATGGCAGGTGTGTGCAAAGTTCCTGAGCGAGGAACTGAACTCGGATGTTCCTCCACCAGATCGTTGGAGCGGAACGCCTCCTGCGGCTTGGGGATGCGGCACTTGCTGCCCGGCAGAACACTTGCCTCAATCAGGAATGGGACGGTCCAGCAGGCGCTGGCTTTAGTACCAGCCCCGTCCTCCGCCAGGCAGCTGAAACAGGTTGCCTCATGCAGCTTGATGGTGCAGGGATCAGCCACCTGCGAGTGAACGGACAAAGTAGGACGAAAGAGGCAGGAGCAAGAGCGCACCGGCAGGTTTTCTCCTTGGCGGCGTTTTCCGGAGTGCAGCGCACCCGCTTCTCCTGCCCCGCGCGCACGCACCGCTTGCACTGCGAGTGCAGCCCGCTGGCAAGGTACTTGGATGCGTAGAATTCCGTCTTGGGCTTCTCCTCGTTGCACTTGGAGCACGTCTGCATGGGGGACTCTCAATGAATCGGGGTGTGAAGTTCAGATCCCGAGATGGATCAGTGTGCTAAACCGGCGCTAAACTCCGTCTCGGGCTTCTCCTCGTCACACTTGGAGCGCGTCTGTGGTGCACAAGAACAATCTTCAAGGAACGATCCGAGGCTGTTTCGAAATGCGCGTATGATTTGTCACGGGCTTCTTTCTCCTCGCTGCACTTGGAGCATGTCTGCGCACTCAGACAGCTGGCTCCGATTATTTAAGGAGCGCAGGAATTATTATTGCTGCGACAGCCCTTCCGAGGCAGGCGGCTCATCGGCGCTGCAGCTCATGAGACTTGGCGTGCCGCCATTGTCGCATCGTTCTGCAGAATGTCACTCCCGTTCTGACGGAATCAGCCCGAGACGTGGCTGTGTGGACGCAGTGCTCCTGCACCCTGACATTGGCAACTTTCAGCGGCGGCTGTGCCCGCGCGGCACGCCTGGCGCGTTGAACTCCGCTTTCTGTCGAATCAGCCCCGGGAATTGGAATGGGAAAACCTCAGTACCTTGGTCTCAGCGGCGGCTTTGCCGAGGCGGCCCTCGCCGGCGCGTGCGTGGCATGCCTTGCACTGCTGGTACAGCCCGTCCTTGGAGTAGGTGTAGCGGTAGAACTCGCCGGCCGGCTTGGTCTCATGGCACGACCTGCAGAAGGCAAGTGAGGATATGTTATTCTTATAAATTTAGTTGGAAATTTCAAACTAATAGATATATAATAATAATATATATATATTTATAACTATAAACAAATTTAAATACTTGTTTTGTATTTAAAACAAGTGAGGAAACAGGGTCATCAACAGGTGCACTGCCCGTCTTTGGAGTGGTGCAGCGGTACAAGTCGCTTGCCGGCATCGCCTCGTGGCAGGATGTGCGAATGAACGGAGGTGAGACGCCTGTGGTTCAATGCATCTGCACAGCCCTTCCTCTGCACAGGAAATTGCCATGCAGCACCGGCAGATCCTCTCCGCAACAGTGGGCTCCAGCACGCACACGCTCTTTGCACGGGGGAAAGAAACAAAATCTGCGTCTTTCCCAGTTGTCATGAATGATTGCGAGCGCTCACCTGCAGGCCTTCTCTGCGACAGTGGGCTCCAGCACCCGCATCTTTTTCGCGCGCTTCTCCTTCTCGTAGTGCGCGCAGCAGGCCTTGCACCGCGTGTCGTGCTTGTCCGCGTTGCTGTTGTTGACGTGGAACTCGTCCAGCATCTTGGCCACGCCGCACAGCCTGCCGCACAGAAATTTGCCAGTGTATAGATACCGGGAGTTCAGGTAAAGCTTCGGATTTGTTGACGTGGGATCGTCCAGCATCCTGCCCGCGCCGCACAGCCTGCGGGTGCAGCGCGGAAGGAGCGACTTTCAAGAAGGAGGAAGGAGGAAGGAGGGACTTTCAAGCAGCAATCCCTTTCGTAGGTTCACGGTGCTGCTGCCATTGACATGAAACTCCAGCATCTCGGCCACGCCATGCAGCCTGCGCATTCGAGGCTTGAGTTGCAGAAGCTAGCTTTCCAAGCACCAGGCCTGAAGGTTCACTGTGCCAGCTGTGGGGAGAAACCGACGCGAGACTGAGGGCTGAGACTGCTGAGACGGGGCCATGCGGCGGAGATTTGGCTCAGCGAATGTCGCGTGTTCATGCGATAGCTCAGGGAACCTAGCGCTGAGAGGATGGAATATAGAAATCGGGGTCAGAGCCAGATGAACTGGCCGCGCACCGGCAGGTCTTGGCGAGGCTGCTCTCGACGGCTTCCGCCGACACCGGGATGCGCGGCGCCTGCGGCGGGTAGGGCGATCGCTCCTGCTGCCCATACTGCTGCTGCGCCGAGCAGCACAAAACAGTCCGGTAAGATTTGAGCGGCACATGTATCATGTCGCGACAGGGATGCGCGGCGCACGCGGCGGGTAGGGCGACCGCTCCTGCCTACCCGTACTGCTGCTGCTGCGCGCAGCGCGAAGACAGCTCGTCAGATTGGACTGGCATACACAGAGTAAGCCGTAATGCGCACTCCTGCTGCGGGGAGGGCGACCGCTCCTGCTGCCCGCACCGCCGAAAATACGCGCGTTAGAGCTAGCTTGCGCACGACTTTCGAATTATTTATGCGCGGTTGTTGTGTGGCAGTACGGTGCTTGAACATCAGAACGCACCATGCCGTAGGCGCCGCCCGCCGCCGCATTGAGGTCCGCCGCCGCCGCCACCGCATTTGGATCCGCGACGCCGACCGCCGCCGGCTGCGCCGCCATGTCCGGCTGCTGCTGCTGCTGCTGTTGCTGCGTCAGCTGCTGCGCCTGCGGCTGCGGTGGAGATAGCGTCACTGGAGAATTAGATAGCATTGGCGAGATTGACAATCCGCCAGAAAAACCACCGAATACAACTGCAACAACGTTCCATATACCTGCAGCTGCTGCCCCGCGGCGGCCGCCGCGGCCTGCTGCTGCTGCTGCGCCGCAAGCTGCGGCTTTGATCATAGTAAAGTATGTATGATTGTTTACATGCATACCGCGGCTGCCGCCCAGCGACTGCCTCAGCAGCCGGCTGCTGCTGCTCCTGCTGCTGCTGCAGTGCCGTGTGAACTGCGCCATGTGCTGCGACTTTTGACTGATGCGTGTGCAACATAATGCTATTGTTAATTTGATACTGGAGTTCGTGCAATCTAAACATACCTGCGGCTGCTGGCCCACGGTGGCCGCCGCGGCCAGCTGCTGCTGCTGCTGCAGCGCCGCCAGCTGCGCCATGTGCTGCTGCATCTGCTCCGCAGTCATCTCCTGCTGCTGCTCGCCCGGCTGCGCCTGCGTGGACAACCTTTGCATATCAGACACCAGCAGGGTGGCTCAGGCAATGCGTCTCCCGTCAATCTCGGCACGCACTAAGCGGCGAGTCCTGTTCGCAGGTGCCGGCAAACGAGTTGGGATTATCATCACTGGAGGTAGCAGTAATTCCCTACTCGAGTCGCGCGACGAAGGTACAGCCGCATTTCTAAAAAGGGCGTGCAAACCTTCGAGCACTATTGAAAATCTGGCACAGTGTCGACAGCGAGCCCTGACCTGCAGCTGGGGCGCGGACGCGGCGACGCCCTGGAAGCCGGAAGCAGCTGCTGCCTGCTGCGGGTCATACGCCGTCGGCTGCGCGTACTGCTGCGGCTGCTGCGCCTGCTGCGGCTGCTGGTACATAACTGCGCCCTGCAAGAAAACGAACAAACGAATTTATCTTATTCCAGGAAGCGCGTTCAGGCCAGACGCAGGCGGACTCGCCCAGCAGAAGCAAGCTGCAATATATCACATGTATGAATATAGCTTGCGGGCCGAGGTAAGCCCCAAACTTACGGACCTGCGACATGCCGCCGAGGTTTAGCTGGAGAGCATGTGCCAGCACCAGGCGTCACTGTCTCTTGTCACAACACCGCAGAAAGCGCAAAGAAACATGAACCGTGCCTGGATCAGGCCGCCAATATTCAGCTGCACGGCCTCTGGCGGCAGCTGCCCCTGCAGCACGGGCGGCGCCAGCGGCGCCGTCCCAACGGGCAATGGCTGCTGCGGCAGCGCCTGCGCCTGCTGTTGCTGCTGCGGCAATTGCTGGCCGCCCGCCAGGTCGGTGGTCTGCAGCGAGGCCGCCCACGTCCCCGGGTTGGAGGCTGCATGCAAAAGCTAACGAATCAGCAAGCTCGTGAGTCACCGTGGCATTGCTGCATGGTCTGCACATCCCATCTGCGCAAGCGCGCAAGGATGCGCAACGGACAAAAGCCGCAGGGAAGGCGTGCACCTGGTTCCGCCATGACGGCAAGTGGCTGGCGTCACCTCCACTGGCGCGCTGAATACGCTCGAAACCCTCCTGCACCAGGAATGAGATATCGCACGATCTGTTCGTCGCAAGGTACACTCGATTGGACTGACCCATGTACTTCAGCTGTCACCAGCGCCAAGGGGCGTGCAAAGAGGCGCTGTGGAGGGCGTCAAGAACTGACGTTGCAATCGACTGGCTGTGGCCGGTATGGAAAAGAGGATACAATATCTCAAGAAGGTTAGTATAGCACTGTCGCGCGTTGCGGCAGTGCCTCAAGCAGGTCGAACTCCCACTGCGGGGCATCAGGGGGATCGGAGGGGAGCTAAGCGGCGAGGGCGACAGCCCGCGCCCGCAGCAGCCCGCAGGCAGATGTTAAAACATCACTTGCACTATCAATGGCGTCTGCTGGCCGGCAGCAGGGCCTGCGGCCGCTGCGCGGCTTAGCAGACCACGAACCGTCCTTTCGAGGCGCTCAGAACAGTCAACAGGCTTGCGAACAAATCGGCGTCACGGGGTGGCCTCCCTCAACGGGGGTGGCTCGCCCGTCTGCGAGAGTTCACGGATGCGCGGCGAGGATCCTTCGGTGCGCACGCCCCGCGGCAGGCGCAACCGAGCGTCCAAGGTTGCTCGAACAGTCTTTCCAGGGCCCAACGGAATTCGAGCGCCCGGCGCAGCTGCTCACAACGCCGGGACTCGGGAAGCCCAAATAGGGAGCGCGAGGCCACTCTCACCTTCCTTGCGACGGCCGCGGGAGTCCTTATGTTGTGCTGGCCTCTGACAGGCGAGCGTGCTGCTGTGACTTTCTGAGATGCCGGGCCCTCCCGGGCACGTGTTCTCCTGCCGCCGCGCGCGCGTGTCACTCAGGGGCACAGTAAGCTTGTGCTACTCTGTACACGGCGTGGCACAGGAAGCAACGTCTAAGCGTGCAGACCTGGGCGCAATGTGAGAGAACAATAACGAGGAACCGTCTGGACTCTGCCCCTGGTATCCTCGCTAAAACCCTGCAGCACGCCCAGCATGCATGACCCTGTCTGCTGCGCGCGACTTCGTCTCCAGATCCTGCAAACTCCGCGTGTGCATGCAAAGCAGCAGTACATGACCTTGGCCGCATGCTGAACGCGCCACGGACGGCCCTGCGGATCGGTCGAGATTTTCAGTCAAAATTACGCTCAGAAGTCCGCCAAGCCACTTTCTTCTCTGCACTCAGACACAGTGGTAGGAGCAGGCGAGTGGCTTCGTCGATAGCTCTCATTCACGAGCCCACCGGCATGGCGGACGGCGCTGATGACGGTCGGCAGCCAGCTGCGGCGCCAGGCGCCACTTCAGACGCTGTGACGCATGCAGACCTCGCGCAGCTGGACGGCCACTCGGCGCGCTGCGTCGGATCCATGCTCTCCAGCATGATCGGCGACGTTCTGGGTGCGCACACTGCCACGCAAGCGGTTTGACAAGTGCAGGTGCAGCATCAGTACTGCGCTGCCGCATCACCGCACGCTAATGCCATCTGGCCACGGACACAACTGTTTACGGCATAAACAGGAACTTTCACACTCGCCACGACTCCTAAAACAGTCACCTATATGTCAAACATAACTCGGCTCACCAGAACGTCCAGGAAACGTCCGCCCGACGAGGGTAAGCCGTGGCAGGCGGTGTCGAACGCTCACGCGGCCATCTCCTGCTTGGCAGACTGGAACGGCGCGGGCACCTGCACACCTGAAAAGTGAAAGTGTGAAATGTTCTGTGCGCAACTTTCTGCAGGCAAAGCGGACGAGGGCAAGCCGTGGCAGGCAGTGGCAAAGGCGCATGCGGACACTGGCGGCCTGGCCGGTTGGGAGGGCGTCGGCCGCTACACAGACGACACACAGATGTCCCTTGCGCTGGCGCAGAGCCTGGTAAGTCCGTGTGCGACGTTTTGCAGAAGCATGCGGCACTTGAGCACGCAGCCGCCGTGTCTCATGCTTTCCAGTTGAGGGATGGCGCACATGGCAGAAACAGTCGAGAGTGTTGTAGGCGGCGCAGGCCGCAGAGATCTGCAAATTGAAACGTGCGCGGTTGTCCAGACACGAACCGTTTCTGCGCGTGTACGGCTGTGCATTTCTGGTGTGCAGGTGGAAAAAGGCGGGTGCGACATGGAGCACTGCAGCCTCGCGTATGCCGATGCATTTGACCATCGAAGGTACAGTCTGCCTGCCGCTTGAAGAGCCAGCGCTGTACACCATTGCAAAGATGGTTGGGAAATTCAGAGCCACAGGGTGGGCTGCCGGCAGGGAGCCTGCGCGCTTGTCTGACAGCATACGAACAGCCGCGGATGCACACGCTCACATGTCCAGCGCAGTTCACAGTTCACAGCACAGGCAGGAGGACAGCAAGAGCGATTCAGCTGGGTGCACACCCGGCGAGCGCTGGCACCATGTCAACATTTGCAGGCCACTCCACGCATCTGATCTGCATCTGTTCACAACTATCGGTTGCCGCAGGGGCTACGGCACAATGGCGGCTCAGCCGCCGAGCGGGCGCGGACCCGGCCAGGACTAGCATGGCGTCCTGACCCTCTGACGTCAAAGTGCACTGTGTAGTCGTACACATGCATGCTCAATGCAGGGGCTACGGCAAGATGGCGGCCCGGGCGCTGACAGCCATCAAGAGCGGCGCAGACCCCACCACGACCGGCACCGCATCCAACCCGGCAGGCTCATTCGCCAATGGCGGCGCAATGCGCATCGCGCCCCTCGGCCTGGCCTACAGGTGAACTGACAACAGGAACGGCCCTGGAAGGATCGTATGTTTCCAAAATTCGGATTTGCGGAACGCTCTGCAGGGCGCGCCGCCGTGCACGCATCCATCAACAGCGGCCAGGTTGGCGGAACTGTTGTTGAGCATTCTGCCGATATGGGGGTCGGAGCTTTGCGGCATGCTGCGCATGACGCAGAGCTGTGCACGGAGCGTGCACGAGGCGTGAACAGTCATGTTTCGTCGACAATAAAGATGACGGTCCCCTGGTTTGTGCAGGAACGCAGAGCCTGCCGCGCTGCGGAAGGCGGTGCAGGACGCGCTGCTGTGCACGCATGTGCACCCCGATGGCGTCGCGGGCGCGCTGGTGCAGGCGGCCGCGGTGGCGGCGCTGTCTCTGTCGACGCCGGCAGGTGCAGTTATGGGAAACCACAAAATGCAGGTTCAGGTATCGTTATTGCCTCGGGGAGGCAGTGCACCTGGACGGAGTCGCGGGCACGCTGGTGCAGGCGGCCGCCGCGGCGGCGTTACTGCTGTCCACGCAAGCAGCCGAGTCCCTCATCTACAGTTGGAAATAGCCTAATAAATTGATAAACTAATAATTTAAACTAATAAACTAATAAATTAATAAACTAAGAAACTAATAAACTAAGAAACTAATAATATAAACTAATTCCTCGCTCAATTGAGCGAGGTATTAGCACCGCCGGGTGTACCGCAGGCGCGGGGTGCAGGCGGCCGCTCCCGCGGCGCTGTCGCTTCGCACGCCAACTGCTGCATCACCCGGCAGTTCGGCTGGCACCTCACTATGTGTGTGCAGGCAACGCAGGGGCAGGCGAAGCGGCCTCAGCGACGGCGGCGGCGCTGCTGCAGCACCTGCAGACGTCCAGAGTCCCTCGTCTCAACCTGCTAAATGCAAATCTAGACGCGACGTCTTGGCGCGCCGCACAGGCAAAGTGTCAACTGGCGAGGGCCCTGCGGCCATGCCGGCGGCGCTGCTGCAGCACCTTGCACGTGTCCCATCAATCGCGCATGCCCGAAGCAAACCCAGATGCGACAATTTCGTGTGCCCCTTTAGGCGATGCTGCCGCTGGAGAGAGCCCTGTGGCAACGCCCTAAACCCTAAACCCTAAAAGTAGCGCCGCTGCAGCATCTGACGCTTGCCTCTCGATTTTTAGCCCGTCGCGCCTCGTCATTTTCCAGACTCGACCCTCTCAGACAAATTTGCAGGCGACGCGTCCGCCGGTGAGGGCCCCGCAGCGACGCCGGCGTCGCTGCTGCAGGGCCTGGCGCTGCGCGTGGAGAAGGGCAGCCTGATGCACAGCAAGCTCATGGACCTGAAGGAGGGCTTCTTCCAGATCGGTGGGCCTCTGTGGTACTGAAAACTATTTAGGGTTTAGGGTTTAGGGTTTAAACCCTGAACCCTATGGTCCGTTCAAACCTTGTGTTTGTGTGGCATGGGCTCGTCAGCAGCCGCAACATTGCACAACAAGGTCATGGACCGCGAGAAAAGCCGTTTCCAAATCGGTGAGGTTCCGTTTTCCTGAAGCCATCCTGTTGTGTGCTGCAGACCAGGGCGCCCACCCGCAGCCGCACGGCGGCAGCAACTGGGAGGGCGACGCGGGAGCTGCGGCCTGGCAGGCGGACCTGCAGCTGTTGGGCGGCGTGGCCAACATGAAGAATCAGATCCACGCGTGTGAGGCGGTCGCCTGCAGTCTGTGGGCGCTGCTGCGCCACTGGCACCACCCGCAGGTGTGTCTGACGGCAGCCCGCTAGCCGCTAGCGGATTTCTCTGGTGCAGTTTTGCATACTATGCACCAGATGTTGCAGCGTGTTTCTCTATGGCAAGGTGGTGGAAGCAGCCGCTGTGCCGATTGCCACTGCCGCACCCTGCGGCACCCTGCAATTCGGAGCAGATTCTCCCGGCCTGTAGGCGGCCATAACGGCGGCGGCGACACCGACACGCTTGCGGCCATGAAGTAGTCACTTACACAGTGTCCAGCTGTCTCCCCTCAGATTCGCGCCTCTCAGGCTCATGCGACTCGCTGCAGGCGGCCATCAGGGCGGTGGCCGCTACGGTGCCGACACCGACACGCTGGCGGCGATGACTGGGCGCGCTGGCCTGTGTTAGGACACTACGTACCTCACTTATCAGCCTAGTCCCCCGCATTCGTTCAGAGTGCGTCCCAGCTGCAGGCGGCAATCACGGCGGCGGCCCGCTACGGTGGCGACACGGACACGCTGGCGGCCATGACGGGCGCGATGGCCGGCGCGCTGCACGGTCCGGCGTGGGTGCCAGCCGACTGGTGAGGCGCAGTGTTGCTCGAGGCTCGCTGCTGCTGAAACTGCGTGGTTGTAGATTTTGATTTTCTGTTGCGCTGGGGCCGGCGCGCTGCACAGCCCCGCCCTGGTGCCCGCCGACTGGCGAGGCTTTGAGTCACAAAAGCCTGCCGTGCTGCAGCAGAGGCAGTCCAGATGTGCTAATGATATCGGACCGGGGTCACACGGGCTGGATCGGGTGTGTCGGCAGTGATGGCCGCCGCCTTCAGGATGTTGCCACCGTAACGGTGGCAGAGGTCAACCGTTACGGTGGCAGAGGTCAAGTCGCAGAGGTGCTAATATTAGCACCTCTGCGACTTGACACATGAGAGCCTTTTGGCATGTGGTGCAGGTGGGAGCGGCTGGAGAACGGGCCCGGTGGGCGCGATGACATCGTGCAGGCGGCGGTGCGGCTGGCGGAGCTGGACGTCAAGGGATGATGCGTGCCGCTCAATGCGGTCCCGTCCAGATTGACATGTGCGGATCAGACACGTCGACACCGTAACAGTATATCAGAGTGTGTTTGACTGGAGGGTAGTGGCTTGAAACGGAATTCAAAGTTGATGCGTATTGTTTACTCCATGCAAGAACGTGTCGGCAGAAGTCAGGAGTCCGGGGGGTTAGCATCAGCGCAGCGTGTGCTAACCCGCCCTGTGCCTAGTTGAGGAGGGTTTAGTGATGCCTTTGTCCTTGCACGAACATTGATACCTGCAGCTTTTTTGTTGGTGCTCCGGCCGTGGGTGGGTGCCCCAGTACCTAGCCCATAGCAGTGCCGGTTTGCATACCTCCTGTAGCTTTTGATTGGTTGGGGGTGGTGGTGGCACGGCGCTGCCGCCGCCACAGAAGCATGGAGCTACACTTTGAACCGAGCTAATTGAACATGATTTGTGGCGAACGTCGATGGCGGACGATTGATCTGCCGAGTTTGTTTTGCTTGATGTGGCCACATGCCTGAGTTTGGGAGCCAGAGTGCCGACTGTCCACTTTAATCTCCTGCAGACGACGACACGTAGCACAGCTGCCTAGTTTCTTGACACAGCCTTCGCCTGCACCCTTTTAGCCCTTCAGGGCTTGCGCCATGGTGTAACATCTATCTCTCTCTCTCCTTCGATGCACGTAAAAATTTGCAATCGCACTGCAGATTGCAGTGCATTGCTGCCTTATGCTAGCGCTTCTGCAAACGTAACCGAGCTTCTGAGGGCAGGCGCCCTGCAAGTCAAGTCGGCTGCAAATTTCGAGACATCGATCTGGGCTGCGATCGAGCAGAGAGCTTCAGCATAGTCGTAGGATTCTGATTCCTCAATCCCATCAGACTGGTGAAACAATGTGGTTGCGTATTTAGATCACCAGACAAACTTCCTGTGTTGAACGAAATACGCGGCAGCAGAATTCACAATTTTCCCTGCAGCAGAACCAGGCAGATCATTCCCTTATCCCATGAACTGCATTTTGAAGCTCAGCTACAGTACTGATGCAGGAGCATGCAGGGGCCGTGCACTGGGCAACGGCGGGCAAAGGCGCCGCTGCCCGCGCTGCTTGCTGTGGCATCGCTGCTGATGGACGCCTCTGCGGCTTCCGAGCCTCCTGTGGGCTGCCTCGACAGAGAAGGTCGGCCTGTCGACTGGTGCGACCGGTATATCGATTTTGGATGCTTCGCACTCTCCCCACATCTGCATCGCGCTTGATGCTGCAGCAGCAGCTGGTGTACGAGGCTCTGTGATGTGCGTTACGCAAGTCTCGCGAAATTCCTTCTGTCTAATTTCAGCTATCAGCATTTTGCCTCAGATATAGATTCCACGGCAGGTGGGTGGCGCTGAAGTTCCCGGGCGGCGGCACATACTCCTTCATTGACCCCCACTCCCAGGCAAGCAGGAAAATCACACACAGCCGCTGCCGTGTTCAGGCTGCCCAACGCACTGCAGCTTGTGGACTGCCAGCTCCCAGATCGTTGTCAGCTGCCTGGTAATCACAGCAGGGTGGAGTTTGCGCCTTCGGGCGGTGCGCCTTTCTGGCGGCGCTGCGACAGCTGGTAGCGACAGGCCCGGCTGTGTTCACGTCATTTCGGGCCCCCCTGGGGCTAGATAGCCGCCCAGCAAGCAGCATGCGATTGCCAGATCGGAGCAGAGTCGAATCAGACATTTCGATTGGATGCTCTCTGCAGGTGGTGAACGGGTCGTACCAGTGGCAGGTGGCGTACCGGCTGGAACAGTCGACGGGCAGCGCGCTGTCGGCCACCCTGCAGCAGCTGTACCCGCAGTCTGTGAGTGGAGCCGAGCAGACAGTTCGGCGCTTGAGCCGAGACCGCGTTCACAACTGCTTTTGCGACTGCACCTACACCCTGTCCACCTGCAAAAGCTCTGCCGGCAGCAAGGCGCCCCCAGTATGTTGCACATTTTGCGCACCTGCACAGCACGTGCTGCTGCGGCACTGTGGTCCAGGAGACTTGCCGCCTCCATTCCGATTCCATCGCATAATTCTGGGCGTGTCTGGATGATGCCGACTCTGTGGAATGTGCAATCGTAGGATGGGGTCGGGTATGCAATGTGGAACGACGAGTTTCCCGGCGGCGCCACCTGGTTTGCCGGCGCGCACGCCAAGGGGATGCTCGGCTTTGGGCGCGACCGCGGCTTCTGGCTGCTGCACTCGGTGAGAGGGACAACGGGCTGCTTTCGAGTTGCAGGAGTCTGAAGGTCTTCGAGGTCTCGACGAAATGACGACGAAACGACGAGCAACTTGCGTGAGTGCAGCATTTGCGCATGGGCTGGGCTGCATGCCGCTTGATGTCATCAAGACACGCGTGGCAAACCGTGCACTGCGAGCGCTTTGGCAACTCATGATAACAAGCCGTATGTTGCGCACATCACCTGCAGGTGCCCAAATTCCCCGCGGCGCCCTGTGAGTCCTGCCCTGATGGCGGAGGCAGCTACGCTGGCATTGCGCCGGTGCGCTGCCGCGCCTTTCACATGCGGTTGACTCATCACGAAGTCGTTATGATTCTGTAATATATGATGCTCCTGGCAAGCTGGCCAGCAGGTGTTTGGTGAGCCCACAACTTGAGCCGTTCCAAACTCACATGCGCATGGTTGTGCGCTGCGATACCAAAATTCGAGGCTTCCAGAGCACACCGTCCGTTCAGGTTTTGGGGTTTAGGGTTTAGGGTTTCGCAGCACGCACAGCACTCAGTCCAGCCTCGAAATCCCTGAACACTGCAGGCACAGCTGGTGTACGGCCAGAGCTTTCTCTGCATCTCAGCGTCGGCGCCGCAGCTGGACCTGATGGCACAGGCAACGGGGGTGCGCGTCTAGGGTTTAGGGTTTAGGGTCTCACTTGTGGGTTGTAGTGAAGTCCACATGATTACTGCCGATGCTCTGCTTCGTCATGGGTCCGCTTGAGGGGAAATGTGCAATTTCAGCACTGCTGCTGTATTGGATGGCCCTTCTCGATACAGGCAGCTTCCAGTAGCGCAGCGCCGGCCACGGCCTTTCTGGCGTGTGGCAACACTGCCTCTGAACGCAGACGGGCAGGGTGTAAATGTACAGCTATAGCGTGCCGACGGCGCCGCCGCGGGTGCTGCCGGCGGCGCAGCGGGCAATTGACAGCCTTACTTTGATGTCAAGTGCTTGCGCATGATGCAGGACATGTTCGCCTTATCGTGCAGACAAGCGGGCTGTTCCAGTACGAGTTGCGGGTGCCAGCGCCGCTGCTGGGGGCACAGCCGCTGGCGCGGGCTTTCCAATCGGCGGCCCTGCGTGCGACTGGATCCCTGACACGCCTGTTCATCTTCCCGTGCAGACGAGCGGTGTGTACATGTACGATTTCAGGGTTCCGGCACCACTACTGGGAGCGCTCCCAGCGGCGCAGTCGCTCATGGCAGCGGCGCCCTACAGTCGACCCGCCCTGGTGCAAGGTGCAAGTGCTGTCAAGTTTCGTCGTCCCCCGCGATGGACATTTCAGGGGTTTAGGGTTTAGGTTTCCTCCCTAAACCCTCGCTCTCCTGCCTTACTCTCAAGGCTGGATGGCCCAGGCAGCTGCTGGAAAGGAATTGGTCGGGGTGGTGGTGGTGCTGGTGATGGCATCTCGTGCATGCAGCCGCTGTCCCAAGGAATTGAAGAGCGGTTTCACCTTAAGGGTTTAGGGTTTAAGCTTAACACCGCCCTGTGTGCCTCAGATGCAGCAGGGGTGCCGCCAACAGTCGCGGCGCTGCTGGCAGTCTCCCTTGAAGCATAGATACCGCCGCCGTGCAACTGGAAACATTGACAGCACGGACGCTGGAACAACTCGTTCACATACAGGGGCGCCGATGGCGGTTGCGGCGCAGCTGGAGCCCCTTTGAAGGGCCATGGCCTTCTGTCCCTTTGGGTTTACCATGGTCCTGATGGTAACAGGGGCGCCGCCAGCGGTCGCGGCACAGCTGGCAGTGTCTTCGGAGGGCCAGGCATTTGCAGTCTTTGCCAAGTCGCCATCGGCGCTGGCGCCGCTGCCGCTGTATGAACAGCTGGTGAGGCCCCCAGCCTGCCTAAGATTGACGCGATATCAAGTTCAGACGGGATTTCAGAGCACGCCTCCGCCTTGTTGTGCTCAGCCTGCTGTGCCACGTCAGCTTGTGCCAGCGGACTCCGGCACGGCCGCGCTGCCTGTTGGAGGGACCGGCAGCAGGCACAGTAGTCCGAAAAGTTGCCAAGGAAGCAGGAAGGAATGCCAACGAAGCAAGACCATTGAACCATGACTGGGCTCGTGTCAGACTTGTCTGTCAGCAACTAGGGGGTTGGGAATCCTGTTGCTTCATTCACGCCTGACGCCCTTCTAGGCGCAGACGGCGTCGAGCTTTCAACTTTCAGCTCTGGACTGTGTGTTGTGTCTGAAGGTGGGACCGTTCTTCAAGTCCGCAATGGCGTGGGAGACATGGCAGCACGGCGAGAATCTGCCGCAGGTGCGCCGCACATCTGTCCGTCAACGTGCCTTTGATTTGAATCCTTAAATCCGAAGAGTCGAGGCACGTTTCCAGCTTGGTGTTCGAGCCCAGATGCCTGAGCAGTGCTTGGCGCAGAAATCGCAGCTGCCGGGCGCTGCGGGCGCACGCCACTCTCTAGCGACAGCTGCTGGACTGGCTGTGCCCGTACTGCCTCACGCAGCGCTGCTTGTGCGCTGCAGGAGTGCGGCGGGGCCGGCGGCGGTGGCAGTCCGTTCTCATCATTCACCATTGCCGCAGTGGAAGTGCCGTCTGGTGCCAGCTGGACCGTGAACCAGGTCGGTGCCGATTCAATACCAGGTTCCGTCTCAACACAGACAGTATTCAACATCGGATCCCGTCTATACACAGACAGTATTGAAAGTCAAGTAGATGAAAGTGCCTGTTCACAATTTTGGAGCGTAATAATGTAAGGAGTTTACCAAGTCCGGCCCCAAAATGGCCTGCTGGCGCCGCAGCTACACGACCACGCTTTTACTTGATCCAGATGCGTGGGTTCAAGGGTCAAACTCAAACAAATACTGGTCATTTTCGGTGTTGCTTCTACGCAGGATCACGCAAAGTGGGGCGTCACCGCCGCCGCACCGCCAGACTGTTGCAGCTTGCCCGCCGGCGGCTCGCCGCTCGGCGCTGCCGTCTGCATCGCCGACCAAAACAGGTGGGCCGCGAGGGCAGAGCTGTGGCCAGACAGAGTGGCCAGGGCAAAGTCGTCGCAGAATCGGAAGAACTGAGCTGTAGTCGCTGAGGCCTCGATGCGGACGCGCCTGGCGCATCAGGGTCGTTAAAGTAAAAGTAAAACCCTGCATTCTTCCAGTCTCTAGAAACCTCGAGCGTCATCAGCGCTGTGTGTGCATTGTCCGCCACAGCTGCAGGACTGTGCACAGGTGAGATTCGTGTGTCGTCCGGTCCGCAGCATCCGTCTGTCATGTGTGTGAGACTCCAGCCAGCACTGGTCCCCTCAACCGTGCAGGCAATGGCACCAGAATGTGCGTGGCGGCGGCGCGATATGCTTCCTGGGAAACGACGCGCTGTGGCGCGCATTCACCGGCATCATCACGGCTCTGCAGCCCTGCGGTGCCGCCACGGTGGCCGGCACTTCACAGGAGTGACCTCGCGGCCCCTCTGACGATCGCATCGCCACAACCATTTGGTCCGCACAGACAAACCTGCCGCTGGTGAGCTTGGGTGCTTGCAGATTGCTTCATCGCGTCTCAACTGCTGTTCCTTGTTGTTGCTGCCAATTGATCAAGCCTATTAACAGGCTCACTGCGGCGATGTAGGAGTGCAAGTGCTGTTTCGCACTTGCACATGGCAGGAAATTATGGACTGTCAGGAGTCAGAGTTGATGTGCGTGATGTCATCGTCCGTGTTGCAGCGTGCCGCGGGTGACGAAAAGGCATGTACGCATCTGCCGGCATGAAGGAAGCGTTGCGGTCTGTGCACGAGGTCACATCTGACAGCTGGGCAGGGCAAAGCCATCGTCCCCAAGCTTGCCCTTGCATGATCTGACGCCCCCCGCACCAACATGCATTGAACTGCCAGGCTGGACCTGTGAATGCACAGTTTTGCATAGTTTTGCAAATGATCACGAGTACGACGCCTTTAAGCATCGTTGCTTGAGCTCTTGCCAATTCGAACACGTGATATGCACGAACAACCTGTTCCCCCAGGAGAATACTGCGTTGGACTTGGTATCCCCCTGGGATTCCTCTGAAAGTACGCTAGATTTGGCGTACATTCCCTTTATAAAGGGAAGAAGGCGCGCAATGGACGGTTCGACAACATGAGGCGTCGCACCAGCCAAGATTCCAGCACTGCTTCGTTAACGTTGTCCATGTGTTGGGCCATGCCCCCACTCGCTTCTGATGCATTTCACCCCCACGAAGGAGTCCTGCACAAGCGGAGGTGGACGCGACGTGGAGTAGCGACGGACGAATTTCAGAGCCAAAGTTATGCATCAAGAATACGCGCAAGGTCCCACTTTGCCTTTCACGACGTGTTATCCTAGGCCTATCGGTATACGAGCACTAACAGGGAAGCCATACGAGTGCAACGAAAGTCGGCCTCTTCAGGCCGCAGCGCCCGGGTTGTGGCAGGTCCTTTGCTTTTCTCGACATTACATCCCAGGCTCATCGATACATGAACACTAGTAGGGGTAGCTATAAGGCTGGAAAAGCGAGGGAAGGCGGCAAATGACTGCTGCGGCGCTGTCCAGCCCAAAGGCCAAGGGTCCGGGTCCAAGCTGAATCGCTGTATGCTGAAGGGGCAATATGCGGAACACTGATCGTGAGCAATGGCCAGTAATGGCGTCACGGGCAGCGGT
>JAABUL010003769.1_pt1 | contig 21678 bp, 22 predicted proteins | sample 5559151 | NCBI WGS metagenome assembly JAABUL01 (sample SAMN10711876, study PRJNA513368) | rock metagenome | isolation source: Antarctica rocks | place: Antarctica: Victoria Land, Pudding Butte sud | reverse complement strand
ACCCCCAACTACGTCCCTCCTTCGATCATGTGGAGGACGCCATCGACCGCTGGATTGATCAGGCTAAACTCGTTGCATAAACTTGACTCAATCGCACCATGTGTGCCTGTAGTAGGAGTCTAGGAGGATGTCGAAACGGAATGGGACATCGATAGTGTAATCGAGCCCATCCCGCTCTTGCCCTCCTCCGTACTGCAGGTCGACGTCGACGACCGCGCTGCCAACGACGTGGATACCGTCCGCGTTTATCTCGACAGAATTGGTTTCGACATAGTTGACGTCCTCGACACGGACATAAGACGACAGATCAAGGAGTTCCTGGGGCACATCTTCCCTCAGATGCGCTAGGAGTAACCCTTCAATGCCCTCAATCTCGACGACGGTCTGGCGGGGTGGATCAATTACCACCAACCGGAACTCATTATATCCTTGCTGGTGGGCGCGTTCGCGCAGGTCCGCAATGCTCCCTATGCGTTGTTGGAGGTTGGAACGAAGGATGACATCGAACGCTATTTTGTGTCCGTTTTTTGTCGCGATAAGGTCATAGTTATAGGTGTCAGACCTTGTTGGCCTTCTCGTAATCTTATAACCGTCGTTCTCTAACTGACGCGCAAGTTCCTCGGTCTTGGCCGCCTCGAAGTACACTTCTAGGTTCGCAGGTTGCGCTACCATGATTCACTCCTCAATCGGACCGAAGTTTAGTTGCTGTAAAGCAACGTGCCCAACCTCTATATACAATATATCCGGTACACCTTGAGACACGAGCGCCACCAGTTTGTTGAACACAGCTCTCTCTCTCCGTAAACGGTTTTGATAAGCGGCTTTACTCTCCGCACCCAGAGATAGAGGACGCAAGGCAACGGCCATTGCAAAGGTCATAACCCTCCCTATAACCGCAAAGGCTTGTTAGTGCGCGTGTTCCGGCACCGTTGTCCATTCCGGTTCGGGCGTGATGTGGTCTTGTGGCTCGGGGCCACGGTCGGAGAGGCCGCTCCCTTCGAGCGTCATCAGCGGCTTCAGGCTCATCTCGCCCTGGCACTCGATCTGGCAGGACAGGCGTACCTGTCCCAGTAGCCCCTTCTCATCGAGCTTATCCCGCTCGGCCACAGTCATGCGCGTAGGGGCGCCGTCGTGGAACTCCACGCGGCAGGTCGTGCACTTAGCGTAGCCGCCACAGCGGTGCAGGATATCCACGTCGTGCGCTTCCAGCGCCCTGACTAGCCGCGTACCGTCCGTTACGTCGAATGACTCGTATCCATCGGCTGTGATTGTTGCCATATGATGTCTCCTTTAGTAATTACTGACTGCTAAATCACGAATTCGCCGTCCTTGACGAATAGCTCACCGTCGACGCGCACTTCACTGCCGCCGCGCAGGTCCGTCACCATATCCCAGTGCAGCGCCGATTGGTTGAGCGCCCCCGTGTCGGGGTAGCCGGCGCCGAGGGCGAAGTGCATGGTACCGCCCATCTTCTCGTCAAAGAGGACGTTGCGCGTGAAGCGCTGTATGCCCTTATTGGTCCCGAAAGCGCACTCACCCAGAGTGCGCGCGCCCTCATCAAGGTCCAGCATCTCGCTCAGGAATCGCTCGTTGGTACGGGCGCTGTGCTCTATGACGCGACCGCGCTCGAAGCGTAGGCGCACGTCTTCCACGACCTGCCCCTGATAGCAGGCCGGGTACGTGTAGCGGATCGTTCCTTCGACCGAATCCTCGACCGGCCCTGAGAAGACCTCGCCGCCGGGCATATTCTTCGTGCCGTAGTCATTGATGAACGTGCGTCCGGCGATAGAGAAGCGCAAGTCGGTGTCCTGGCTGATGAGGTGGACCTCGCGTTTGTCCTTCAGATAGTCGACCAGACGTTGCTGGCGCTGCCGCACGTCTTGCCAGGCCGCGACGGGATCATCGTGGTCGAGCAGGCAGGCGCCGTAGGCGAAGTCCTCGTAGTCGGAGAGCGACATCCCCGCGTCTTGCGCGTAGGCCGGGGTCGGGTAGAGGCAGATGTTCCAGTCCAGGCTGCCCTCGCCGGAGCGTCGCATGAAGGTCTCTTGCAGGGACCGCCGCGCCTTCTGGTACAGCGCCTGCCGTGCGGGATCGACCCCGCTCAATTCCTGCGTGTTTTCGTCGCTCAAAACCACAAAACGGCGATCGAACTCTTCGATCACCATACGGTCGACGGGCGAGACCGTGGTGAGTTGCGCGTCGCCAGCCGTCTTAAAGAGGATCTCCCCCTGGTCGGGCAGCGCCATGCGCAACAAGGGCAGGCCGCCCGCGCGTAGTGTCTCGCGGTAGATCTCGCGCAGCAACGGCGCGGCGAGCATCGTTCCGCTGATCTCAACTTTGTTGCCCTCGGCGACAGGGGCGGAGTAGCGCACCAGCAACTGTGCCAGGCGCTGCACGCGTAGATCGGCCATTCCTTCTTCTTTCCTCACCCTATTATTATCGAGGCCGGTGTCTCCCCGCCCCCTGTGTCTCAGTGTACTCGACTCCCATCAATCTGCCACACCCGTCTGCTACACTATACTTTGTCTAGCAATGGCCCCTGACATTGGTCGCAAGCGGAAAGTATAGCGGATTTGGATAGATCATCGACCGGGCCGTCTGTCCCGGCGCCGAAAGGGCGCGGGTGGGTGCTCACTGGGCTCGTGCTGGCCATGGGCCTGGCCGCGATGGACGCGACGATCGTCGCCACGGCCATTCCCTCGATCGTGCGCGACCTCGGCGGCTTCGCCCTGTTCGCCTGGGTATTCTCCATCTACGTGCTCGCTCAGGCGATTACCATCCCCGTCTACGGAAAGCTGGCCGACCTGCATGGCCGCAAGCCGGTGCTCCTCGCCGGTACGCTCATCTTTCTTGCGGGGTCGATGCTCTCGGGGCTGGCTTGGAGCATGCCCGCGCTTATCGCGTTCCGCGCCCTCCAGGGGATTGGCGCGGGCGCCATCCAGCCCGTCGCCATGACGGTGGTCGGCGACCTCTATACGGTCGAAGAGCGGGGCCGTATTCAGGGTTGGCTTTCCAGTGTGTGGGGTGTTTCCGCCGTCGTCGGCCCCGCGCTCGGCGGTTTCTTCGCCGAGTACGCCTCCTGGCGCTGGATTTTCTACATCAACATACCCATTGGGGCGGCGGCCCTCTTTATCATCGCCCGGTCCTTGCACGAAGATGTCACACATCGCCGCCGCCGTATCGACTACGGCGGCGCCGCGCTGCTGGCTATCGGCGTCGGGCTATTCATTTTCGGTCTGCTGCAAGGGGGTGTAGCCTGGCCCTGGCTCTCGGCGCCGGGCGTCGGCGTCTTCGTCGTGGCCGTGGCGTCTCTGGCGGCGTTTGGATGGCAGGAGCGCCACGCGGCCGAGCCTATGTTGCCGCCCTGGGTCATGACGCGGCGCGTGCTGGTTGGCGCGAACCTCTCGAATCTGGCCCTGGGCGTTCTGTCTATTGGGCTCACCACCTTCCTGCCAACCTACGCGCAGGGTGTGCTCGGGGTGGGGGCGGTCGTCGCTGGGTTCATCCTCGCCGCGATGTCGATCTCCTGGCCGCTGGCGTCCACGGTCTCCGCGCGTCTCTACCTGCGGATCGGCTTCCGCGACAACGCGCTCATCGGGGCGGCGCTGGCGTTGGTCTCCGCGCTCGTCTTCGTGGCCTTGCCACAAGCCGCGCCGCTGTGGGCGCCGACCCTGGGCAGCCTGATCATGGGCGCCGGCCTTGGGCTCATCGCCACACCGCTCATCGTCGGCATCCAGTCGGTCGTCGACTGGGATCGGCGCGGCGTGGTCACGAGCGCGAGCATGTTCGCGCGCCTGGTGGGGCAGGCGCTCGGGGCCGCCGTGTTCGGGAGCGTGGCCAACGCCGCGCTCGCGGGCTGGTTCCGCCAGGCGCCCGTGCGCATCGCCCGGCAACTCCCGGCGTCGGTCAACGCGGCGAGCGCGGTGCTCGGCGGCGGGTCTCACCGCGTTGGCAGCGCTGCCACAGCCTACGTCCGGGAGGGGCTATATCTGGCGACCCACGAGGTTTTCGTGGGACTCGCCCTCGTCGCGGTGGTGGGTATCGTCGTGCTCCTGCTCACCCCACGCCGATTCGCACGGTTGCGTTTCGAGGATGAGGACACCGCGCGCCCTGTCGGCCACGCGCGCGGCGAGCCGGCGCTGCGTACAGGTAAATAGTTGGCCTTAATTGGGCCTGATGTTGAGTTGGTAGAATTTTATCGCGTTGGCGCCGAAGATTTTGTCCCGCGCCGAGGGGGGAAGGCGGCGCAGCCCGTCGCGCAGCGTCGCGTAGACTGTCGTGTAGGACACCGCGAGCAGGCAGACCGGCCAGTCCGAGCCGAACATCAAGCGATCTTCGCCGAAGATGTCGACCACGCGGTCGATATAGGGCTGGAGATCAGCTAACGTCCAATCGCGCCAATCGGCCTCTGTCACCATGCCAGAGAGTTTACAGTAGACGCGCTCCTGTTCCTTGAACGGCGCCAGCGCCGCGGCCCACGCCTCGCTCTCGCCGCTTTGGATGGGTGGCTTGGCGATGTGGTCGATCACGACGCGTAGGTCGGGGAACGCGCGGACGGTTTCGATCGCGGCGGGGAGTTCGCGCGTGCGCACGAGCAGGTCGAAGGCCAGATCAGCGTCGCGCACGGCGCGCAGCCCACACCACACGTCGTCGCGCAGGAGCCAGCGTGCGTCCGATTCGTCGTGTACCTGGTGGCGGACGCCGACGAGCGTCGCGCCGTCCGGCCACGCCTTGAGGGCGGCCAGCCTATCCGCGACATCCGGCGCGGCGAGGTCTACCCAGCCGACGACACCGGCGATAAACGGTGTGGCCGCGGCGATAGCCATGAACGCGTGCGTCTCCTCTTCGCTGGAGCGCGTCTGGATCAGTACGGTATAGTCGACCCCGGCGGCGGCTAACTCCGGCCGTAGGTCGTCGGGCCCGAATGGACGCCTGATCGCGGCCAGTTCATCCGTCATCCAGGGGTAGCGTGCCCGTGTTGGGTCCCAGAAGTGGTGGTGGCTATCGACGACGATCGGTTTGTTCGTCCCCATAATGTACCGCCGGGGTGATTAGCCTCATGATAATACTTATTCAGGGTCGTCGGGATCTTCGGGGTCCTCGTTCCGCTGCTCCAGCAGCCGGCGTAGCGCGGCTAGCTCAGCGTCCCTACGCGCCAATTCCGCATCTAGACGCGCTAGTTCGCGCGCGATCTCGCCCTCGCGTAGCTGACGCCGCCCGTCCGACGTGTAGACCACGACATGGACCCCTTCCAGCCCTATCGCAGCCGCGATCTCCTGGCTCTGCCAGCGCCCTTGTTCGTCGGGGAGCCAGGGGCGATAGACGCCGTCGTGCAAGCGCCACCCTTGTCCGCGTTCCGGCATGAACTCGCCGGTGGGGTCGAGGATCAGGTACTCGCGTACGCCGGCGTGGGCGTAGCTGTAGCCCTTACCGTCCATGAGATTGAGGTCGACATCGTGCGTCGAGTCGCTCAACGACTCGATGATGAGCACGGGCGGACCATCGGTTTCCACTGAGAGGGATTTGCGACGCTCGTCGATGGCCTGCCGATAGACGAAGACATCGGGCAGGGTCTTGTAGCGGGACCCGTCGCGGCGCCTGAAGTTCCTGATGATCGTCTGGCTCAGGGCCTGCCACGGCGCGGCTTGACCAGGCGGCGCCAAGGCGGCGACCTCGTTCAGGCCGACGCGCAGGTTCGTGATCGTCGCCTGGTGGAGATTGGTCCCCAACACGCTCTCCTCGGTGTCGTCGGGCGGCCAATCCAGCGGCGGCCGGGACGGCATTGTGATGCCCTGTCGTTTCGTTACCACTACGGGCGCCTCCTTACACTACGTGACTATCAGTCTATCACGTCCAAGGGCGCCTATCGCTTCATCCTGGGCTTACGGCCCGAGCACGTCGTCGACGGAACGAGGATGAGGCGCCCGACTCCAACTGGCTGGGCACAGGACTTGCACATGTATCGTCTGAGAGTTGTTACGTTCAGCCCCACTAGCTAGGCGACGAAAGGCGAACGTCATGGGCGTTCTTGGGAAGATTCGCGGCAATCAAACGCAAGAGGCTGTTAAGGACACCGTCAGTAATGTGACGCAGAGCATAGGAGGTCAGGACACGATGGATAATCCTCAGCAGACATATTTCGCGGCGCTAGAAGGGGTTCCCACTCCCATGTGGTATTGGTTGGGCATCGGCTCCATCGCCGCGTCGCTCATCCTCAAGGTGCAAAAGCGGGATCAGGATGCGCTGTTCGTCGGACAGTGGCCGCCCACGTTCTTTATCCTAGCTCTGCTCCTCAAGCAGCAGCGGCCGAGCCAAGAGGTCTAAGCCCCCTCGATTGTCAGGGGCGAAGCGTCACTCTCGACTCTCCGTCATACATTACATGGCTGTGTCGCGCTTATTGGAGCGCGACACGGCCATGCAGCGTTAGGCGCGCCAAATCATGCCTATCATGGATAGGCGAGAGCTCGTTTCAGGGACAGCGTGCGATGTATGATTGGGTTTTATCGTATCACTGTGGGTTCGTGAAAGCCCAAACGGGCTATTGATAGAGACTACCCATACCCTTTACTCTATGGGCATCAATGATATGTCGTATGTGCTCAGGTGTAGGGAGTTTTATTTTATGGCAGCCTCGTCGGTCTCCGTTCGCGCCGGCGCCCCTGTACGGTCGGCTAACAAGTCTGACAAGGGGCTACGCCTAGTACGGTTCCTGTTTGTCGCGATCGCTCTCGGCGCCGGCGCCGCCTTACCATTCGAACTCGGCGCGCTCCCGCTGCCAGCGTTTCTGCGGCCGCCGACGCCTAGCATCGTGTCGTTGACCAACTATCCGCGTACCGCCGTGGTCGGGTCCACCGAGAAGTTTTCCGTGCGGCTAGCCGGTTCGGCGCACGCTCCGCTCACGTATATCCTGGTTTACCCCAACAAGCGTCGGGCCATCGCGCATGTGCGTGCGGACGCGACCGGCTACTCTAGCCACACCTTCCGCCTCAACGGCTACAAACTCCACCATTGGCGCGAGACGGCGCTGATTGGCGTGGAAGATTCTTCCGGTAACGTCAAGGCATTCCTACGCTTCGCCATTCAACGGAGAGGCTGATGGCTGTGAGGATCTCCTGCTGTGCCCCGTGCCGGCAAACCGGATAGGGACGCCATATGGCACGGTCTATGCGTGGGGGTACGATAGGAGGGCGCCGCGTGGATGACCAGGGCGCACGACGGCATGAATAGCGCGGAGCACGCGGTGGGGCGCCGAGAGGGCGGTCCGCAGCCATTTCCCGACCGTTACGAGGCGGGGCGTCAGCTCGCGACCAAACTCTCCGCCTATGCGGGGCGCCCAGGCGTGGCGGTACTTGCCCTGCCGCGCGGCGGCGTCCCCGTCGCCTTTGAGGTGGCGCGGGCCCTGGACGCGCCGTTGGACGTCTTCCTGGTGCGCAAGCTCGGCGTCCCCGGCCACGAGGAGTTGGCCCTGGGCGCCATCGCCTCGGGCGGTGTGCGCGTGCTCAACGCGGAGGTGGTCCGCGAGTTGGGTATCGCCCCTGACGTCATTGAGGCCGTCACCACGCGCGAAACAGAGGAGTTGGCGCGGCGTGAGCGCGCCTATCGGGATGACCGGCCCCCGCCGGAGGTCGCCGGCCGCACGGTCATCCTGGTCGACGACGGCTTGGCAACCGGGGCGACCATGCGCGCCGCCGTCGCGGCTCTCGGCGCCGAAGGAGTCGCGCGCCTCGTCGTCGCCGTCCCGGTCGCGGCGCCCGATACCTGTGACGCGTTCCGTGCGGAGGTCGACGAGATCGTGTGCGCGGTCACGCCGGAGCCGTTCTATGCGGTCGGGTTCTGGTACGAGGACTTCACCCCGACCACCGACGCGGAGGTCCACGACCTGCTGACGCGCGCGTGGCAGGGGACCGCGTCCGGTACGGAGGCGTGGACGCCGGGCGAGACGAACGAACGGAGGACGTGATCATGGCCGATACGATGCTGCGGGAGATGCTGCGCGACGCGGCCCTGTCGCTCACGGGCTTCCCGACCCGGATGTGGCGCAACACCGTCGTGTGCGCGTTCGTCGATTGGTTGCGCGCGTACAACCAGGCTCATCCCCCCGAGGCGCGGCCGGCTGGCTTCTACGGGCTCAATCTCTACAGCCTGTACGGCTCGATTGAGGCGGTCATCGGCTACCTGGACCGGGTGGACCCAGAGGCGGCCGCGCGAGCGCGCGAACGCTACGCCTGCTTCGAGCACTACAACCAGGACAGCCAGGAATATGGCGCGGCCACGAGCGCGGGGCTGGTCGAGTCGTGCGAAGACGCCGTGGTGGCGCAGTTGGTCGACCTGCGGCGTCGCGCCTGCGAGTATGCGGGGCGCGATGGGTGAGTGGCCGAGGACGAGTACTTCTACGCCGAGCAGAACGCGCGGCTGGCCCGGAACGCCGAGGAGTACTACCGCGCGATGTTTCGCGGGCGCGTGTCGTCGTGGAATCTGCGCGATTGCCACATGGCCGCGACGCTCGACGCCCTGATCGCCCACCTCGACCGGAACGGTGGACGTAATAAGGTCGTGGCGTGTGCCCACAATTCGCACCTGGGCGATGCCCGCGCCACGGGGATGGGCGACCGGCACGGTGAGCTCAACGTCGGCCAGCTCGTGCGTGAGCGCTACGACCGCGACGCGGTGAACGCCGGTTTCACGACCTACACAGGGACGGTCACCGCGGCCACCGACTGGGGTGGGATCGCCGAGCGCAAGCGGGTGCGGCCGGGGATGGCCGGGAGCTACGAGGCGCTGTTCCACGACACGGGGATCGCGCGCTTCCTGCTGCCGTTGCGTGACGGTGGTCTGGCGGCCGAGGGGCTGCGCGCGGAGCGGCTGGAGCGGGCCATCGGCGTCATCTACCGGCCTGAGACCGAGCGCTGGAGCCACTACTTCGACGCGCGCCTTGCCGACCAGTTCGACGCGGTGATCCATATCGACGAGACGCGGGCGCTGGAGCCGCTGGAGCGCGCCGCGCCGTGGGAAACGGGCGAGGTTCCGGAGACGTTCCCCTCCGCCGTCTGAGCGGCCATAGCCTGTCGTGATGATAGCAAGCAGGGAGGAGGCGCCAAATGGATGCGGACGGGAATCAGGGGGATGTGCGGGAGCGCGCGGTGTCCGTCGCGGCGCGGCGCTGCTGGACGACACGCTGGGCCTGCCGCCGGAGGCACGCGGCGTCGTGCTGTTCGCGCACGGCAGCGGCAGCGGGCGGCACAGCCTGCGCAACCGCCATGTGGCGCGCGTGCTCCAGGAGGCCGGGCTGGCGGCCCTGCTGATCAACCTGCTGACGCCAGAGGAGGAGGCGGTCGATGCGCGGACGCGGGAGCTGCGCTTCGACATCGGGCTGCTGGCCGGCCGGCTCACCAGCGCGGCGGACTGGCTGGGAAGCCAACCCGCCACACGGCGCCTCCAGGTCGGCTACTTCGGAGCCAGCACTGGAGCCGGGGCGGCGCTGGTGGCCGCGGCGGAGCGCCCCGAGGCAGTCGGCGCGGTCGTCTCGCGCGGGGGGCGACCCGACCTAGCGGGGGATGCCCTGGCGCGCGTCGGGGCGCCCACCTTGCTCATCGTTGGGGGCAACGACGTGCCCGTGATCGGCCTGAACGAGGAGGCGCTGGCCCAGTTGCACGGCGCCACGCGGTTGGGGATCGGGCCGGGGGCGACACACCTGTTCGAGGAGCCAGGGGCTCTCGACGTGGTGGCAGGACTGGCCCGCGACTGGTTCGCCCGCTACCTCGCGCCCAACCCTTGACGACAGCACTGATCACCGTACACGAGGCCAGAGCCGTTCGCCTCCTTGTCTGTCGCTTACCCGCTGTCCCCTGTGCTGTCGCTCAACCACCGCCCCCGCCGCTCATGATGAATAGCGGAATGGTGATAACGGTGATGATGGTGAGCACGATCAGGAAGAAGACGCCGGCTATGTTGGCGAGCCGGCCGTTGCGTTGATCGCCCATGTAGCGCGTATCGTTGGCGATGATGAGTAGGGGCGCGAAGGTGAACGGGAGCGCGAAGGCGCCGAGCGCGGTCGTGTAGATGGTGAGCCGCACCGGGTCGATCCCGGTGATAGCGATGATGACCGCGGCCAGGATCGCCAGCAGGTACCACAGGGTAAACGTCGGCGCGTGTTGGGGATTGTGGTCCTGCCGCCAGTCCCAGCCGAAGAACTGGCACAGGCTGTAGGCGGTAGCAAGGGCCGTTTCCAGCGCCGCGCCGGCCGTCGTGGAAGGCGCCGACCAGGAAGGCGCCCAAGCCCACCCTGCCCAGGGTGTAGACGAGCGGGAGGCGAATGCCCACGAATGTTTGGGACTGCACGCCGTGCGCGTAGAAGGTCTGGGCCGCGACGACGATCATAGCGACGGGGATGAGGGCGCCGAAGCCGATGCCGACGATGGCGGTGACCCGATTGGCATGACCATGAATTTGATCGTCGTACATTTGCTTTCTGACCGTTGTACATGGTTTAATAGCTCGGACAGCCTATTAGTAGTAGCGACGAGGAGGACTGCGTATGACCTGCCCCAGTTGTGGGACCGAGAATGCCGCCGGCAACCGTTTCTGCATGAAGTGCGGCGCCGACATGACCGCGACGACGCCCGTCGAGGCGAGCAGCGCCGGAGCGACGGGTAGCGGCTTTGGCTATACGCCTCAGCCAGCGATGGGTGGCGACCCAGCGCCAGGGACGCAGGAGCGCTATGGCGCCGCTGGGTACGCGCCCAGCTCCAACGGCTACGCTGCCCCGCCGCAGTTCGCGCCGAACCCGGCGGGTTATGGCCCAGGGCCTAACGTCGGTATGGTTGATCTAAATCAACTCGCGGGGATTGGCCCACGCTTTGTGTCATATGTCATCGACGCCCTGGTCGTCATCGCCGGTCTCATCGTGGTAGGGATCGTCGCCGCGATCCTAGGGGCGATACACCTGGGAGCTATTGGTGTGCTCCTCTTTTTTGTCTACTATGTCGCCGCTATAGTCTACATGCCGTATTTCTGGGTAACACGAGCAGGGCAAACGATCGGCATGAAGGCGATGCATGTCAGGGTCGTGAAAACTAATGGTAGTCCCGTGACGGTAGGCCCGGCTATCTTGCGTATCATCGGTTTCTACATCGTTGACAGCATCATTTTCGGCATCCCCGTAGGTATTCTATGGTGCCTGTGGGATGCGAAGAGACAGTGTTGGCACGACAAGATGGCGGATACTATCGTCATTCGCGCCTGATTGTGATTTGATCAAAGACGCGGGGGGAACAGAGAAGGGGCGGCCCGTACGGGCCGCCCCTTCTCTGTTCCCCCCGCGTCTCCGGTTCGATGATCAAGATCCCGGAACAGAGCGAAACCTCGGCTTGCGTTCTCGCCATCTAAGTGTTTGCAACGCCGTTTGAGGATCGCTGGCGAGAAACGCTAAGTTCGCGAATGCGGCAACGGGTGTCGCCACCCGCTATTCGTCAAGCAGGCGTTCGACTGTATAGCCTTCGATGTTGAGCAATGTATCAATAGTGCCCGTTGTCCACCAACGCCAAAAGGCCTGTTTTACTCGTAGATCGGCTTGTACGAGATCCGTGGCGACTTGCTTCGCGGCGCTCGGACTATAGCCAAATTCCTCTGTCAAACGGTCGAGCAGGTCGGCGACCGAAAATTGAGCGGTCTTGGTCTCATTCATTGTTTTCTTTCGCTCCATACACGCCGTTCGTTATGTTGTTACCAAATGACCATGCGTCTCGCTCGATTGGCTGGTTACGATACTGCTGATGTAGAGCAGAGAGGCGTTGCTCTTGGCTTGCGTCTGCCCACTGGTCTCGTCGCAGACCGGCGATGGCTCTCCATGCTTCAGCTATGCGATCTTCTTGCATTGACTAACGACTACAACGCCGGCGCGTCGATCTTGCCGTGCGCGATGAGCCATGCGACCGCCTCGTGGAGCGCCTGAAGCGAACTGTAGCGCGGCTGGTAGTTCAGCAGGCGTCGTGCCTTGGCAATGCTACAGTTGGGACTGTGCGCGATGTGGTCCTGGGTTGCCGTGGCTTCTTCCGGTGTGACGGTAGCGCGCCACTCCTCCCACGGCAGGAAGCGCAGGCGTGGCTCGCGGCCAAACCAGCCCGCGACCGTTTCAGCGTATCCGCGTAGGGTCAGGGCCGCGGGTGAAACGACGTGGAAGCTCTCGCCAATCGCCATGCTACGGTTGTGCAGCGCGCCCATAAACGCTTGCGCCACGTCATCGGCATGGACGTGGTGGACCGTTTCCATGCCCAGGTTGGGCAGCGCCAGTTCGTCGCCACGCGCGAGCGTCGCGAAGACAGCCGGATTGAAGTTGCCGGCCGGGTTGACGGGCGCCCAGCCGGGACCCACGATATGGCCGGGATGCAGCAGCGTCGCGGGGAAGCCGTGGCGGCGCGCCTGATCCAGCAGATACGTTTCGATACGCGCCTTCTTCTCGCCGTAGGCGCCGAAGGGCCGCCGCGGGACGTCCTCGGTCGTGGGGACTTGCACACTTGGCCCGTGTATCCAGATCGTGCCGCAGTGAAGGAGGTGCTGAACTTGCCCGCGCAGCGCCTCCACGAGTTGACGGGCGCTGCTCTCCTCGAAGCAGATCATGTCGATCACGACATCGGGACGCAGGTCACGCATGCGGCGGCCGAACGAGCCATCCGCCTCTTCGGCCGCGCGGTCGGCGACGACCTGCTCGACATCCCGCCACGCGGCGTGCTGTCGATACGGCTCACTCCTGCCACGACTGACATTGACCACCTCGTGCCCCGACTCTACCAGCCGCGGCACGAGGTAGGTCCCGACGTGCCCGCTTCCCCCGATGACGATGACGCGCATTGGCGCCTCCCTTCATAGCCCTGCTTTCACCACTAGTATCATTGTCCTGAACGCTGCACGCAACATCATGATGAGACCGCTAATGTCTTTGCATGCCGGCGTTGAGCGGAATGAAAACGACGCGCGCTGCTCAGTGAGACGGCGGGTTGATAAGCTGGTGGTATGAGCGACTACGACCGCTGGGCTCCGGGCTACGACCGCAGGTGGCGCCACTATACCGATGTTACGCTCGACCGGCTGCTCGACCATCTCGACCTACGGCAGTACCGTGACACGCTCGATGTTGGCTGCGGGACCGGCCCGCTGTTGCTACGCTTGCTCAAGCGCCGTCCCGATCTCCATGCGACGGGGATAGACCCGAGCGCGGGCATGCTTGCCATCGCGCGCGCGAAGCTTGCCGGGTATAGCGTCGATCTACAGCAGGGAGGCGCGGACAGCCTGCCGCTGCCGACGCATAGCGTCGACCTCGTGACGATGGCGAACATGCTGCACTACGTGGCGCGGCCCTCGCTGGCCTGCGTCGAGGCGCGCCGTGTGCTGCGTCCCTGCGGCGTACTCGCCGTCGTCGACTACGTGCCGCGCGGCTGCCTCGGCAGCGTCGCGGACGGCCTCATCCGCCTCTATGACCACGGGCATGTGCGCACCCACAATCTCCCAGAACTGTGCGCGATCCTCGCCTACGCTGGCTTCCACATGACGTACGCCGAGCGCTTCCCCATTGACCACTTCTGTGACGGCGTGCTAGCGCTTGGCATGCCCACGGTAGAAAAACAGGCGTCGACCCTATAATCGTACAGTGGGCGCTAATCCAATGGTGGCTGTAGTCCAACCAGTATCCAGATGCGGCGCGCCTGCACGATCCAGTCGTTGTTGAAGCGTAAGAGGTCGATCGTCGCGCGCCCGGAGGGCGTTAGCCCTCGGACAGTCACCCCATCGTCTTCCCAGGCGAAATGCTCGCCCCATCGCTGTTTTCGAGGATGAAATAGAGAGGTGGCCTGACCGTCGCGTGGATCGACCGCGTCGTAGCGCGGCCCTTTGAACTCGTTGCAGCATTGCCGGGCGGGCAAAGGCTCTCGGGCAACAACCCACAATGCTTCGTCGTCAAGGAGTTGCAGGTCGGCTACTAGGCCGCGTTGCTCGGGAGGGATATCGTCCTGTAATGGTGGCAAGTTGCCCCGGATGCTTTGGTAGATAACGTCTTCGAGTGGTCGTTGCGTCACCGCGGCCATACCTGCGAACCGCTGGTAGATGTCCTCAGGCAGATCGATATTAACGGTCTGTGTCGTCATCCGCGTTCTCCTGCCCTATGCTATCTCGTCCCTCATATAGTAAGTATCTCACGATTCGAGTACAGGTAGCTTGGGCGTGGCTCGCTGGCGGGTCTGGCCGCGTTGCCTAGCGAGACGCTGGTACTTTCGGTTATGCCATCCATAGCTAATAGTTATGCATACCTGGTACCCTGCCGCTGTATACCCTGTGCGTTGCCGACAGTGTACGTTTGCGTAGAAAGGCCTACATACCGTGGCTGCGACCGACCCCTTGCGCGCGCTCTACCCTGGCATCCCCTCCCATGAATGGGATCGCGGCGCCTGCGGCGTCGGCCTCATCGCCAACATGGATGGCCGCCCCACGCCCGACCTCGTCGGCGAGGCGCTCTATGCCCTCGGTTGCCTCTCACACCGCGGCGCCGCTAGCCGCGTCGACGCGGACGACAAGGGCACCAGCGACGGTGTCGGCGTGCTGCTCGACCTGCATACGCCCTCCCTTGCCGCGCTCTTCGACCGCGAGGCCCCACGCGAGGACCACCCCTACGGGCTTGGCATGCTGTTCTTGCCGCCCGGCCACGTGGAGTGCGCCAAAGGGCTGGTGGGCCGCGCGATCGCGCGGCTGGGCCTGTCCGTGCTGGCGTGGCGCGCCGTGCCGGTGACGCCGGACATCCTGGGCGCGCGGGCGCGCGCCACCATGCCGGCCGTCACGCAGGTCCTGGTGGAGCGTCCCGCGGAATTGCCAGTCGAGGCGTTCGAGCGGCTGCTGTTCCGCGCGCGACGGGGCATCGAGCGGCGCGCGGCGCGCGCCGGGTTGGACATCACCGTGGCCTCGCTCTCCACGCACACGGTTGTGTACAAGGGGCTGGTCCCCTCGACGGGGCTCGGTGAGTTCTACCCCGACTTGTGCCGACGTGACGTGTATGCCTCGGTGGCGATGTACCACCAACGCTACGCCACCAACACGCTGCCCGATTGGACCCTAGCGCAGCCGTTCCACCGCCTGTGCCACAACGGCGAGATCAACACACTGATGGGCAACCGTGGCTGGTTGGCCGCGCGCGAAAGGGCTCTCTCGTCGAGCGCGCGCCGCCGCTTGGGCCCACTCTTGGGGGAGGGTAGCGACAGTGCGCAACTCGACCGCACCGTCGAGGCGCTGGCGCTCTCCGGCGTGCCGCCGGTGCAGGCGCTACTCAGCCTCGTTCCCGAGGCATACAAGGCCACGCGGGAAATGCACCCGCAGCTAGAGGCGTGGTATGCCTTGCATGGCGCCCTGCGTGAGGCCTGGGATGGCCCGGCCGCGCTGCTCTACTGCGACGAGCGCTGGGCTATCGCCCACCTCGACCGCAACGGCCTGCGTCCTCTTTTCGTCGAGGAGACCCAGCGCGGCAGTAAACGGGCTGACAGCCTGCCGGCTGATGGACACCCCGCCCAGTTGGCGATCGCGTCCGAGCAGGGTGTGACACCGCACTGCCACGACGATATCGTCTACACCGACCAGCTTGGTCCCGGCGAGATCGTGGCCCTGGACCGCCGGACCGGCCGCTGTTACCATGACAAAGAGATCAAGACCGAGTTGATCGCCCTGACGCGCGACTGGCGCGAACTGCGTGAACGCCACGTCGTCTATGCGGGCGTCGCGCCGTTCGCCGGGTCCACGCCCTCCGCCGAGCGCTTCCTGCGCCACCAACTCGCCGCCGGCGTGACGCTCGACGACCTGACCTACTTCATGCTGCCGATGGTGCGTAAGGGTAAGGAGGCCGTGTGGAGTATGGGCGACGACACCCAACTCACGCCTTTCGTGACGCGCCCGCGCCTCTTCGCCGACCACCTGCGTCAGCGCTTCGCTCAGGTGACTAACCCACCCATCGACCCCTACCGTGAGGGCGCCGTGTTCGACACGACGACGTACCTCGGCCGCCTCGAAGGCTTCTTCGACGGGGCCATCGCTGGCCGCGCCATCGCCCTGGAGTCGCCCATCCTCTCGGCAGGCACGTTCGCGTGGGCCTCGACGCGGCCCGGCGCGCGCCGGCTCTCCACCACGTTCGCCGTTGCCGACGTTGCGTCCGCTGATGGCACGGGAGCCGCTACCGCGAACGCCGCGCGTGCGCTGGACGCGCTTGAAGCGGCGGTGGTCGCCGCGGCGCGCGCCAACAAGACGGATGACCCCACGGTGATTGTGTTCAGCGACCGTGACGGCGCGCCGCTTACGCCCGATGGCGGGCGCGCCGTTGACAGGGGCCACGCCGCGCTGCCGACCCCGCTGGTCATCGGTGTGGCGCATCAAGCGCTGATTAGGGCCGGCCTGCGCACGCGCGTGGGTCTCGTGGCCGACGCCGCCGATTGCTGGCACGAGCACCATGCGGCCGTCCTGCTCGGCCTGGGCGCCGACGCCGTGCACCCGTGGATGGCGCTGCAGTGGGCTGAGAGCGTGGCCGCTGAGGACCAGGAGTCGCACCCCGATCCGGGCGGCGAGCGGTTACGCCGCGTGCTGCTGACCGGCGTGGTCAAGGTGATGAGCAAGATGGGTATCTGCTCCGTGGCCTCATACGTCGGCGCGCAACTCTTCGAGTCCCTGGGACTGGAGCAAGATGTCCTGGCGCGCTGTTGCCCCGACGTGGGCCGCTGGGGCGTCGGCGTCGATTTGGCCGCGCTGGTAGCCGACGCGCGTGGCTTCCACGCCGCCGCGTGGGGTCCTGGGGCCAAGCTGACCGAGCAGGGCTTCGTGCGCTTCCGCAAGGGTGGCCTACTCCATGCCTTCGACCCACCGGTTTTCTCCAAGTTGCCCAAGGTCGTGGCCGAAACCGAGCGGGAGATGGAGCGTTACGCCGCGCTTGAGAACGCGCCGCCTGAAGAATTCGTTCCCGCGCTGCTCGAGGTCCTGGACGAAGGTTCGCGCGAGCGCTACGCCGCGTGGGCGACGGGGATCAACGGCCGTGAGCCGATCACCGTGGGCGACCGCTACGAGATCGTGTCGGATCGCGCGCCGATCCCATTGGATGAGGTCGAGCCGGTCTGGAAGATCCTCGATGACCGCGAGGGATTGGGCCGCCTGTGCGGCGGCGCCATGTCGTGGGGGTCGCTCAGCGACGAGGCGCACGAGGACATCGCCGTGGCTATGAACCGCGTCGGCGCCCGCTCGAACACGGGCGAGGGCGGCGAGCGCGCGCACTGCTACGGCGGTCCCGCCAACAGCGCCATCAAGCAGATCGCCTCGGCCCGCTTCGGCGTGACGCCGCAGTATCTGTATCATCTGCATGAGTGGCAGATCAAGATGGCGCAGGGCTCCAAGCCGGGCGAGGGTGGGCAACTGCCGGGGCACAAGGTCTCGGCCAACATCGCGCAAGTGCGCGGGTCCAGCCCCGGTGTCGAGTTGATCTCGCCGCCGCCGCACCACGACATCTACTCTATCGAGGACCTGGCGGAGCTGATGTACGAGTTGACGCAGTTCAACCCCACGGCGCGCGGCAACGTCAAGCTCGTCAGCGAGACCGGCGTGGCCATTGTGGCTGCGGGCGTGACCAAGGGCGGCGCGCAGACGGTCCACATCGCGGGGTTCAGCGGCGGCACCGGCGCCTCGCCGCTTTCGTCGATCAAGTTCGCGGGGCTGCCTTGGGAGCTCGGCGTGCAGGTGTCGCACCAGGTGTTGCACGCCAACAGCATGCGCGAAAAGGTCAAGCTCGTGGTCGATGGCTCCATCCAAACAGGTCGCCAGGCCATGAAGGCGTTCCTGCTCGGCGCGGAAGGCGTGGCCCTGGGCACAGTGCTGTTGGTGGCTGAGGGCTGCATCATGGCGCGGCAGTGCCACCTCAATACCTGTCCCACCGGCATCGCCACACAGTCCAAGAAACTGCGCGCGAAGTACGCGGGCAAGCCGGTCCACCTGGTCAAGTACCTGCTGCTCTTCACCGAGGAACTTCGCCGGACCCTGGCCGAGATGGGCTACCGCTCCATCGACGAGGTGGTGGGGCGCACCGACCTGCTGCGGCTGCGCGCCGGCGACGAAGGCGGCGTGGACAAAGCTCCGGCGACCGCGCGTGGGGTCAACTTCGATCAGGAGTTGCTGGGGCGTCCGTTGCCGCTGCGGCCGAAGCGCCCCACGACGCCGGTGGTCAGCGCGCTCAACCAGGAGTTGCTGGCGCGGGCGCGGCCGGCGATGGAGGCGCGCGCCCCGCTGACGCTGCGGCGCCACGTCGGCAACACCGACCGCGCCATCGGCGCGACGCTGGCCCGCGAGATTGTGGCGCTGACCGGCGACGAGGGGCTGGCCGCGCCGATCACGATCGAACTTGAGGGCTATGCTGGTCAGGCGTTGGGCTTCGGCGCCTGGGGGGGGCTGCACATTAGCCTGCGTGGCCGCGCCAACGACTATGTAGGCAAGGCCATGAGCACGGGCGGGTTGATCGCGGTGCGGCCGCCGGACGACTTCGGGACCCCACCCGGCAGCACCTCGCTCGTCGGCAACACGGTCGGCTATGGCGCGACGGGCGGCGAACTCTACGTGGCGGGGCGGGCTGGGCAACGCTTCATGTGCCGCAACTCAGGGGCCGTCGCCGTCGTTGAGGGGGTCGGCCCGCATGGCTGCGAATACATGACCAAGGGCACGGTCGTGGTGCTGGGCACGGTCGGGCTCAACTTCGCCGCCGGCATGACGGGCGGTACTGTCTACCTACTGGACGGCTTCACGTCGGAGGAGCGTGGCCTGCTCAACACAGACTACGTCCGCGTCGAGCCATTAAGCGCCGAGGAGAGGGGCGAGCACGGTTCTCTCTATAAACTGATCGCGGCGCACCACGCGCGGACCGGCTCGCCGCTGGCGGCCGAGGCGCTACGCTACTGGTCCTACTACGCGCGCTACCGCTTCGACAAGGTCGTCTCCATCGTCCCGCGCGCCGACGTAAGCGACGATTAGTTGACACCCTCTCGCCCTTGGCGCTACAATACGTTCGTATTGCGAAAGAGGAAGGGGGGGCCGAGATGGCGGCGATGAGTACGACCAGCATGCGGTTACCGGACGACCTACGTGAGCGCTACGACGCGCTGGCCCGCGTCACGGGGCAGACGCGTAACGACCTGATTATCGCGGCGATGAGCGCGTACATCGAGCGCGAGATGCGCGAGATTGCCCTGATCCAGGAGGGCTTCGACGCCATTGACCGCGGTGAGCATTCACCGCTGGAGGATGTCGTGCAGCGCCTCGCCGCACGCGGTATGCTCGACCGTGAGGCCCTGGAGCGCGATCGTGCGCAAGCGTCTGCTGACCGTGAGCGGGCTAGGGTGTGACGGTCAACCTGTCGCGCCCGGCCGAAGACGATCTGGGCGCCATCTACGCCTATTACAGTGAGCGTGACTATGAGCATGCCGAGCGCGTGATCCGGGCGATCATCCGTGCTTGCGATGGTCTGGCCGACTTTCCCCTGCTCGGCAAGCGGGGCGCCATCGAGGGGACGCGTGAGCGCTTGATGACGCGCTACCCCTACCGGCTGGTCTATCGCATCGACGAAGAGACGATCTTCGTGTCACGCATCGTGCACGTCCGCCAGCAGTGGTCGCCGGAGGAGTAGCGAGTTTGTCGATAATCGCTTAACAGTTCAATATGACCGCTCCTGGGGCTGCCAGCGTGTGATATGCACGGGGAGCGGCTCGATGCGCGGGAGTCCATCGGGGTTCTGGTAGGCCATGCTGTGCGCCAGGAAGCGCTCGTCGTCGCGCTTGGGGAAGTCGCGGCGCGTGTGCGCCCCGCGCGACTCCTCGCGCCACAGCGCGGCGGTGCAAATCGCCTCGGCCGCGTCGAGCATAAAGCCGAGCTCGAGCGCGGCGAAAAGCTCTGTGTTGAAGACGCGGCTGCGGTCATCGAGCCGTACATCCTTGTAGCGCCGCCGCAATGTCTCTATAGTGTCGCGGGTTTGGGTCAACCCCTCACCCGTACGATACACACCGACACCGTCTTCCATGGCGTGTTGCATCTCATCGCGGATCGTGGCGATGCGTTCACCAGTTCCATGGGCGCGCAGGTAGGTCTCCTCGATGCGCGCCTCTTCCTCGGCCGCGAGCGCGCCGACGGGATTGGCGCCTACGGGCGCGGCCTGCAGCGCGTAGCGGGCGGCGTTTTCGCCGGCATGGCGGCCGAACACGAGGCACTCGGTGAGCGAGTTGGAGCCGAGCCGATTGGCGCCGTTGAGGCCCTCGTTGGCGCACTCGCCCGCGGCATAGAGGCCGGGCAGCGTGCTCTGGCCGTCCGTGCCGGTGTGGATGCCGCCCATGCTGTAGTGGATGACGGGGCGCACCGGGATGGGCTCGTAGACGGGGTCGATGCCGGCGTAGTTGCGGGCCAGCTCGCGCACGAAGGGCAGCTTGCGGTCGATCAACTCTTCGCCGAGGTGGCGCAGGTCGAGGTTGACATAAGTTCCATCGCGTCCCTCGATGCCGCGCCCGGCCTCGAACTCGCTGATGATGGCGCGCGAGAGCACGTCGCGCGGACCAAGCTCAAGCCGATCCGGCGCGTACCGCTCCAGGAAGCGTTCGCCATCTTTATTGTACAGGCGGCCGCCCTCGCCACGCGAGGCCTCGGTGATCAGGATGCCGGTCCCCGGCAGGCCCGTGGGATGGTACTGGACGTACTCCATGTCCGCGAGCGCGGCGCCCACCCGGTAGGCCAGAGCCATGCCATCGCCGGTGCAGATCATCGCATTGGTGGTGAATGGGAAGATGCGCCCGGCACCGCCCGTGGCCATGATGACGGCCTTGGCGGTCAGCGCGCGCATGGTTCCGGTGTAGGCGTCGATGGCAGTGAGCCCGACGCAGCGGCCATTGTCTACCAGCAACGAGGTAACGAACTGCTCGTCGTAGCGCACGATGCCCGTGTACTTGAGCGAGGTCTGAAACAGCGTGTGCAGCATGTGGAAGCCGGTCTTGTCGGCCGCGAAGAGAGTGCGCGGCTTGGACATGCCGCCGAAGGGCCGCGACGCCACGGTCCCATCCGGCTCACGGCTCCACGGGCAGCCCCAGTGCTCCATCTGAATGAGTTCACGGGGCGCCTCCTCCACGAAGGTCTCCACGGCATCCTGGTCGGCCAGGTAGTCCGCGCCTTTGACCGTGTCGAAGGCATGGCTCTCCAACGTGTCGCCGGGACGCAAGACGGCGGCGGCGCCGCCCTCGGCCGAGACGGTATGGCTGCGCATGGGGTAGACCTTGGAGACCAGGGCCACGCGCAGGCGGTCACTCGTTTCCACCGCCGCGATGGCGGCGCGCAGGCCGGCGGCGCCGCCGCCCACAATCACGATGTCGTGTTCGATGATGTCCATAACTCTCCTCTCCTCCTCCTGTCCTCACTGGTGCTATCATTCTAGACCCACGCGGCGTCGACGGCAACAAGGCTATCTCAGCCGTAGGTTCGCGGGTTTCCCGGCAGGGCTCGTGCATTACCGTAGGGGCGTATGGCATACGCCCCTGGAGTTTGGCTTTTTGGAGGAGGCCTGCGGGTTACGCGGCGGCCTCGGTGTCCAGGAGGGTGTCTAGGTGGTGCAGCCAGTCCTCTTTTTCGGCCCAGGTACCCCCTGTTCCCGTA
>JAABUL010003768.1_pt1 | contig 21683 bp, 9 predicted proteins | sample 5559151 | NCBI WGS metagenome assembly JAABUL01 (sample SAMN10711876, study PRJNA513368) | rock metagenome | isolation source: Antarctica rocks | place: Antarctica: Victoria Land, Pudding Butte sud | reverse complement strand
TTTTAATTAATAAGAGAGTCTTATTAATAAATATAATTATACTTCTAATATTAATATAGAAATCTTATTATTAACTATCCTTTAAATTAAGTTATCCTTAAACTATAATATAACTATTATATAAGAGAGGAGTCTAAATAATAATTGTATATAATATAACGTATTCTATCTAATTAATATATCTCTTATAGTTAATTGATATAGAGGATCTTAGATCTACTTTATATTAATTTAATATATACTTATTATTATCTATACTATTAGTAAAGGTAATCAAGTAAAGATTATAATTATATAAAAGGATACTATATTATATATACTCGCTATTATTAAGATATATATAATTTATAATATTATTATAATATTTTATAGTAATATTAAAATTAAAATACTTGAAATTCTACTTTTATTTATCCTTATATTTATATTTATACCTAATATTCTTTACCTCTTATTCCTTCTCTTTAATAGTAGATATATAATTAGCTATAATCTAATATTAGGATATTATATTAGGTAGACTAGGAAAGTAGCTATAATTTTAAGGTATACTTTATTAATTAGGAGAAGGTAAGATTTAATATTACTTCCTAGTATATATATTATATTAGAAATCTTACTTCTTTCTTATTAATTATTAAATCGTGTTTAAAGCCTTAATTATAGCTATTTTAATAGGGAATAGGCTTATATATAAAGCTAGATCTAGAAGTTAATATATATAATACCTAATAATCTATTATATTATTAAGATAATAAATAAAATTATTAAAATTATTATTTAAATAGTATATATTATATTATAATTCCTAGTTTAGATTCTTTTAAGCTAGTATTAATACTAACGCTATTAATTAATTATAAGATTAATTATATAATAGTATTACTTATATATACTTATTTATAAGGTAATAGTATTAGGTATTAGCTATTATATAATATTTTATATATAATTTATTAAAAGCTTATAAATATAACTATTTATACTTATCTATTAAGATAGTATAAAATATATCTATAAAAATCTATAACCTACTTTAAGTACTATAAGTACTTAGGAGTAGATTTAGTAGAAATATCCTATATTATTACTCTTAAGGTATTATAGTATAAAATAAGCTACTTTTAGTAGCCTAAATACTTAGGAGTTAATATTTAACTAGACTAACTTAGAAGTTTTTAGACTTTAATAAATTTTAATAAATTCATCTATCCTTAGTAGGAGGGAGGGCTATTAATATACTATATTAGTACATTTTTAATATAAATTTTAAATCTAGAGTCTATTTTTAGATTTATTAATTAATAAGCGAGCTAGAGAGGTTTCTAGCTCTATTCTTAAGAAATAGCTTAGCCTAAGCCTAAATTTTAAAAAACCTTAAATTAAAAACTATTAATTTAGTATCTTTATATATTTTAATTTTTTTAGATTTTTAGATTTTTAATTTATTAATACCTACTTAGGATAGCTAATATTACTTATATAACTTATAAGTTATCTTATTTACTTTATATAGATTTAAAATTTATAGATATAAGAAGAGATTATCTATAAAAGTATCTTAATAGCTTACTTTTAAGTAAGTAAACTATATTATAACTTTTCTATATAAGTAAAGATATAGGTTTTTAGTAATTATATTAGATTTAATATATCTAACTTATTTTACCTATTATATGAATATATTAATATCCTAATAAAATATATCTTTACTAAATATAATATAAGGCCTACTAGGATATTCTTTAAATATTATTATTTTAAGATAAAAGTAGCCTATCTTACTAGCTTTAAACTCTATTTTCTATACTATAATTAACTTATTATATAATTATAGATATTTAAGTTAAATAGGAGATAGAGTAGTTTTATTATAAAGTTATATACTAGTATATCTACTATATTAGTAGGCCTTATTATCTCTATCTTCTTTATACACTAATGTTATATTATCCTTATAATAATAAGAAGGGATATAAGCTTATAAAAGGAGAGTAGGTTAATTCCTTAATATATAAAAAGCTATTATAATTAATTATATAGGTAATATAAATAGGTTAGATTTAATATCTTTAATTAAGTAATATATTTTAGCTTATAATTATTAGAATACCTTAAACTATTCCTTTTATAAGTCTATTAAATATTACTCTATCTTATTAAAATAAATAATATTATTTACTTAAATTAGATTAACCTACTTATAAATATAAGATACTAATATATTTAATTATTATACTAAATTAGTAGTAATAACTTATAAGTCCTTAATATTAAGGATTAAATTCCTAGCCTTCTTATAAGATATAGATTTTCTAATATCTTTTCTAATATTATCTTATTCCTCCTTAATAGCTATAATTAGCTTAATCTTTTCTCTATTTTTATCCTAATCTATAAGTAGATCTTTAGCGAGGTTAGTTATATTAAAGATCGATTTTATTAGTAATATACCTAGGTATTAGCTTATAGTTTAATTAAGAGCTTTCTTTAGACGCTAGTCTAATAGAGGATTATTTATTATAGATATCCCCTTAAAATAGCTTCTTTAGAACTTTGTTTTATATTATAGTTAAGGTGTTAAATAGTTTTCTTTATTCTTTAGTATTAGTTGTTTAGGAGGCGCTCTTAGTAACTAGTAGGAAGATATACTTTATAGCTAAAGGTTATAAACGCTTAGAATAACTAAGGTATACTATATAGCTAATAATAAGGCGCTTAAAGTAGCTAAGATTAAATATCTAATATTACTACTATTATAAAGGATCTATTATATTATAACATATTTATATGTTTATTAATTATCTAGGAGTATAAATCTATAATATTTATAATATTTATAATATTTATAGGATTTATAAGTAGGGCTTAGCGTTCTTAAGGATAAATATTAAAATATAATATACCTAGTAAATCTATACCTATAATAAATAGCTTAAATAAAGATCTCTTTATATTTTTTAAAAATATTATTTTTTAACTTTATTTTAAGCTTTATAAGGAAAAGCTAGGCCTTATACTTCTTATTAAAAGGTAAATAATTAGACTTTAACTCCTTTAAATAAGATTAAGATTGAAAACTTTTTAATTAAACTATTAATATACTACCTCCTATCTTTTATAAATAAGAAAATAATAGTTAACTAGATTTATAATTAAATTTAAAATAATTTATTTAAAGAAGTTTAAAGTAATTTTATTAAGATTATTAATTTATTAATAAGAATATTATTAGGTCTTAAAACCTCCTTCTAAGGAATTTATATAATAAATTATATAAGACTTTAATATAATAAAGTATTTAATAAATTTAATAAATTTAATATTAACTTTATAAAATTAATAAATATACTCTATCTTAAAGATATTATTATAAATAATATCTTTACTAAATAAAGAATATATATATAAATATTTAATAATATTAATAAGATAGTAGTTATATTTATTTCTATAGCTTTAATAGCTTAAGTATTTTAAAATTAATTAATATAGATTATTAATATAATTAATTTATCTTCTTCCTTTAAATAATAAACTTTTTCTTTTAATATTAATAAAGAGCCTTTAATATTTAATATTAATATTTAAGTTAATTATAATATATTGTAATATATTACTTTTATATTACTTATTAAGTATATTATCTTAAAGGATTTCTTTTATATTATTATTATAATTAATATATAAATTATAAAGAGAAGTTAATATTATAATAACTTTAAGTCTTTTCTCTAAAAAAGACAAAGAGATTAAAGTTATTAGACTAAGTATTACTAACTTTAAGTTAATAACTTAAAAATATAAGAAATATAAAATTAAATAATAAAGCTTAATATAAGTTATAATATCTTAATATCCTAAGTAATCTATATAAAATTAATCTTTAAGGAACTTAAGAAAATATAAGGAAATACTTAGATAATATATATCTATTAAGATATAACCTAATATTATAATAATATTATCCTATATTTATAAGGAAGGTCTACTAAGTAGGTTATATAATAGTATATAAGGTATATATATACTATAATTTAATATTATCCTAGAATAATTTATCCTACCTCTTAAGCGTCTTAAAAGTATTAAGTATATACTAACTACGCTAAGACTTATAATTACTAGGTAGTAGAAGTAAAATACATAAAAATCTAGATTTCTATAAGTATTTTCTAGTATATTATATTTAAAGTTATATAAACTTTTATTATTTATTATCTTATTAAAAATCTTAATTTTTATAATATTAAGAAGATTTTCTCTTAAAAACTTAATATTAAGCCTTTTAAGTCTTAGAAATAGATTATCCTAAGGGCGCTAAAGTCTTAGAGATTAAATATCTTAATATTTATAATTAATAGTAATCTTTAAAAGGTTACTCTTAAATTAACTCCTAAAATTAAGGACTTTTAATACCTAGTATTAATTAATTTAATCTAAAGTATTAGGTATATAATATAAGTAGATACTAGGTTATAATACTATTATTAGAAGTATAGTAGTAATAATTATATATTATATATTATATATCTAAAGCCCTTAGATATAAGAGCTATAAGGGCTAACTAGTATATAGTATATAACTTATATATAAGGCTTATATATAGGTATTATAAGGGCCCTAGCTTAGTACCTAGTAATACCTACTTAATATAAGCCCGCCTAGGCTCTTAGAGCGCCTAGGATTACTTAGTTATTAGTCCTAGGGGCTTAGGCGCGAGTATTCTAGCCTAACTACCTCTAGGAGCCCTAGGAGTCCTAGGTTAATCCTAGAAGCTAACTAGGTAGGATTTCTATTTATAGATAATAATAAGTAGATATTTTATTATAAGGATCTTATTAATCTTTTACCTACTACTACTTTATAATCTATTCTATATACTTCCTAGTTAATACTTATATATTTACTAGAGCTTAGTTACCTTTATTTATATTATTAGTATTACTACCTCTTATTATTATTATACTTATTATAGTCTTTATAACTATTACTACCTTTTATTATATTAGTAATAATCCTATTAATCTTTATAATAATAGTATAATCTATTTATAAGATATTCCTATAAGTATAAGATAAAGAATAAGAGTTAAAGGTAAGAAGAGATAATATAATATCTAATTAAGCTAGTCTAATTAATTAAGTATTATATATATTTATAAAGTATATATAATCTTAATAATAATAAATTAGGATATTATAATACTAATATAATATTAATAACTAAATATTATATGGATTTATATATAAATTTAGGGGTTTTATTTTTCAATGTTCAGTGCCAAGGAATCTCAATAGTCCTGAATACGCTAAATGCTGAGTACCTTTGCCAAGCAATCTTTGCATATGCTGCAGGGGTTCGCGCCTCGCGGCTGTCGATGATTTACTCAATTTTTGTTCGAGGATCAACACTGACTTTACCTTCTTCCATTCCAGGCTGGTCTCAAAATCCTCTGTCTCATAAACACCACACATAACTATCTCTTCACTCTCATGATGGCGAGTGCCAGAGTATCCACCAGGCTCAAAGAACCACTGAAGGCCTCGCAAGCTCCTCCAGCACATACCGCCAGAACATCCAGGAAGCGCAAACCCGAGGAAGATGAGAGCAAGTCTGCGCCCCCTCCGGCCAAAAAATCTCGATCAGCAGCAAGGACGGCCACAGAATTGAAGGCAGTCGCCAAGTCAAAAGCAACCTCGAGGCCTAAAGCTGCTGCGAAGCTGACGGTGACCAAGCCAAAGATTGTGATTAATAGTGTTCCGACCCAGTTACTCGATATATACGTCTTCGGCGAAGGTTCATCTTCTGAGCTTGGGCTAGGGACCGCTAAGATAGCAATAGATGTTAAACGTCCTCGGCTGAACCCTCTACTATCATCTAAGGATGTCGGAGTGGTACACGTTGCCTGCGGAGGAATGCATGTTGCTGCGTTGACCCACGACAATAGGATCTTAACTTGGGGGGTGAACGATCAAGGGGCTTTGGGGCGTCACACTACATGGGAGGGTGGACTGAAAGATATGGACGATAACGCGAGCGATGACAGTGAGAAGAGCGACAGTGGACTGAATCCACTAGAGAGCAATCCAACTGAAGTCCCTGCTTCAAGCTTTCCAGAGGGCACTACGTTCGTTAAGCTCTCAGCTGGTGACAGCCACACGCTAGCTCTCACCGATGAAGGGCTGGTTTACGGGTGGGGATGTTTCAGAGTGAGCATAGCGCATTTCCACTCCTAATATTTTTTTGAAGAGTAGCTGACTCGCGGTTATAGAAAACGGATGGCGTCCTAGGCTTTCTACCAGACTCGAAAGTTGAGATCGAAACCAGGCCAGTACGTATGACTGAGCTCAAGAACATCACCCACATCGCTAGCGGTGCCAACCATGCAATGGCTCTAGACAACAAGGGTGCCATTTTCATTTGGGGCTCAGGGGAGCAAAATCAACTTGGGTATCACATTGTCCAACGTACCGGTTCTCAAGGCAAGAAGACGACGCTCAAACCTCAACCTCTTCGTACGAAAGGTAAGAAGTACAAGGCAATCTACAACGGTTCGGATCACTCATTCGCCATCGACGAGGACGATCGGGTCTGGGCATGGGGCGTGAATAGCTTTGGAGGCTGTGGTATTCTTGAGGGCGCCGGCAACGACAACGCCGTCGTTTACACTCCCTCCGAGGTGAAGAATTTGCATCTCGAAAATGATAGCATTATTCACATGAAAGGCGGCCAGCATCACACTATTGCAATCACAAGAACTGGTAAAGCCCTCATCTGGGGCAGGGTTGATGGGTACCAGGTCGGTCTCGATATGGCAACTATTCCATGTAGTTCCATCATCAGAGACGACAATGACGAGCCGCGCATTGTCATCGTCCCAACAGCCATCCCGAATCTTGGTAAAGCCACTTGGGCGTCCGCTGGCACAGACCATACCATCGTTCTGAACGATGAAGGTAAAGCTTATGCTTGGGGCCTAAGCGCAACATACCAGACTGGACTTGCGACTACGGAGGATGTTAAGATGCCTACTCATATTGACAATACGGCTGTACGGGGAAAGAGGTTGACCTGGGCTGGGTGTGGAGGACAGTATTCAATATTAGCCGCTCCGACCAATTTAACGAATGGGGCATGAAGAAGAGCTTAGGAAATGGAACGACTCTGGCCATGTATTCAATTGGGCCTGAAAAATTTCGAGGGACCCCGGGGTCACTGAATATGGGTGTATTAGTTACAAGTGCTATGCCAATCGAACCCAACAGTGTGTCAACTGTTGTGTTGCTTACAGTACAGCATAGCGAGGGTGCATGTCTTTATCAGATTAGTTTGCAAAGTCGATAGTGGCGCTTTGCAACAGCATTGCATACAGCAATGTATTGCCCTCGCGCAAAACAATTCTCGCTCTTGATATTGACAACCATTGACGGACTTGGAGGCCTTCGGTACATCCCCTCGGTCGTAGATTGCGCTTGATGTCCATTCTGCGATTACCCCATCAGCACGCTATACGAAGAAGTGAGATCAGCGTCAGAGCGGATATGTTCATGCCTGCATTATTGGTCTATACAAATGTGTACAGATTTGCAAAATGTATCGTCTTCGAAGTCATCGCTCACATCATTGCCCAGGATCAATTCTCGCTGTCCGGAAGATTACGCCAGAGTAGTTCACGCCATTACCGATAATCAAGCCGCTTCGTGGGCGATTGCCCCTCCAGCTGATAGCTTCTTGGGTCTGTACCCACACCATGCATTCCAACGTAGTTCTGATAGGGTGTGTAATAGTGCCGATTTGGCATTTGCCAATCCATCGGCTGCTGAGGCGGAGGTCGTGCGTGAGGAGTATGTGGAGGAGGTGCCAGCGATTGATGGGTTTTCGCTCTCCATAGTCCGAAAGTGAGGTTGTTGACCGCAAAGCAGCCAATGATGACGGTGAGGCTGACAATCTAATGCGTCTTGTTAGCCTCTTTGATCCAAATACCGAATCAAGCATGAGCATGAGCGTACTATAGCCTTCAAGGAAATTGGTTCAATGAAACCGTTGAAGATCTCCGCGAACATCCCAGCACTAAGCCGTGACCTGCCCACCTTGAGAGGATCCCGCTGCATGCATTTCTCCCAGTTGTTGCATACCGTCTCCATAGCTGGCACGCGGCTATCCCTATCGCACCTGTTTTCTTTGAACTCGTGCGCACAGGCAGCCATTTCTGCAAGGATGTCCGATGATTCCATCATGGCTCTCTCCTCGATATCGTGGCAGATCGTTGAATAGAACCCGTAAAGAACGTACATCATACAGAAGGCAAAGAAGCAGTTGAGTAGGAATTGGACGTAGAAAGATAGTGTGTTTGGCAGACTTGGGTGTGCGTCTATGAAGGTGAGGACCGAGGGAACGAAGCCCATGGGCCGGACGGATGGACCATTTTGCTGAGAACATTCGCTACTGCTGGGTCGCTCTTCGAAATCCGAGTCGTTGCTTGACAGTCGAGGCGCTAGCTGCACATCTTTATCCACGTCACGTCGTCGGCGCTTTGAAACTCGGCGATGAGCACCATCTGGGAAATGTTTGCGGGTGATCTCTCCTCTTCCGGACCTCAAAGCCTTGTCGTATAGACCCCCTGACGATGTCCCCGTATCTGATTTGAATTGTACCATGGCGCGACTAGCCTGGGACACCACGCTTCGCGCTGGGGGATCGGGTGTGGCCTCATTATCTGCGTTTGCGGGAGAAGACATATCAGGCCCTGAGGAGAAGTCTGTCTCAATTGATCCCTGAGGAGTAGTGAAGGATAAGTTGCGCACAGGCCTGTTTGAAGGTGTTGCGGAGAAAAGGTGGGTTTGGTTCTCTGGATCATGTAAGGCAGGCAACGCTGGCTTTGTGGGTGAGTCTAATTCTCGGGCAGGACCTTGAAAGCATTGCGCGTTAGTATCATGTTCCTGGTTCACGAATGCAAATACCATTCTCTTACGCTTAAAACCAGCAAAGGTGTTGGATTTCCAACCCTGGGCGGCGCCCTGGACGAACGGTGAATCATGTCCTACTGGACCTTGGTTGTTGTCCCATTTGAAATCCATGGGACTCTCCTCCGATCTGAACCCTGAATTGAGCCGAGCCATCATGGTCAATAATGGTAAATCTGGAGGAGTGGTCGCTTAAAACCGAAGTAAACAAGAAAAGACACTAGCGGCCGCTAGAATTAGGCACGCTAGGTATATTTGGTCGCACTCCGCCGTGACTATTCGAACTTACGCAACGTGCAGTCGCTGTATGATGCGTGATCATCGGTGCGAAATTAAAAACTAGCTGTTTGTATTAAGTCTACTATGAGGCGTTGCCAAGCTATCATTTAATTAATGCTGAACTGAGCAAGAAACAACCAGGAACAAAACTTCGAAACCTGAGCACCATTTCGCCATCGCAGGTACCAAGAGGCATAACCTCAAACGCGCTTAATGTCCACGAAGCATCCCTCGCCTCCGCAGCGCCACCAGTGTCCAAGCCGTATAGTCTGGCCAGGCCAAATCGCCAAGGCTAGAGACAATGAAAAACATAGGCTCCCGAGCCAGTCTTCACACAAGCTCAAAGTCATCATCGTCCGCAGCGTAGCCTGTATATGTCTCGTCCTTCTCCGGGCTAACAACCTCGTACTCGTCTTTGACCAGCTTCTCTGTAGCCTTGGTCTCAAACTTCTCGACTGCCTTGGCTAGAGCCATACCAAGGATTTGACTGCCTTTGCCGGGTCCACGTGGAGCGTCATAGGAGTAGGTGTAGCCAGCATCGGGTTCAGGTGCCGCTGAGGCCTCTTTGACGTCATCCTCAGCAGATGTATCAGAGGCCGAGTTGTCGGTGTCAAACACAGGATCGCGCTTGCGAGTCATCTTCGCGTTATGAATTGCCTTGTTTTGCTGGAATTCAACCTCGCGCCTCACTGCTTTGGTGTAGCTGGAGAGTCCCCCATTAGAGATGAGAGATCTGCTATAGAACACACGTACTTACCCCATGTTGTAGGGCTTTGCAGGTCGCTTGCTTGAATGTCCACGAGTGACAGGCCCCTCCCCCAAAGCCCACTTGTGCTTCTGGTCCATCTCGCGTTTGTGGTCCTGTTCGAGTTTGTGCTCCTTGGCGAGATCCTTGAGACCGCTTTCAGGCGACATAAGTGCTTGGTGCCTGGGGGGGCGGGGCTGGCTTGAAAGGAATGACTCAGAGAAGAATGAGCCTGATGGAGCTGTGTGGCAAGTGAAAGACGGAGCTGGATGTTGCCAACAATGTCAAAAGGAGGCTGATGTGATGAGGAAGTACAGCATGCAGGGGACAATTAGTAGGAAGAATGAGGTGTGGCGTGATATGAGGAGAGTACGAGGGAGATGAAGGTGAAGATGAAGGATAGGCACGTGGGGGAGGAGCTGATGATATGCCGAGGAGCAGGATGATGATGATGATGATTGTCTTTGTTGAAGCGAAACGCGTCTGAGTCACAGGGGAAAGGGGGAGGGACAAGGGGCGACTGCCAATCTATGAGTGAGAATGAGAATGACTCGTACTCCGTAGAATAGCTGCGAGCAGATGGGTTATACTCGACAGGACTGCAAGCTGGTGGGGGGGGGTTGTGGCTTGCAGCTTGGGGAGCTTGGATCTTGGTTCCTTGCTGAGCTATTTCCGTTCCTGGCTGGCTGATACCGACAAAGGTGGGGGAGCGATAAGGCAGAGGCACATGCTCCATCCGCCTTCGCCAACTGGGCGCTTCGACGCATGCATTACTCCAAAACATAAGACAGCACCTGGCCAACAAGTCAGTCATGACCGTCAGGAGTCGTGGTACTACTGTGCAGAAAGATCATCATCCACCTCGCCGGCGCCAGCTTGTCTCAAATCACTTGCATAGCCCCCCGGACCCTGAGAGTGAACGTGTCGCATCACATGACCGTAAATCATTTACTTCGTTGCGCGCGTTTCCTGCTCCAACCTAAAGTTTTGTAAACCTCCAGAAGATGGCCGTGCAATGACCAAAGTCTCGGAAGTTGGCTCGATGGCTTTACATTGTTCTATGCCCAGGCAAAGAATACAATCTTCAGAGCCTCGATTAGAGTCTCGTGGGCAATTCAGGATCAGCCGCGGTCTACACCCTCTGACTCACTACTGGCCCCCGTCGCTTCACTGGGCAAGGTACCAGGAAACCATCCAAACCTTCCGAAGTCGACTGTCAGTTCCCCCAGATGGCCTGTATCGACAGTGACTCCCTCTTGTCGAAGCGCAGTGGCTTGTCGCGCAGCACCGCCTAGATCCCTGTGCAATAAGTCAATCAATGGGGCCTCGTTCACGCTTCCTCTGTGCTGACCTTGGTGAAATGACACCTTTCGCATTTATGACTCTTTGCCAGGGAACATTGCCATCATGGAAATGATGGCGAGCACCGGGTGAAGCAGTAGGAAGATGCTTCAGACAGATCCCGACTTGACTACTGCGGTGGTCAACTGCTTTCCTTTATCATGCAGCCCACCAATCACTGACCGAGGACGCTCGGCTTTGTCGGACGTCAGTCACCTATCAAACAAGCATTGCAACAGAAGTATGTGAGAACACCTCACTCACGTTTTCCGAGCAAGGTAGCAATATGTCCATAGCTCGTAACTCTACCGTAAGGTATCTCTTGGACGGCGGCATAAACAGCATTGAACCACCACTCTGCTTCATCGCTGCGTGTCATCTCGGTGTTCGTCCAGAGAGCAACGCAGCAGGACTTCCGGATGGGTAACGACGTAGCGTAGGATAAAGTTGAATGGCTGATCTTTTTAAATTAGAGGGTCGTCATCTCGATGCGAGATTACATATTACCTGGGCCTACCGTAAATTGTGGCCGGTCCCGCGAAATAGTCTGTGCTTTGAGTACCCATAAAAACTAATTTCCTTCACATTATACAAAATTAACGTTAATAATTTTTGAAAACTCGCTAGGGTACCTAGGGCTAGCCCTAGGGCTCCTAGGCTATAAGTTAAGAAAGCTTACCCTAGGGCTACTAGAGCTAACCCGCTTCTACCTAGGGCTGTAAGAGTAGTAGGGGTAAGCTTATAAGCGCTTAGAGTAGTCCTAAGGATTAGACTTTTAGGTACTAAGCCTACTAATATAAGGTAGCTTACCTAGTAGCTTACTAGGTAGCTTATAAGATATATAATAATAGAAGGCCCCTTATATACCTTATTATATATCCTATTATATATAATTACTATTACTATCCTATCTTTATAGCGTATTACTCTTACGTAGAATTTAGCCTAATTAACTAATTCTAGGATTACTTTTAAGGTAGTATTAGGGATAGCTCTAAGATATACTATCTAAGTTATCTATTAATTTTAAATATTAAGATTTCAACTTCATTTATAAATAGAAATAGGGCTCTACTAGCTCCTAGATATCCTCTAGGTATCCTAGGAAACTATATAGCCTAGGGCTTACCTAAGGTATAATATACTTTATCTAAGCTCTTAAGGCTATATAAAGAAGGTTCTAGGAAAGGCTTAAAGGCGGGCCTTAAAGGTAGCTTAAAGGCGGCTTAAGAATAACTTAAAAGTAGTTTAAAAGTAGATCTAAGAATAAGCCTAAGAAATACTTTAAATATAATATATCCTAAAATTTAAGGATAGCTTCTAGGAAGTTATATTATTTATTATCCTCCTAAAAATCTTAATTTTTATAATATTAAGGAGGTTTTCTTTTAAAGACTTAATATTAAGCTCTTTAAATCCTAGAAATAAATTACTTTAAGTTCTATTTAAAGATCTTAATATTTATAATTAATAATAACCTTCAAGATATTACTACTAAAGTAATCCCTAATATTAAGGACTTTTAATACCTAGAATTAATTGATTTAACTTAAAGTATTAAGTATATAATATAAGTAGACCTTAAGTTATAATATTATTATTAGGATTATAATAATAATAATTTATTATATATTATATACCTAAGACTCTTAAGTATAATAGAAGTAGGTATTATAAGAATTAATATATAAGGTTATATATAAGATTAATATATAAGGTTAATATATAAGATTAAAGCTTATATAAGTCTTAGACTTAATACCTATTAATACCTATTTAATAAGAGCTTACTTAAGCTCTTAAGGTATTTAAAATTATTTAATTATTAATCTTAAGAATCTAAGCGTAGGTATTCTAGCCTAATTACCTTTAAGAGCCTTAAAAGTCCTAGGTTAACTAGTTAATCCTAGGAGCTAACTAGGTAGGATTTTCATTTATAAACGTTTTTACTTAATTAGTAGTTATATAATTTTATATTAATAGCTCTAGTCTACTTAGAGCTTATAAGATTAAGGCCTTATTATATATTATAATATATCTAAGGCTAGTATAAAGGTCTTAGAATAAAGCTAGGACTAAGTTTTTATCCTAGGTAAAGAGGATTACTTAAGATTTTACTAATAAATTTTTAACTTAATCTTATAATTAAATATCCTATTAATATTTATAAGATATAAAGGTAAAAGTATTATTATATTTATAAATATAAGTTAAAAAAAGTCTTAGAATATAAATTTTATATTATAGAATAAGAATAAGTACCTATTATAAGTATCTATCTTAAAGCTAGGTAAGATAGGTTTTAAGGCGAGTTATAAAGGTTCCTAGACTAACCGCGAGGAATCGAATTTGGCGCCAAGCCACTAATTCTTGGCGATTCGATTCTAAAGGTTAGAATCAAGTATTATGAAATATACTATTAATAGTATACTAGTATACTATTAATAGTAACGCGTTAAAAGGCTAGGCGAGTTAATACTATAAGTTAGAATCGAATCCTAACTCGACGGTTAGTCTAAAGGTTCCTACTTATTCTAACTTTTAATATACCTATCCTATCCTACTTTATATTATAGCTATAGATTTACTAGATATATTATATTTTAATATTTATCCTTAAGAATACTAAGTCCTATTTATAAACCTTATAAATCTTATAGATATATTTATATTTATATTTATAATATCTATCTATTTAGATAGTAAATAAATCTATAAATCTATTATAATAAATCCTTAATAATAGTAGTAATACTAGATATTTAATTATAGCTACTAAGTACTAACCTTATAACTATATAGTATACTACCTCTAACTAGCTACTAAGCGCTATCCTATTATTATTAGCTAAGTATTATATAAGTAATAATAAAAATAATACTAAGAACCTCTATTAAAACCTCCCTTATAATAAACTATTTAATACCTCTCTTATATACTTATATACTAGACTAGTACGCTTATTTAAAAGAGTATCCTTTATAGATCTACTTATAAATAATCTATCTTTATCTCTTATCTCTTTATTATTCTAGACCGCCTTACTAAAGATAATACTAAAATCCTCCCTTAAGAATATTTATAATAAATAACTAGTTAGTATATAAACTATACTTCTATACTTTAATATAATATTACGATTTAAATAAGTAATCCTAAAAGCTATACCTATATATATATATAAGGATTATCTACCTTCCTATTATCCTATACTACCTTAGTAAAAATAATACTAAGAATTAGATATTTATCTACAAATTTTAAACCTACATAGAGTAAGCAAGGTAACTTGTAAGTTATATAAGTAATATTAGCTATCCTAAGTAGGTATTAGTAATTGAAAATCTAAAAAAAATTAATTACGTAGGGATACTAAATTAGTAGTTTTTAATTTAAGGTCTTTTAAAGTTTAGGCTTAGGCTAAGCCGTTTCTTAAGAGAGGAGCTAGAAACCTCTCTAGCTTACTTATTAATTAATAAATCTAAAAAAGACTTAAATTTAAATTCTACGCTAAAAATATACTAATATAATATATTTATAAGCCTTCCCCCCCTACTAAGAATAGGTAAATTTATTAAAATTTATTAAAGTCTAAAATATCCCTAGTTAGTCTTAGTAAGTAGCTACTAATTTAGTAAGTAGATTATTAAAAGTAGCTTATTTTATAATATAATCCCTTAAGAGTAACAATATAGGATATTTTTACTAAACCTACTAAAAGTAACTCCTAAGTACTAATAGTACTTAAGGTAGGCTATAGATTTTTATAGATATTAAGGCTAATATACTTTTTAAATATACTACCTAGTTAGATAAATTTAAGGTAAAACTAGACTTTATCTAGCCTATTATACTTCTTATATTAATATTACCTTAACCTCTTATATTCTAACTAATATTCATAATTTATCTTATAAAGATATATATTTAAGTACTTTAAGAAGTACTCTAGAAAGATATAGAAGATATAGATAATTAGTATAAATAAAAGAAGTAAAATAATAATAAAGATAAAGAAGAGATAGTAAAAATATAAATAATACTAATAATACATCTTATAATACTATTATTACTAGTAGACTAAGTTATATTACCTCTTATACTAGTACTTATTAACTTATATACTAATTAGTATTACCTCTACTACTAACCTATATACCTAGAATATATATAATAATTAATAATCTCTTTATAAGATATACTCTATTATTATCTATCTAATTAGCTTCCTAGATTCATCCTATTAAAGTCATTCCTACTATATTAGTATAAGACTTATATATAAAGTTCTATAAATTTAATATATTAATAAATCTAATATCTATAAGAATATTACTATTAAGTACGTAGGTAATTACTACGTTTATAAATAGAAATAGGATTCTACTAGCCTTTAAATATCCTTTAAGCGCTCTAGGAACCTATATAGCCTAGGTACCTAGGATGTAATACGCTCTATTTAGGCCCCTAGGGCTATATAAGGAAGGCTTAGAGTAGGCCTAAGACGGGCTTAAGGGCGGGCCTTAAGGGCGGGCCTTAGGAGTAGCTTAAGGAAGACCTTAAGGCGGCTTAAGGATTAGACTAACCGCGTCAAGTCGGTACTTCGAACTCGAGTCGGGTACCCGACTCGAATCTTAGCGATTTGATACTAGAAATTAGAATCGAGTATTTCGGTCGGTACCTCTTTTAGGTACCGAGTATTTAAGGTTTTCAAGTTAATACCTAAAGTAGGAATCAAGTAAGTATTAACTCGAATCGCTAAGACTTTTAAATTAGTAATATTTCTAAAAATAGTACTATTATTAATACTATTATTAGTACTATTATTAGTACTATTTTTAATAATATTACTAATATTTTTAGTACTATCCTTATTTCTTAAGAATATGCATTACCTTTTTATATTACTAAGTAATAATACTAATATTTTTAGTACTATTTCCTATAAATATAAAAGGTAAATTTAAGAAATAGACTAGATAAGGATATAACTAAAGATATTACTAATATAATTAAAATTAGTACTATTTATAGTACTAACCTAAGTAATATTACTAATATATTTAGTACCTTTTCTAGGTAATGCAAAAAGGTAATACATTCTTAAGGATAAGATAGTAGGGATTAATAATAAAAATTTAGGCCTAAGATTTTTTCTAAAAATAAACTAATATTTTACTACTCTTAGGACTTTTTTTTAGCCTGTACTAATCTTCGTTACCTTAGCGATTCGAGTTAGTACCTAAAAGAGGTACCGAGTATTTCAGACTTTCAAGTCGGTACCAATAGTAGGTATCGAGTATTCGGGTCGGTTCCGGGTACCTGACCCAAGTATTCAGTCGATTCCAGAAGTTGGAATCGAAACCTGACTCGACGGTCAGTCTATTAAGGATAGCTTAAGAGTAGGCTAAAAGAGTATATTATACCTTAAGCTTTAAGGATAGCCTCTAGGAAGCTATATTATTTATTATACTACTAAAAGTCTTAATTTTTATAATATTAGAAAGGTTTTTTTAGTATTAAGCCCTTAAAATCTTAAGAGTAAATTACCTTAAAGGCGCTAATCCTCTTAAGTCTTAGAGGTTAAAAATCTTAATATTTGTAATTAATAATAACCTTTAGGATATTACTCTTAAAATAACCCCTAATATTAAAGACTTTTAATACCTAAAATTAATTAATTTAACTTAAAGTATTAGGTATACAATATAAATAAATCCTAGGTTATAATACTATTATTAGGGATATAATAGTAATAGTTATATATTATATATTATATATTTAAGGTCCTTAAGTATAATAGGAGTAAGTATTATAAGGATTAGTATATAAAGTTATATATAAGATTAGAGCTTATATAAGCCTTAAGCTTAATACCTATTAATACTTACTTAATAAGGGCCTAACTAGGCTTTTAAGGCGCCTAAGGTTATTTAGTTATTAGTCCTAGAAGTCTAAGCGCGAGTATTCTAGCTTAACTACCCTTAGTAGTCTATTAGGCCGTAGTATATATATACCTTATATATTACTATATAACTTACTTAGTAGACCTTCCTTATAAATACAAGGTAATATTAGTATAATATTAGGTTATATCTTAGTAGATATATATTATCTAAGTACTTCCTTATACTTTCCTAAGTTCCTTAGAGATTAATTTTAGTATATATACTAGTATCTATAAAACGTTTTTGGACTAAGAATTTCTTATAAGCTATAGCTACTCTAGTAGTTATAACTAAAACTTAGGACGATTTAGGATAATTTAGGTAAAAAATCTAAAAATAAATAAAATTACTAAATAGAACCTTTATTTTTAATTTTTTTTAAAGTTTAGCGTTTGGCGCTGAAAGTAAGTAACTTAGGATCTTTTTATAAAGGTTATTTTTATTTCTTTTTAAGATATTTTTCTATTAAAAGAAATTTTAACTAAATTTATTATATATAGATATCTACTAGCCTATCTATCCTTCCTTTCTCCTACTACTACCTCCTTCTCCCCTTCTATAGATATTACTAATTATGAATTTTGAAATTTAGCTAACTTTTTCTTAGTCGCTATAGGACTTAAGCTAGATAAGCTTAGATAAGCTTATTCTTTAGAATGATTTAAGGTATTTCTAATATTAAGTACCTAAATCTTACTAAGCTAGATAAGCTTACTCTAGGCGCTCTAGTAAGAACTTATTTATAAATGATATTTATAGATATACCTAAGATATTAATATATTATAGCTTATATTAAGTCCTCTTACTTAATTCTATATCTTTTATACTTTTAAGCTATTGGCTTAAAGTTAATAATATTTAACCTTATAATTTTAATCTCTCTACCTTTTTTAAAGAAAAGGCTTAGAGTTATTATAATATTAACTTCTCTTTATAATTTATATATTAACTTTAATAATAATATAAAAGAAATCCTTTAAAATAATATCCTTAATAAATATTATTAAAGTAATATATTATAATTTAATATAATTATCTTAAATATTAATATTAAATATTAAAGGCTCTTTATTAATATTAAAAGAGAAAGTTATTATTTATAAGAAGAAAATAAGTTAATTATTTTAATAATTTATATTAATTAACTTTAAAATACTTAGATTATTAGAGTTTTAATAATAAATATAATTACTATCTTATTAATATTATTATATATATATATATATTCTTTACTTAGAAAAAATATATACTTATAAGGATACCTTAAAAGGGGAGTATATTTATTAATTTTATAAAGTTAAAGTTAAACTTATTATATTTATTAAATACTTTATTATATTAAAGTCTTATATAATTTACTCTATAAACTCCTTAAAGGATAATTTTAAAATAAAATAAAATTATTATTAATAAGCTTGTAATTTTAATAAAATTATTTTTAAATTCTTTAAATAATTCCTTTTAAATTTAATTATAAATTTAGCTAGCTACTATCTTTATATTTATAAAAGATAGGAAGTAGTATATTAATAAATTAATTAAATAGTCTTAAATTTTAAATTTTATTTAAAGGAATTAAAATTTAATTTATTATCTTTTTATAAAAAATATAAAGCCTAGTTTTTCCTTATAAAATTTAAAATAAAATTTAAAAATAAGATTTTAAATATTAATAATATTTTTAAAAGATATAAAGAGATCTTTATTTAAATTATTATACTTAAGAATATAATAAAATAGAATTATTATAATAATAGTTTAAGCTTATAAAGAAAGTCTTTAAATAATTTTAAATTAAGTTTATAAAATAATAAAAAACTTTAAAAAGATTATATTTTAAAATTTTAAGATTTAAATTTTAATAATAATAAATAATTTTAATTTTAAAGGAATAAATTAGAGTAAAAGGTTAAAGATATTAAAGATAATATAATAATATATTATTAATATAAGAAAAAAGGTTATATTTAACTTAATAACCTTACTTATAATAAGTTATAAACTTATATAAACTTTATTAATATAATATTAAGAATAAAAAATTAAGTCTTATAATTACTTTAAAAGTAAGATAAGAAAGGTAATTAATAAAGGTAATATCCTCTATTATAATAAAGGATTAAGTAAATCTTTAAGATAATTATTATTAAATAATAATAATTTTAAACTTTAAATTATTTTTAAATTTAAATTTATTAAAGTTTATAATTTAATAGGATATAAAACTTTATAATATTATAATATTATAAGTATAAATATTAAGTAGAAGTAATATATATATTTATAAAGCCTATTAATTATATTATTAATTAATAATTAATTAAGATTATAAAAGAGAATATATTACTCTTTTTTATATAATAAATTAATAAGGCCTTAATATTATTTTAAGTATACTTGATTTAAAGAATTAATATATTTTATTAAATTTAAAGATAAAATAATAGTACTTTAAAGTTAACCTTGATATAATATAAACTAATAAATCCTAATTATTTACTTAAAATATTAAGAAAGAATTAAATATATTTATTATTATATATATTAATATAATAATAAGTAAATTATAAAGCTTATATATACTAAAAGGACGTTAGGGTATTCGGATCTATCCGAATAACCCCTATAATAACTGATATACTTGTCGCTCTAATAGCGCTAACAATCATCCCCCCTCTAAGGGCCGTAGTCCCTACGGTCTAAGGGGCAAAACGACGCGTTCTAGGGGGCCGCAGCCCCAAGCTCCAAGGATTATACTCAAGCAAGCGCGAACATTTCAGGCTATAAGCCCAGTTACCAGGCCCCCAAGCGGGGTACCTAACGGAGTTACCAGGCCCCCAAGCAGGGCACCCGACGGCCACCATAGGCCAAGAAAGAGACATGTCTAGGGGTCAGTCCAGGGGCGACGCTGCGCATGGCTAACCGGTGCCTAGGCATCATCGCATAACGCATGCCGGGCGGGGTAGCCAGGCGTCATATAAGGCATACTAGCTGGGGCCAAGGCCCGAGGTTCAGGGGCGGAGTAGGTACCGCATGACTAAATATTTCAGGAGCGGAATGGGTACCGCATGACCAAATAGTTCAGGGGCGGACTTGCCGCATGGCCGACCAATCATATAGCCTTTCCAGGGCACGTGGCCTGGAATTTTGGGACACCTACGTAATTTGAACCCACAGCATTAAAAAAAATTTTAACCCTGTACCCCGACTTACACGTAGCCTAATTTGGTGACTAACCCCCGGAGGATCAAGGCTAGGGGGTAGATCCGAACACAATTATAAGGCTTATATGTATTAAAAGGACGTCGGGCTATTTAGATCTACCTGAATAACCCTTATAATAACTGATATACTTGTTACTCTAATAGCGCTAATATAAACCTATTAATAGTAATCTTAAAATCCTTAAGAAGCTTTAAAATTTTATTAATATCTTCTTTAATAATAAAGTAAATATCTTATTTATATTCAAGGAAGGTAATTATATTATTAATTTTATATGTTAGTAATTCAGGGACCCCCGCCCTAGTAGCTTAGAAGGCCCGTACAGGTATATATAGGCCTAGGAGGTTATCAGGCTAGTTCTAATAGGAAATTAATATATTTTAGCGTAGTATTATAAACTTATATTAATTTTCTATACTATAGAAAAATTATAGCTAAAATAAACTAAAACTGGATTAACTATAATATTCCAAAAACTATACCTTAAAAAAAAGACCTATTAACTTCTCTTAAGGCGTAGTTTTTAGAATATTATAGCTAGTCTAGTTTTAGTTTATTTTAGCTAGAATTTTTATATAATATAGAAAATTAGTATAAGTTTATAACACTACGCTAAAATATATTAGTTTCCTATTAGGGCTAGCCTAATAACCTCCTAGGCCTATATATACCTATACGAGCCTCCTAAGCTACTAGGGCGGGGGTCCCTAAATTACTAATATAAAAGATAAGGATTTACATTATAAGCCTCTTTATAATCTATCTTAAATTAAGTTAGTAGAATTATAATATTATCTTAAAGATTTTCTTTAAAAAGGCTTTATTTATTATTTTATTTCTTTAATTAAAGTACTTATACTCTTTATATTAAAGAAGGATAATAGGTTATATTTATATATAAATTATAAAGGTTTAAATATAATAATTCTAAAAAATAAATATTTATCACCTTTATTTATTAAATTATTAAATAATTTAAATAATTTTAAAATCTTTATAAAGTTAAACTTTAAGGATATTTATTATAAGATTTATATTAAAGAAGATAATAAATAAAAGATTATATTTTATATTTATTATAATTACTTTAAGTACTTAATTATACCTTTTAAATTTATTAATATATTAATTATATTTTAAGCTTATATTAATAAGGCCCTTATAAGACTTATTA
>JAABUL010003767.1_pt1 | contig 21683 bp, 24 predicted proteins | sample 5559151 | NCBI WGS metagenome assembly JAABUL01 (sample SAMN10711876, study PRJNA513368) | rock metagenome | isolation source: Antarctica rocks | place: Antarctica: Victoria Land, Pudding Butte sud | reverse complement strand
CCAGCACTCCCTACGCCCTCACCGGCGCCGTCTTCGCCACCGACCGCCGCGCCATCCGCTTCGCCGAAGACGCGCTAAGGAATGCCGCGGGCAATTTTTATATCAACTGCAAGAGTACTGGCGCGGTGGTGGGCCAGCAGCCGTTTGGCGGGGCGAGAGCGAGCGGGACCAACGATAAGGCCGGGAGCCCGGCGTTGTTGGCGAGGTTTGTGAGTATGAGGGCTATGAAGGAGGAGTTTGTGGGGAGTGCGAGTGTGCTTTATCCGAGTAATGTAGAGGCATGAGGGGAGATGATAACGTCATTGATAATATCATCTCCGTGCGTAGGTGAGCGGGATATGAAGTATGAGAAAGGTTTCCTAGCCTTGTTTATATTTACAAAATCCATCCAAGGACGAAAAAACCTCACCACCCTCTCCATCCCTCCCCCCGCCAATTCCCATCCAACACCCCCCCCCCAAAAACCCTCCAAAAACCTTCCAAACCCACACCAACGTCCCCCCCCCCCCACTCATCCGCCTCCAGCCAAACCCCTTCAAAAAACACTCAAACAAACAATCCACCCATCATCCCCCGCCCATCAATCTCTCGTACGCGTCTCCTGCGGTGAAAAGTCGCGAGTCTTTCTTCGATGCGTTTGCGGGCCCGGCTTTGATCTTTTCATCCCATCGGTTCCTATTCGCTGCTGCTGCTGCTACTGCTGCTATGCCCGCATCCTCCATTGCACCATCCCATCCCCCCCTGGGTTTCTTTCTCCTTTACCCCGTTCCCTTCTTCTTCTCGATCCCCATCGGTCACTATGCCGCTATCCCCTCACCTCACCTCCCCCCACACCACCCCTCCTCTCACCTCCTTTCCATTAATTATTTCTTCGGAGCGGAATATTCCCAAAAGCCTCATGGGGAAAGGAAGAAAGAAAGAAAGAAAGAAAAAGAACGCGATGGCAAGAAGCGGGAGAAGGAACGCGGAGGGAGGATAGGGATGGCAAGAGCGAAGGAACAGGGCAGATGAGGGAAAAGGGGGGGGGGGAAGAGGGGGAATGAGAAGAGTGCAGAGGCGGGATCTAGGGGACTGGAGAAAAGGGGGGGTAGGGGACTTGGTCAAGGACTGAAATGACACAAGAGAGAGAGCGGAGGTGGGGGGTGCAGAAGAGATTGGAGAGGTTGGGGGAGGGGGAGCGAGGGAGGGAGGGATGGGGAAGGGGAAGGTGAAGGTGAAGGTGAAGGTGAAGGTGAAGGTGAAGGTGAAGGCGAAGGCGAAGGTGAAGGTGAAGGTGAAGGCGAAGGCGAAGGTGAAAAGTGGGGGATGGATATCCGGAAGCCAGCAGCGTGACGCGGAATAAGACGCGGACGGGGTAAAGGCCATAACCACCACCACCACCACCACCACCAACCACCAACACCAACAACACCACCAACACCATCACCAACCACCACAACCACCACCACCACCACCCACCAACACCAACCACCAACACCAACCAACACCACCACCAACCACCAACAACAACACCACCACCACCAACAACACCAACCACCACCAACCACACTACCACCACCACACTCAAACCACACATACACACATCCCCCCCCAAGAACCTCAGCAGCCAGCGAAAGAAAAAAAAAAAGGGAAATAGATGGCTCGAGCGATGGCTCGAGCGATGGAAGGGGAGGGGTAGTTGATACAGCCTGCGTGGTGTGACAAAGGAGGGAGGGGTGAGGGAGGGAGGGAGGGAGGGAAGGAGGGAGGGATGGAGGGATGAGTTAGGGTGGAGGGGATGGCTTGGGGGGGGTTTGGTAAATAGAAAAGGGGAAGGGGGGGGGTGTTTATTCCCATTGCCCCGTTTTCCTCGTAGCACAGCATAGCATAGCACAGCACAAATCGCCGGCATATCGTCCTCGAATTTCTAGCACAGTACTTTGATCGAGGCTTTCTGATAGCTACTCCAGCACCGAGTCATCTAGCTGTACAAAACCATTCCATTATCAGCCATCGCCATCGAGGTAGTGGTAGTTGGTTCGGTACTCAGAACCCCGCCCCCGGTAACTTAGACAAGGCCCCCTCAGATACTAAAGACCACCGGTTGCTTCACAGGACACCTAGATACGCCGATCTTAGCTTATTCCCTCGCAGCCATGCCACCAACATAATCGTAGTGGTAGTTAGTATCAGTCAGAAGCTAGCCCGGTCCCTCCGCAGAGACACCCAGATACGCCGCCCTAGTTTGCTGTCCATGAAATCGGAACAAAGGAAAATAAAGGTGCCATCGTCGAAAAAAACATTCGAGGAGCGGCCTTTTGCTTCGTTGGGGGCGATCAAGGGCGCAGCTTGGCGTCCTCCTCTTGCGTGGTACTTGAAAAGGCCTTCTCGTGCATCTCAATGGGGCTGCTGCTGTACTTGCTCTCGTCCTCCTCGATCATTTCGCCACCCACGATTGCATCTCGCATCAGCTCAACGTAGTCGTACGCGAACTCCCCGATTTCGGCGTCGTCCATGCCGAGGACCTCTGCTTCTTCGGAAGCGCGGAGACCGAGGCCAGGGATGAGGTTCATGACGAAGAGGATAAGGCAAGAGCCGCCGAAGCTGTAGGCGAAGCCGGAGAGGGAGTCGGCCAGTTGGTAGGCGAGCTGCATCCAGTGTCTGTTGAGCCAGCCGCCGGGGATTTCGGTGAAGCCATCAAGGTGAGCAATGTACTTGCTGGTGGGAACGTTAGCTGTGACATTCCAGGACTACGTTACATGAGGGACGGAGCTTACGCCGCAAAGATTCCGGTGAGGAGGTTGCCGACGAAGCCGCCGATGGCGTGTACAGCGAAGATATCAAGAGCGTCGTCGATGCCAAGGACAAACTTGAGCTTCGTGGCGTAGTTGCAGGCAGACCCGGCAATCACACCATAGACGACGGCGGACCAGGCGGGTACGTATCCAGATCCTGGGGTGATGGCGACCAAACCCGCGACAACCCCAGAACAGAACCCAACCGCTGACCATTTCTTTTCGAGGCGGTAGTCAAGCAGACACCAGGTCACCCCTCCAACGGCAGCAGCGAGGTTCGTGACGACAGCCGCCATGACGGCACGCATGCTGGCGCTGAGGGCAGACCCAGCGTTGAAGCCGAACCACCCAACCCACAGGAACACCGTGCCGATGATGATCTGAGTGACGTTGTGCGGTCGGAAGTTGAGCTCATGAGTACCGTGACCACGTCTCTTGCCAAGCATGAGAGAGTAGGCTAGAGCCGCCGATCCCGATGCGATATGCACGGGAGTACCACCGGCGAAATCCAGTCCTCCCATTTGAGCAACCCAACCACTAGGATTCCACGTCCAGCAGGCAATGGCGTCGTAGATGACCGTGGTCCAGACAAACATGAAGATTACACACGGAAGCATACGACCACGTTCAGCTACCGCACCCACTGCAAGAGCGACGCTACACGATTGAACGCGATTAGCTTCATTGGGGGTGACAGCAGTCGGGGGACGTACGTGATGGCAGCGAACATGCCCTGGTAGACTGCGAAGAGGAGATCTGGGATCCTAGGACTGCCAACGGAGGGCGCGCCTAAGACGTTGCGGAATCCGATGTTGTCCAGATTGCCCATGAATTTCCCGGCGGTATGCGAGAACGAGAGGGAATAGCCCCAGAAGAACCATTGGAACGAAGTGACACCGGTGGCCATCATGGAAAGCCAAATCAGCGACAGGGCTGACTTTCTACGCGCCAGGCCGGAATAGAAGAAGCTGGATTAAGGTCAGTAGCGCTTGAGGCCCAACACATTTTGTTTTCATTGATATCATACCCCACACCAGGAATCATGAGCAGCACCAGCGCAGTCGATGTGAGCATCCACGCGATATCGCCCGACTGCAAGGATGGATATCAGTCGCGTTGTTCCCATCATGCCCACTGTAGACGCACCTACCTGGTAATGGACATTGAGGTTTTCCACGAGCGAATCACCGCCAGTAGGAGTAGAGCCATTGTAAGTGACCGGGACGAGTGCGGTGTAATTGAGCACACCGGCGTCACCTCCAGGGCCTCCTGCTGCAGACATGGTGAAGGCAACCCAACGTCGCTGTTGACTGGAAGCTCCGACTGAGCAGCTGCGAGGAACTTCGAGGATGACGCAGTGTGGGTGAAGTTGGTTGTGGTGGTTTGGTGTAAAGAGTGTGGGTGACGGGAGGTTCTAACAGTTGGTTGCGGGTTGGGAAGGGTGGTCGAGCAGGTCGTGCGACACCGACTAGGTCTCGGTCTAGCAAAAGGATGTTTGATCTCGGTCGTTTATGATTGGGTGAAGGGCGCAGAGGATAAGGGGGATACCTAGCTAGGCTAGGGATGCCGCTTACACAGTAGTTGGTGCGGATATGGTATAGACCGTGCGCTATATCGCTATATTAACCCTAAAGCCCTTACAGTATGTAGTAGTCTGAAGGGCGGGGAGGGAAGCCTGGCTTTACTGTGGAAGCAGCTAAGACACGGCAGCAATCAATGACAGAGTCACAGACGTCAAGATAAGCATCGAGATTCGAGAACCACGGTCGATGAATGGATGAATGAATGAAAGAATGAAGGAACGACTTGGGGGTTGGATGACAGCGGGAGACAGGATGGCGGGGAATTCATCGATTCGCAGAAGGGTCAAGTAGGTGAGGATGATACATATGGTGGTGTGGTGGTGTGGTGGTATGGTGGTATGGTAGGTATGTGCTTGAAGCAGTCCGACGGTGAGGTACATGCGCACCCACGGCAAGACACCTCTTTTTTCTATTTCTATTCCTATTTCTATTTCGATTTCGATTCACTCCTTCAATCTTAACTCGCATCTACGGAGGTATTCCCATTTCTATTTGCAAAACCACTATTCCGTAAATCAGAGATCATCTATTTATCTATTATGTATTATGTATTATTCTCGTTGCCGAAACTGAACGAATGATATGTACGAGTACGCAATAGGGACGAGGGCTGCTTCTCCTGCCGTGTCGTATCTCTACCCCGCGCCTGCCAATCGGTGCCTTGACGGGTTGATGGCTTTTGCCTGGGACGGCCGATTGATCACTCTCACTCTCTCTCTGGGTGCCTGGCGGGGCTACTGAGTACACGAGGCTACCCGGGGAATTATTCCGACGTCCCACCCGCTTAGAGTCCCTTGACGCAGGCACAACACATTAGCGTATTCTACTAGTAGAGATTTGTGGGCGCGATCCATTGGACCCATGGATTTGGCAGGCCGGCGAATGTGGGATCGAGGAATTGGTGAATTGAATTATCCTATTCCGTACCGAGTACAAACCCGTCAATGATAGATAGTCAGGCAAATCGTGACATTATTATTACTTTGGTATTCCAGAAATCGAACCCAGTGGCCACTCCTGCTCTAGAATAGCCCCCAAGTCCTCGAGCATGCACATACTGTACCATTCAGGCAATGTGGCCCAGCTTGCTCGGCAAGAGAACTGGAAGAGAACAGTACGAGTATATTAATCCTTTGCCGTACCGTTATCCTACTAACAGGTCGGCGCCTTTCAATCTTTCCCTAATTCGCGCTTCGTGGAACCACATGTAACCGAGGCTTGACCATGTCGTCGGTAAGGAGAACTACCGATACCAATCGAGCGAGAACGGTTTCGCGTGCTCCAAATCCGGACTTCTTGTATTACCTGTCAGAATGTATGACTGAGAACGTCATCTGGTGATTGAGGCACTTCGTGGCATTGCAGCAGTGTCCAGACCGAAGAGCCGAACCCTGGCCTCTGCTTCGTCGCGGACCTGGTAGGACGCCGTCTGTAATCGCATGTATCATGAAAACCGCCCCCGGCGAAACTGACAGCCACTTCGTGACTACGGGCCGTTGCGTTTGCCCCCCAACCTACCATGTGAAAGGCCGTTGGGTCAATGAATTACGCATATGCCAGCCTCCAGGAAGAGCCAACTCAGCCAGATCCGAGCGATGCCCCAGGCGATGGTTATAAAACTGTCCCGCCCGCCATGCAATCCGGCATCTCAAACGTAACTAGAAAAGCAAAGAATACTGCAGGACCCGGAGGACAGTCGTAGGAATTCGGCACCATTCAGCGACAGTCGAGTCTTGTTCTGCTCCGTATCCACAAGCCAGCAAAGCGGATTACTCCAGCTTGTAATAGCTCTTTGCAAGCGTGTTCGATACGCAGCCCCCCTTCCACGGAGGACGTCCGGCTGCTTGTATGACACATACCATTAATTCATCGCTGAAGGGAGGATGGAGTCATCAGTCGCTTTGCATGTTGACTTCTCTGTCAAATCCCGGTTTGGTTATGGTGAAGTGTCACCGTTTGAGAATCTGCCAACGCAACGCCTGCTGAGGGCCACTTTCGAGGCCAAGCAGTATTTGAGCCTCGAGGCTAGAGTGTGTTTGCCCATTATATGAGCTATAATAATAATCCTTGTCTCGTCTTCTCTGTGGTACGGATACGGAGCAATGAGTCGCAGGAAACCTTTCTGGCGTTCGAATCGTCAAGAAATGACAGATAGCAGATTACTATCTGATTGGTAAGTTCTGGGCCTGGAACAAAGTACCTGACAAGCGTACTATGCAAATTCGAAGCCACCCTCGAAGCCTTCATTCGTATTGGCCTTTCGGCCACTGATTTGATAATCTGATAAAACAAGATATGAGACTTCCAGGGCTATCGTATTTGCAAGGCAACTCGGAGCTAAATTCCTGTTTGCCGCTTCGGCATATCCTTTGTATTCGACATTAATGAATTGTAGTTATCATGTTTGGTTGCTAATACACTTGTTAACGGCGCTCATTTTCAACGTCACTCACAAGCCCTCTGGGCATGGACGAGGTCTTGATGTCCGTTTGATCGTATTTTGCGGATCACTCGTGTCAGATACGACATAGATTAACCTCACGATATTATCGAGTACGATGATGCGAAATTTCTTGTTGGCATTTACTATTGGTTTGAGATAATAGTATATCTTCGATTCGAGAAGTCGACAGTTTTGCTATGAGAAGCCTGCCTTTGAACTTTTCTAACAATCTTCAATATTCTTCAGCATTTCAGGACATGTCTACTCTAGAGTCCCACTTCTTAGAAGTTGCAGCTGCTTGGGTGAGCAATCTGCTCTTGAAGAGTTAGTACCTTGTCGTTCAACGCAAACCTCAAAACAACGGACAACCATCATACTGGGTTGACCGATGCTTAAAAATAAGAAAATCCAAAACTTTGTATGCAGCAGCGTTTGAGAAGCCGAATAAAATACTCAATATGATATTGTAAAGAGACCCGATTGAGGAAGCAGCTTGCTGCAAGACCCTGGGTAAGTGATCGTGCTTAAGAGACAACTGCAAATCCGCCGTTTGAGGGCTCTGCGCGGCAATAACCGAGCACTCATAGTTACCTATGATGATATCGTAGGAAAACCCTAAAGTCATCCTTACAAGATGTGGTGTGCCCTGTACCATTACCAGAAGTTCATTCGACTTTGGGCCAAGAAAGACCTGATGGCCTTATTACTGATGTACCAATATCACGCTTGGATACGAGTAGAACTTATTAAAGCCCATTCTCTCGTATTGCCGGAAATTGACTTCAGGTTCTGAGATCAATGAGAAAATGCACCAGATATTTAAAACTGGTCAGTCAGATATGTAACACTTTTATCATGTAGGAAAGTCCAATGTCCAGCACGCTCCAAGAATGACTTACAAGGGAATGGTATTTGATCGTTGTGGACACGGCCTCTACGAGCGGTTAGTGTGTGTACTGTAAAACCATCAGTGCCTAGCAAAAATCAACGTACAACAGCAAGGGAAGAAGCATAACATCAATTTGGACTATGCCCATTGTCATAAATCCGACTTGATAGGTTCATCGTTAAATTGACCAGCTGTCTCCATCGTCAGAGCATTTCAGCAATGCGGGCCTGTATACACATGGTGGGTGGATCGGTTGGTTCATTGATGGAGGCCGAAATTAGCGTACTCACGATGAGTGTCTTGCAGATAGTTCAAGAACTTGTTCAGGTAGTAGATTGCTCAGGGGTTTTTATATTGGACTTCGTCGTTTCCAGTCTCAATACACTGTCTGTTTGGGATAACTTAAGTAGCCGCGGCATGCTCAATTCAATAGTTGCTTCCATACTAGGCTTTGGGATGGTGGAATCAAAACGGTTCATGTGAGACGCAACAATAATGGGAGTCAGTGAGCAATGAATTCTGTATAGATTTTGAACGCAGAACAGAAAGCATGTGATTCATGAGGAATGAACAGAAACGGAGTGGAAGACGTCACGTTATTAGATATGACGTCCAAGGTAACTTTGGCGTGCGCCTGGCGTGCTCCAGATTCTTCTTCGAGGGCTCCCTGGTCAATGGAGGAGTATGCTAAACATCCGGTTCCAAAGTTGAGATTAGGGGATTTGCCCGAGGCTTATAGTCACTGTCCAGCTGAGAGAAACTTTCTTCATTCTGAGAACCTTTGAGGCTGAAGATTAAAAAGAGAAGAGTAGCAACGCTGATCCCATTGCCCACTTTGCCGGGTCGGCGGCATGGGCGCTACTCCCGATCAATCGCCTCGAGCGCGACCCAGAGACACAGACACTCCAAACAAAAGTCGCCTAGATGCCGGCCGTTTGCCACTGGTTATGGAACGACCGGAAATCCTCACTCATGATTCTGGGGAGTCAGGCTCCTCAGAAGACTATCCCGTCAATCTAACGAACCCAGGGCATGAGCCAAGTTTTGATGAAGAAGACGATACCGATGGCCAAGTAGAGTACACCCTAGGATCCACCATCGAGAACCTGACGCCCTTGACCGGCTTTTCCTTAGGCCAGCCATCATGGAGCCCTCAAATGCAACCAAGGCCGAGGGAAGGGAGTGTTCCGGACCTGGACGAGTTTTCTCAACCCATGAGCATCGGCGCAGCACTTCGAAATAGCGCTGCCAACCCTCGACCTCAAAGACCGACCGCACCTGCACGAACTCCATCAAGCACATATGCTCCTCCTCGAAAGCCTCCACATTACATGTCACTTCACGCGAACAGGCAACGATCGTTTTCCGGCACGCGGACGCGGCGGGATCCAAACGCGCAGTACCGAGCGCAAGAAAAAGCCTACATACAACAACTTCGACAGGATCCCAATGGCGATTACGATGAGCCATACACGCCTAGCGTAGCATACAGTACCGATTCGGAAACCGAGGAAGAATCACCTTTATCCGAAGTCCACTTCGACCCTGACAACTACGATCAAGATACGCAGCTTTTCTACAATACAGACGACGTTCAGCCCTCGTCTGAAGAACTACAGGTGCCTCAGAATAGAGAAAGGCTGGAATGGCATTCCATGCTGGCGTCGGTCTTGAAAGGGGATGTGGTTAAACAGGAAAAGCAGCGATTAATCGGTACAACAGAGCAAAAAGGGGAAAAGGCACTCAACAATGAGATATGGATAGGTGTAAGGGCCAGAGTGTGTGGGCGAAGTATTGCAGCTCAGAAACGAATGGTAGAGGAAGGCCGTGCAGCTATCAGTCTCGAGATCGAGGCTATCATTGCGTTTCAGATCAAAGGAGCAAGCGAAGCAGGCAAGCCAGCCACCAAGCAGGTCCAAGATATAGTGCAGAAAATCGAGCGATGTGAGAGCCTGTACCCGACAAGGCTAGCTCTGGAAGAGGCCAATGCACGAGCCGCTTCGAGTGCATTCAAAAGCAGCTGCGATGCAGTAATTGCCTGGCACAACACCACAGAGCTCATCAATACGGAGCTCGCGATTCTACAGGGTTGGGTGGGCAATCAAGAGCTCGACTTTGCTAAGCCAAGGGTCCGTTCGCCCGGTGAAGCTGGACTTACCGACGATTCCTCCTTTCTTGACCGAATCCACAAGGATGATGGCCTCAAGTCCCTTCATGGGGACCACAGCATGCTTCTGGGGGTGGCAGAGATTATTCGGAAAGCGAAATTTTCGCTTATTGAGAATGCTCAAGCCTTTGCACAGCGCCATCTACCGCCTTACATCGAAGAGCTTCTGACCTTGATCAACTTCCCCTCGCGGTTGATTCAAGAGATCATCCGGATGCGATTGACCTACGCCAAGAAGATGAAAGATCCATCTCAACAATCCGCGATGATGTCTGCACAGATGATTTCTCAATTTCAGATATTGCTGAAGCTGGCTGTGCGCATTAAACAAGAATATACTCTGGTCTCGCAACCAGAACCCGGTTGGGAACTACCTTCATGCATTGACGACAATTTCGATTTCGTAGTACTGGATGCGCTAAAGTTCTACTTCAAGATGCTCAACTCTAAGTTGGTTGGCAATAAGAACACATTCAAAGAAGCTGAGATCCTGGAACAAGAATGGGAATTCTCCAACCAGATAGGGCGGTACTTGGACGGTGGTGATGTTGAGGTCGCCGAACAGTTTAGTGGGCTTACAGCAAAGGCATTGCAAAGGCTGACAACTCACTTTGAGCGAGAGTTGCAGAGAAGGCCTGAAGAAAACGCCGTTGATATGGATAAGCGATATAAGCAGATCTTGGATTCTGTACGCGTTCGTCAAAGGAAATTGTTTCGTTTCTCGAGACTTTTGGGTCTGCGTTTTGAGAATGCCACAGAATACAACATCAATATGGGTCGAGCACAGGTCCAAGAATTATGTAGCGCACTCATGGCGTCTGGGCATTTCCTCATCTCGGGCTCGAGTGGACAACATGAAGGAATCTTCCTTATCGCCTCACCATCTTTATACGACCGTCCGCGGGATATTCAATCCATCCTTGGTACGTCGTTCCATGCTGACGAAGTCATGGAGGATCCCTCAAACCCTTACATGCTTATCTTAAGACCGGACGAGCCATTGTATTGGGACAGTAAAAGGCTAGAGGTAGACATGCGCTCACCTGCAATGGATATCAGGCCAGGGCGACTTCGGCTTGTGGCAGACGGTTCTGATAAGCGATTACAAAACGCACGGTTAACCTTCGCTCAGTCTGTGGGCATGGAACTCGACGTACTTACGGATGTGAGGGCCAACTTACCCAGAGTGAACATGGAGCTGGGAAAGATCAAGAAGACAGCCTACAAACTTTCCAATACGATCATGGAAAGTGTCGAAATCATCAGGAAACAGACCAAAGGCCTCGAGAACCAAGAGCTAATCCAGACTTGCTTTGCATTCGCCACTGAATTTGGGAAACGGTCTGTAACATACATGGATGTCAATAGGCGGATGATGAACAACCTAAAGCTTACGAGGCTGGCATTGGACTGGGTGAGCTTCATTTGCGATGATTGCGTTGCCCTAGATCGGAAAACCTTTAGGTGGGCGGTTGTAGCACTCGAATTTGCGATGGTCATGACCAGAGGACCAAACATTCTCTCAATCACCGATGACGAATTCACGAGATTACGGACAAAAGTTGCAGGTTGCATGTCGCTCTTGATCTCGCACTTTGATATCATGGGAGCCAGGTCGACTTTGGCCGCCCAAGCAGAGAAGCAACGAGTCGAGGCATTACAGGGACAATTTCGGAAGATGGATGTCAGCAGAATGAAGGATGATGCTGAAGCCTCCGACTATGTTAGAGAGCAATGGCTCGCCCAGCTGCAGGAGATTGACGAGATACGAAAACAAAAGAATGCCGAACGGCAGGCCTTGGGACGTGTCTTGGAGGACTCCAATGAGGCTGATCGATCTTTGACCTTTCTCTCATCGTCTGCGACCAATGTTACGTTAAGATGGCAGCAAGGCCAATTCGTGGGTGGGGGAACCTTCGGATCTGTCTACGCAGCTATCAACCTTGATTCAGGCCAGCTGATGGCCGTTAAGGAAATCCGACTCCAAGACCCACAGCTAATTCCTACAGTAGCTGGGCAGATACGTGATGAGCAGGCGGTGCTTGAGGTTCTGGATCACCCGAACATCGTCTCTTACTATGGTATCGAGGTGCATCGAGACAAGGTATACATTTTCATGGAATACTGCTCTGGTGGTTCGCTGGCGAATCTCTTAGAGCATGGACGAATTGAAGACGAAACGGTGGTTCAAGTCTACGCCCTGCAAATGCTCGAAGGTTTGGCTTATCTTCACCAAAGCGGCATCGCCCACCGCGACATCAAACCTGAGAGTAAGCATAACATCCAATCTTTTACATGTTGAATCAGTTTCCTCGATGCTGACCTCCTGACCTAGACATCCTCCTCGACCACAACGGCGTGATCAAATACGTTGACTTCGGCGCCGCCAAAATCATCGCCCGCCAAGGCAAAACCCTCCAGCCCGACCACTCTGCCACCAGCGGCGGCCCCGCCCCATGGGTCCCCGGCAAGCAAAAATCCATGACCGGCACCCCTATGTACATGTCCCCCGAAGTCATCAAAGGCCAAAACGAAGGCCGCCAAGGCGCTATCGACGTCTGGTCGCTCGGCTGCGTCATCCTCGAAATGAGCACTGGCCGCCGCCCTTGGGCGTCCTTGGACAATGAGTGGGCGATTATGTATAACATCGCGCAGGGCAACCCGCCGCAATTACCGTCGAAAGACCAGTTGAGTCCCGAGGGGATGGAGTTCTTGAAGAGATGTTTCGAGAAGGATCCGAGGCGGAGGGCGAGCGCTGCGGAGCTGCTGCAGTGCGAGTGGATCATGAAGATCCGGCAACAAGTGGTTGTCGGAGGGGAGGCGGACAGTCCGACGCAGTTTTCGAGTAACAGTGATACGAGCAGTGCGAATAGCTCGAGGCAAAATTCGGCCGTGTTTTGAGGGACGAGGGGTTGACGCTTTATGAACAGTAGGGAATATGACGTAGCGCAACTCGATGAGCTCGTTGGTGTGGATGGGCGAGAAGTCCTGACCAGACGCCTGCGATGGAGGCATGAAGAGAGGGATACACGGCCTGCTTCCGCTGGCTCAACGAAGGGAAACTTGATACCTGCAACTCCCCCATCGTCTCCACCACCTCTTCCAGGGCCCATCGTCGACGCAAAAACGATCATCTCCTTTCTCGCAGCCCCTGCAAAGCGCACAGCCACAGCCACAGCATTTCTTTTCCACCCCCACCCATTTTCCCTTTACGCCCTTTTAATTCTCATTCATCTCCACGCGATGCACACACCCCTTTCCCATTCCAACGATACCATATACACGCGACATACCGGCGTTCGGCAGGGTTTTCTTTTGAAGCCGTCGTTTTGGGTTCTGGAGGAGATGCGAACATAGCCTGAGGAGAAGGGGGAATAGGTACATAGCGGGCTGTGGTTGTTTTTGGGGTGGGAGGTGGGGGGTGGGATGGAGTTAGGTTAGATTAATATATATGAGGGAATAAAACCTGAAAGGTGGTACATATGTTGGCTTTTCATGTGGCTTTTCTTTTCCACTTATGTGTGACTTGACTACCTTATTCGTGAATTCATCACCTCCTCATCATATACATCCCCTATCGCACGCACGCACGACACGCACGACACGCACATCTACCACCCAGCACCACCACCCAGCACCACCACCCAGCACCACCACCACCACCACAAGCAAGCAAGCCAAAAGCCATACCACCACACCATTCGCCAATCCCGATGAAGAAACGATATGTTTTCCCCCCTTTTTCGAACCTTTTTGTTTGGGGGGGAAAAATTATATATATATATATATCCGTACCCCGCACTTTCACTCATCCTTCGCTTAGTACTAGTCAGCCATGTAACCCGACCAGCCATACAACCCGAAAATTCGAATATTTGACCTACCACCTTCAAAATTCCACCAACTTTCAACCACATGGCTGCTACTTACGCTATCATCGAGGGTCGCATTCAGAAGGCTATTGACGCCATAAACACGCGTGACAATCCTAATCGAGCCGAAATTGCGCGCGAATTTGATGTTCCGGTGCAAAGACTACGATCCAGACTGAAAGGTCATCCACCAGCATCAGCAGTACGAGGACTGCATAACAGAGCTTTAAAACCTGATCAGGAGCTAGCTTTGCATACATACATAAAGAGATTGGACGAATTGGGTCTATCAGCACGGCTGAATCTGATTGAATCAGCTGATAATCTTCTACTGCGTCAGGATAGTCCCTGAGCGTCATTAGGTTTCAAATGAGTCAAGCGATGGCTAGATCGTCAATCGAATCTTCATAAAGCTAAACGGAAGCCTTTGACAGCTGCACGAAAGAATGCACATAATGAGAAGCTTCTGAAGGGTCATTTTGATGCTTATGACGAGATGGTTAAGCAATACGGCATGACGAAGGAGAATACATGAAATTTCGACGAAATCGGATATCGTATGAGCATTGCACGCTCTGACTGAATCATTACAGTAGATTCAGTACGAAGAATATACATGTCGAACTCAGATAACAGAGAGTTCTGTACGACCATTGAGTGTATTAACGGTACTGGCAAAGATATTCCATCAATGCTCATTCTACAGAGGGTCAATCTATTGTCCTCCCATTTCAACAACGATATCGATGACGACGTGATTTTCACTACATCGGATACAGACTATTCAAATGACTGAATATCACTGCAGTGAATTAAACATTTTGATCACTACAGTCAACGTCATCAACGAGGTGCATGAAGACTACTCGTAATGAATGGCTACGGATCTCATCATACACGCGAATTTCTATTCTACTGTGAGAATCACAAGATCATATCTTTCGGCTTACCTTCGCATACTACTCATCTGCTTCAGTCGTTGAATGTATGTGTTTTTCAGCCTCTGAAACACTGACATTCGAAAGCTGTTAACGAAGCGATTCAAACGAGTGACGAGATCTTCATCAAAATCGAATTTCTGGCTGCTTTCAACGGATTCAGAAGTAAAGTCTTCAAGGAAACTACTATACGTTCGACTTGAAAGCAAACTGGTCTAATTTCCTTCGATTCTAATGTGATTCTGAATAAGGTGCGAGAAACTCGATTCTCAGCTCGTTCTATTACATCATCTACGACGGAATCATTCGATGTCTGAAAGACTACCTCTACTACTAGATTACAGCTTAGAAAACAACAAGTCAGTTTGCTTTGCTTCGACTATGAACCTGAGCTTCATCGAAAGTTAGTCAGATATACGAAAGAGATCTATGCAATGACTCGTAGAATTGAGCTACTGAAGAATAAGCTAGGTCGAACACAGTCGGTCCAGAATGCTCGAAATGCACGTAAAAAGCAGTCTGGTAAGGTTCTTCAAACAGGAGACCTACTTTATGCCAAAGATGCTCGAACTATGATCCAAGATAGGGTACAAGTAGAAGAATTAAGGCAACGGACTCGCGACGAGCGTGGAGAAAAACGCTATATCAATGATCTAAAGAAGGTCTACAAGGCTACTAAACCTCATAGAATGAAGCTTCTAAAGCAGCGCGAAGCTATGCGGAAGCGTTGGAAGCGTGTAATGGGCGAATTGCTCACTATATATATGGATGTAGAAGATATATGAATTTTCGGGTTGTATGGCTGGTCGGGTTACATGGCTGACTAGTACTAAGCGAAGGATGAGTGAAAGTGCGGGGTACGGATATAGCCAACCAACCAACCAGCCAACCAACCAACCAAAACCCGTCAAACCGAAAAAGACAGAACAAGTTCCTGAAGCGCAAGCCAGCTGGATTGAACACAAAAAAACGAAAGATTTGTGAGGGGGGGTTCCCTGATGATGATGATGAGTGCGTTTGTCCTTTTTTTTTTTTTTTTTTAATCTCCCGGGAATTAGTGATTAGGTAGTGGCTACGGTCTTTTACGAGGTTCTTCGACGTGAAGGTATTGCGCGGGCTAGGACGGATGCGTAAGGTATACTTGTTGAAGATGTTTGCTACATACGGGATGGTTGTTTGATAGAGTAGTATACTTGGGTGTAGCATGACCCTCATCCACCGCCTCATCACACCTCCTCCCCCTCACCCTTCCCCTCCGCCGCCGCCACCTTTTCCCCCTCCAACCAACTCCCGAACTCATCCAACCTCTTCCCTTCTTCCTCCTTCTCATTTTCATCCCCTTCCAACCCCATCACGCCCTTCTTCTCGCTGCTCTTCTTGAATTTCTCGTTTCCGTCTGCAATGTACGCTACGACGGTTTGGCCGGAGAAGAAACGGCCGTTCATTACCTGGGTTGTGTTAGTTGGATTGGTTGGGAGGTTGATCGCGTAATGGGGGTGTGGGGAATGGTGTTTACATGGCACATAGAGAAAGACTAGATAAGATGTAGAAATGACGAAAAGCAATAGGGGAGAATCGTACCCGCACGCACGCTTTCGCAGCTTCTTCATTCGAGTAGCGTACCGAAGCAACGCCATCGGGCTCTTGGTCGAAGAGGACGACGTTGGTGACGTCGCCGACTTTGGCGCATTCGTCGCGGATATCTTCTTTGATGTCGAGGATTGCGGCGGGATCTTCCTGTGATAGGGGTTGTGGGTTTTAGTTGGCTTGCTACGGTGGGAAGTGGAGCGGGGTTTTTTGAAGAGTGATGAAACCGGAGAGGACAAGGTGGAAAAACGGAAGAGAGAAATTGGGACAACGAACTTCGAGTTCTGCAAGGGTGAATAGGTGTTTCAGGATGACTACTTTATCCCATCTCGAGCTGGTGTCGTGCAAGGTGGAGGGATCGTCGTCATCCCAATCGGCGAGTTTGCTAGAGAAAGTCTATGAGTGGACCCGAACATACAACCCTAGGAAATGTTCCAAGGCATACTTATTCAGCTTCTGCGTCTTCTTGATAATCTTCTTCTTGTCCTTATTATTGCTCTTAGCCGGCGCGTCTTTCTGCTGCTTGTAGCTAAAGTCTGCTGCTGCAACTTTCATCTTCCCACCTGATGCCGGCTTTCCAAATCTAAAGTCGGTGTCGTCTAAAAGTTGAATAGCGAGGTCAACGCTTTCAGCGCGGAAGTATAATATCAAAGCGTCGCCTTTGAAGTTGCCGTTTTCGTCGGTGTACAGCTTGATGCGCGGTTTGCCTCTGTCTATCTCCTCGGCAATGACACCACAGCGAGAAAATACATCGTTTACCTCTTCCACGGTGATGTCGGTTGGGAGATTTGTTATATAAACCGCTGTGTTCTTGCGCTCGCGGGGTTCGGGCGTGGGTTTGGATTTCTTGGAGCTGATGGCTCGACCACCAGATTCCTAAGAACAAACCAAATACTGTCAGCTAGACCAGAGTAAAAAAAATGAACATCTGCCCTTACCTCCTCTCCGTTGACATAAACCTGCTTCCTCTTCTTCAGTGGTTGCGCCGGCTCCGACTCATCCACACCTTTGACGGCATAAGCCTCTCTTTGCTTCTCCATCAAAGCATCGTCCAACTGTATATCCCACAACCACAAATGGTATGCAATTAGAATTTACCATCCGTGTAATATGTCATGCAGTGCAATAGCATGTCTATAGGATAACCCTCGGTTGCAGGAGGATGAGGGCGTACCACTGGAACCCATCTCTTCAGTGCATCATCAAACTCGAATTCTTGCCCGTCATCTGCTTCCAGTATGAACTTGTTGTCGAGTTTCGAGAACGAGACACGAGGGTCAGCGTCGAATTCCTCGGGGTTCTTGGGGAAGGTGGATTGGGGAGCTTCTGGAGAATAGCTCGACGAGACAGCATCCATTCTTACAACTCTGACGTTTACTTATGGTACTAGCCTTGGCAATTAAGATTTTGGATTGATGGTGGAGGTGAAGGACTCTTGAGTGAAGAGGAGAGCTTTGGGGTTAATCCATACTAGACCCGATTGAGTTATCCACGGGAATCTCCAACTTCAGTCGTATCTTTACCTCGTTCGTGACCTCTGTGTTACAAGAGAGATCTGGAGGACTTTAGATGTTTATTAAATACAATGATATTAGTTATCGGCGTCTAATTCACTATTCGCTATCTAGTCTTTACAAGCGCAGAAACCGCGTTCGGTGTTGACTGAATGGGATTCTGAGAGCCATGTACATATTCTCATCTATGCTAAGAGGTCGTAGAATGGTAGCCCATGTAAGAGCAACCCAGAGCAATCGTAGCGATTGTATCGGCTGGTATGATAATACCCATCAAACACCCTAACGCCTGGTATCACCCTGCGCTAAACAGAGAGGACATTAAGTGCTTCCTCGGCTTATTTGAAGCCGTAGTAATAGCTCGCTTGAAGGATAATATTTGGGAGGATCATGCAAGCAAGATATGTATCATCCCGTGGCACGGTCACATAGCCTCGCCTACTCCATGTGAATATCGTTGGTTGCCATGGGCCGCACTCTGTGGTGCCTGAACGTCAGAGAACCTCAATCGCCTCGGTTGCCCATTGATCGAGGTTGCTGGACTCCTGCTTCCCATCCTGCGGTTGCCAAGATCCCTTGACTGGCGGGGACTGTGGCTCTGTCGACGCTCTCTGCCTTCCCAAGGAACCGGCGGTGCCTGCATCATCGTCGGGCTATTGGAGTATCGGTTGTGACTCTGCTCCCATTTGGGAACACCTGCATAGAGGTCCTCTCCACTGCCGCTGCCGCTGTTCGTGGTGGTGCTTGAGTCGTAGCTATCAGCGAATGCGCCGCTATGGCGGTGTGGAGATCGACTGGGGACTTGAGGCGGCGTTGTATAGCGTTGAATAGGCTCGCGTGCGTTGAGGGAGTTACGAAGCTCACGAGATGGTTCGTCGGTTTGAAGGACGTGAACGTGCATATCCTCGTAAGGTTGGCCTATACCACTCAAGGGGGCCGAAGATGGCGTCGTTGTTGGCTGAGTAGGCGGCGTAGACTGAGCGCTTGTGGATTGGATCGGAAGATTGGAGGAAGGAGTCGAGTCGGTATTGGAGCGGGAACGAGAGCGCGAGCGCGAGGCCGCATTCAATATTCCTCCACCACGGACACGGCTCCGTTCGGTGAATGGAGGGACGATGTAAGGGTCCGCGCCAGGAATAGTGCCGTCTGTAAGGCCTGGGCGAGAATTGGGAGCTCCACGGCGAGGGCTTGGAGGAACTGGCACAAAAGGATTTTCGTGGCGATGGGCCGGATGTTCTGCCATGCTGGGAGAGGCAGCCGTGGCCATGCTAGGCACTAGAGGCTGCTGCTCCGTAATATGGTCTCTGTTGTGCTGAAACGGAGGAGAGTATGTGCGCCCTGGGTTGGCTGGCTGATCAGAGCGCCAGGTCTTGATCTCTTCATCGTGGACAGGTTCGGCTGTGTGATTGCGGCGACGGCGTCGACGACGTGCCAAACAGCAACAGAGAAGAGTGATGAGTATCCCAAGAAGTAGAGCAGCAATGATACCAACGACGAGGCCAACGATCAGGCCCGTGTTACTGCCGGAAGACTTTGCTGCAGCTGCCGATGGCGAAGAAGTAGGAGCAGCTGAAGTCGAGGAAGCAGAAGTAGAGCTGGAACTTGAAGATGTCGTCTGCTTTGCGTTCGCAGAGCTGGCTGCAGATGCAGCGGAGTGTGCGGCATCGATGAAGTTGTTCAACGGAACAGCGCTTGACGAGGAAGCTTGTCCTACAACACCCACAGCACTGGACAAGGCCAGAGCAGCAGACCATAATACTTGATGCAGCATATTGGCCTATTTAGTAGGATTGGTGGGAGAGGAGGATGTGTATCTATGAGTAGAGGAGTTGTGGCGGCCGATCACTTGCAGGCAAGGACGGTACAAGTTTTGGCTTGGAAAAGTAAGAACTTAATGTTCACGTGGGTGATAACACGTAGCTATAAAAGTGAGCATGGAATGAATGGTCAAAAGTGAAAGCTGGAGAGTAAGAAAACGATGATGAGGGAATCTTATGAATGAAATATTCAATCCTTTTTGGGGGGGGAAGCAGGCTGTACACAGTACTATCCGCACTAAACGGTCCATCATCGTCAATCAGCGGAGAAGCGTCCTGACACAATTGACATGGTTGGTGGGATACCTACCCTTGGCCCTTGGGTGGGTGGCTAACGGTCATTCGATTCCCAATCCCAGAAGACCAGGGAAAGCTCTCAAAACCAGATTTTGATCCTTCAAAGTGCGCTTAAACAATCGGTACAGTGGAAGTGGGGCAGATCGTCAAAATGACATCACCAGAAGGCGGCATGGCATCATAAGCGGCAGAGCCGGTGCACCCCTAGAATATTCCCTTCGGGTCCCTTCAGGTATTGTTTCCTACAATTGCCTCCCTACCTACCAGTTCCCTTTTCACTCACCTACATACTCATCTACATATTCAAATGAAGCCTTCTACGATCCCTACGAAGCAAGAAGAGTTTGATCGCGATACACGTGTTAGAATTCAAAATGTTACATGGCATCAATTGAAAAATACATAAAATCATCAATAGTCGAACTTCCGAATGTTACGTTACGTTAGGTCCAATATGTCTGCATCAATCGACTTACCTTCTCAGAAAATTTGATCGAACGTAAATCAATAGTTAATTTCGTTTCTCAACAAATCCTTATCGATTTTGTATGCAAATCGACTGAGAATCGACAAACGTCTTATAGGGCAATTCTGTAAGTATTAGGATAAAATATTTCTGAAGACACTGTGCGTGATGTACTTTGGATCAAAGAGCAATGACAAGTCATACTGTGAAGCGACGAAACCCGGATTAATGAAATCCGTTATCGGAAGATTTAAGTTATTAAAATGTCTGACGAAGAGTATGATTGTATCTGCATAGTGCCTCGTTCATCTAGAAAGGACGATTGAATGTTCTAAGAATGCTTTGGGGGGTTCAACAAATGGCCTGGTTTAATCTGAGAGAAGGATTGAGACACAACCAACAAGGACTTATTGTGAAAGTATTGTACTCTTCGTACACGGATCAATAAGATTAAATCAAGATCTCTTTTTTAATGCGGAATAACGCTTCAGGTTTTGCTGCACAGTTCAGACGGGATGAGCTTGCGGAACATGATATACATGTTATAGCCTGATCTTCGTATTCACCTGATTTGAACCTCATAGAAAAGGTATGGGATATCATGAAGGATTGAATACAGGAGCATTATGGTCATGCGGACAAGCTCTTCTACAATGGCTTAAAAAAGTAGTGAGGCAAGCCTGGGATTCAGTCACCGAAGCAATTGAATGAGCTTATCGAGTCCATGCCAGCCCGATGTCAAGCTGTTAGAAGCGGATGGAAAGTATACTGAATATTGAGTGTATAGAAGGGTTGAATATATCGCGTAGAAGCTAGAGTATGTTCAATGTAGTTAGATTATAGCCTGATACGGTTAAATCTTAGTATTTTACTAACAACTGATACCCCAGCACGCCCAGATAGAAAAGTACACAGTACTTCAAGCTCAGCATGGGGGCATCCGAAACACTCAATTTGCTTCATCTCTTACTTGACGCCGCAGCCTTTGGTTGAGACAGACACGAAACACTATGCGGCTTTTCAGATTCGGAGAAAATCTGGTTGGAGAATAATAGACGTGTATCGCAAGCCTTTTGCCATCCGGGAGATCGGCACGCTTCATCCATCGTCTGGACTCGTATTTCTACCATGAGAGGAAGTATTATCACATTTTCTCATTCCCTTCCTTTGCGCTTGTTCAGCTGTGCGTTTCTTGCGCAAGCCATTTTCTCAAGATGCCTCCAATGTCCTACGTAGCTCTTCTCTTGGGCTCCCTGGTAGTCCCAATATATGGAGCATCACTGTCGTCTAGCTGCTCAGCTACACTGACACCGACGAACTCAGTCAAGCCCAGTAT
>JAABUL010003766.1_pt1 | contig 21700 bp, 18 predicted proteins | sample 5559151 | NCBI WGS metagenome assembly JAABUL01 (sample SAMN10711876, study PRJNA513368) | rock metagenome | isolation source: Antarctica rocks | place: Antarctica: Victoria Land, Pudding Butte sud | reverse complement strand
GGCTGCGAGAGCTTCGACCATGTCCGTGCTGTGGCGGCCGCATGCTCGTGATCGAGACCTTCGATCGGCGCTTCACGCCGCGCTCGCGCCCCGTCTTCACGGTCGACAGCTCATGACCTCGTGCGAGCCGAACCACGACGGAGAACGGCCCGGCCGACCCTCGCGTTCGACGACGCCATGGACGACCTCGACCCCACGCGTCCCGGAACGCAATCCAGCACCACGCGGGGAGCCTCCGCGGACCCTCGATCAGGCCCCTGGGCGGACTGCGTCTCATCGAGCGCCGCAACGCTTCCCGCGATCCCGCCGCCTCGCATCGCAAACACCCGTGCTCGGCCGGCCATAAACCCCATAGCGGGTGCCTCGGACGGGCGGTGCGGCCAACCGGCACGCGGTTTCCTTCCCCGGAGGCTTTCAGACGCCGGCCGTGATCCCGGTCGCACCCGCGTCGACGGCCGGCATCTGAAACCCTTCACATGAGCAGAAGTTGGCCTGCTACTAGGAAGCGGACGTTCGGCTGAGCCTCAAGCAGGTCCGGAACTTCACTCTGACAGCCACTCGTGGGGCGCTTGCGCGCTCCATTCTGATCCGGACCTGGTATCAGGGTCGGGCGAGAGTTCAAGATGGCTGAAGAAGCGGCGCTACCGACGAGCTATTATGCGCGAGTTCGACCTACATAGCTGGTATGCTACCCCGCTAATGTTTCAGACGGCATTCATTGCGTGCGCGAACCACCATCGGTACTGTTCAGCGCACGGAGCGTCCTGTCAGGCCAGGCCTGCCCCGAAGAAACGAAAATTGGAGGAAGGACCATGGATCAGGTATCGCGGCGCAACGCCATGAGCCTATCAGCCGCCAGCCTGCTGGCTGCGACGACCGGAGTAGTGAAAGTGGCGGCTGCCGAAACGTCGTCTTCGGCCTCTCCCGCGCCAGTCGCGGCTATGGACCCGCGGCAGGCCCTGGTCGAGGCCGCGAAGGCGGGTTCTCCTGAGATGGCTGGCCTGATCGACAGCGTCCTGCCGCAACTGAAGGCCGGCGGCGGAGCGGTCGCATTCCTGCGCGACAAGCCCCCCTCGGTCGAGGGCTCATGGCCCGGCGCGGCCGCCTGGGGACCGTCCTCAACACAGGATACGACCGTCGTATGGGGCGGGGATACCCTGTTCGTCGTGCTGTCGGACGAGCCGGCCTCGCTCGTGGTCGATGGGCAGGCCGAGCAACCAATGCGACGCGTTCCCGACACCGCCTACTGGTATCGGCTGGAAAAGCTCCGTCCCGGCACGACGCATCGCTACACGTTGTTTTCGGGCAGCAAGAACGTTGGGACCAACGACGTCGCGGCCTATACTCCCCTCAGCTATCCGATGGCCGGCGTGCCGAGCGGCACGTTGAGCGAGATGCGCACGATCACCAGCCGCATCTACGGCGGCGCGCAGGCGAAATACTGGATCTATGTCAATGCCGGCGTCGACACCACGCGCCGAGCGCCGATCATGGTCTGGCAGGACGGTCCCCGCCACATCGGCACCAACGATGCGAACGGCACCCGCCTGAAGGTCGTGACCGACAACCTCGTTCACCTGAAGCGCATTCCGCCGATGGTGCACCTGCTGATCGCCCCGGGCACCGGCGGCGAGACGCGTCCCATCCGTTATAAGGACGAGCCGCAGGACAACATCATGCGGAGCCTGCAATACGACAGCGTATCCGGCCGCTACGGCGACTATATCCTCCAGGAGGTATTGCCGGAGGTCGAAAAGATGGTCAAGCTGCGCCAGGACGGCTATTCGCGCGGTGCCGGTGGCCTTTCCTCTGGGGGCATCTGCTCTTTCAGCCTCGCCTGGTTCCACCCCGGCCAGTTCAGCAGGGTGCATTCGACCATCGGCACCTTCACCGGGATGCAATGGTATCCGGAGCAGCATATAGACGGGGGCTATATCCTCTCGAACCGGGTGCGGCGGGACGAGAAGCGCAATATCCGGGTCTGGATGTCCGACGGCATGAACGACATCGAAGTGGGTCCGGACGGTCGCGCCGACCTCTACGTCGCAGGCAGTTGGCCCCTGAACAACATCCAGATGGCCAACGCTCTGAAGACACGAGGTTACGACTTTCACTTTCGGTTCGGCACCGCTGGTCATTCGGAAGCACAGGAGGCAATGGACCTGCCGGAAGCACTAAGCTGGCTGTGGCGCGACTACGACCCGGAGAAGACTGAGCAGAGCTTCGAGCAGGAGGAGGCCGAACGTCGGAAGCCTATCTTTCGTGTGCAAGTGGCTAATCGCGATACTTGGTAGCCGAACCGCTCAATTGTCGGCAGGCACCCCTGCAGCGTGCTGCTGTACGTCCGGAGGGGGCAACGTTCGGCGGGCCAAAGCTGTCACAGCAGCCGACTAGCGACTTCATCATCGCCATTGGCGTGATGCTGCCCAGGCCAGCTGCTCACGTTATCGTCAATTCGCGATTTAACCTCAGGCCAGGATGCGCCATGACCTGACGTTGGTAGGCCGCTCGGGAGCAGACCTTGTCGGGGCCTGCTCGGCATCGGGGCGAGCGTCTTCACCGGAGGGTTGGACGCGCTCGGGCCCGCCGCCGGCGCCTTCGCCCGGCTCCGCAAAACGGCTGGCCTCGCCACCACCGCCTGCGGCCTCGCGCTGCAGGTCGCCGCGTCGACCTCCGTCTAGGTCGCGGCCGTGCGCACGCCCGAGGCGCTCGACGCCGCCCTGGTTCGGGCCGGGGCCGCCGGGCGGCCCGTCATGGTCGACTTCTCGGCCGGGTGGTGCACGGCCTGTCGGGCCTTCGGGCACGCCGCGCTGGCCGACCCCGCAGCGCGGGCGCGGCTCGCCACCTGAGGCAGCGCCTGCCGAATGCCAGGATCCCCGCCGGGCTCTGGCCGGTGGACGCGGACGCCGTCGAGGACGACCGCACCGGCAAGATCGTGGCCTCGGACGTCTACGCGTCCAACCTTAAGAACACCGTCGAGGCCTTCATGAAGGCCGCACATGCCGACGCCTCGACGACCCCGGGGCCAGCGTCCCGATCCTTCGGACGACGGCCGCGGTCGACACGAGGCACCGCCGGTGCCCGTTGGCAACCGCTGACGCTAATGCAGTAGACCGCTGCGGGCCCGAAGGGACCGCTGTTGTGCCCGCGGTGTCGGGGACCTGTCGAAGGGCAATTGCTGCACGGGATGTCCGACCTGGCTTCCCGCGACGCGTCATGCTGGACCTCAACCCTGGGCCTTTCCGACGTGATCCGCCGTCATGGCTCCCCTGGAGCCCAGGGGCTTCCCGCCGCCCTCCGTCGTGTCCCGGGCCGTCTGGTGCTCCATCTCGGCGTTGAGTTCGCCTCCGAGCAGGACGATGACCGCCGAGATCCACAGCCAGACCATGAAGCCGACGCCCGCACCGACCGACCCATAGATGCGGTTGTAGCTGTCGAAGGTGGCGACGTACCAGGAGAACAGCATCGACGCCGCGATCCAGAGCAGGACGGCGACCGCGCTGCCCCACGTCACCCAACGCCAGCGGGCGCCGTTCCGCGACGGCCCGTAGCGATAGATGACGGCGAGGCTCCCTGCGATAATGAGGAGGAGAAACGGCCACCTGGCGACCGTGAGCAGCTATTCGGTCAGGGCTGGCAGGCCCACAAACCGGAAGACGATCGGCAGGGCAACGACGCCCGTCAGTGCCAGGACGGTGAGACGGCCCCGGCGAGCGTGAAGGCGAACGTGGTCGCGTAGAGGCGTACTGCCCTCCGCGCCTCCCTTTCATTGTACACGACGTTCAACGCGTCGAAGAACGCCACGATGCCCGAGTTAACGCTGTAGAGTGCGAGCACGAGCGAGATCGCAAATGCCCCGCTCAGGGTGTTGTTACCCTGCTGTGCTACCAGCTTGACCTGGTCGCCGACAAGGCCGAGTACCCCGCCGACAACATCCCGGAAAGCAGGACGAGATGGGTGCTGGTCGTGCTCGCGTCCGCGAACAGGCCATAGAGCGAGACGACGGCCGCGATGCCCGGGAACACCGCGAGGAGCGTGAAGAGGGCGACGCTTCCGGCCGTCGACAGCACCCGGTTGGCAGAGGTCGCCCAGAACATTCTCACCAGGATGTCGCGCCAACCACGTGCCGGGATGTTCTCCGGTGTGTCGGCTTGGCGGCCACGACCCCGCTAGTGGGCGCGGGCACGGTCGGTCGAGAGGCCCGCGGTTTCCGGCTCCTCGCCTACGTGGGCACGCCAGTCCTCTCCATGGTCTTCGTCGGTCACGGTCGGGACATTTGCTAGGGGGCCACCTCCACGAGACTTAGCTACAGGTCAGGTTCCTGTCGACGGGCATGACGACCACCCAAGCGCAGAGCTGCAAGGAACCCAGAGGATGAAGGCGGGCCATTTTCCGCCCGTCGTTGACCGCGGCGTCCGAAGGTGCCCCACTGCTTGGAACTGGAGTCGGATCTTCCGAGGCCTTGGTACCGGTGCCACCACCGCGCAGTAAGGAGGCTTTTTCATGGGCGGCTCGGTTGCGGCGGTGTCGACGCCTGCGGTCGCGAGGCATCCCGCCCGGGCGGCTCTGCTCCTCGGGGCGTTGGGTGTCGTGTTTGGCGACATCGGGACCAGCCCGATCTACGCACTCCGCGAGTCGCTGAAGGCGGCCGGTGACGCCTCCACTCAGGCGACGGTGCTCGGCGTCCTGTCGATGATGTTCTGGGCCATCATCCTGATCGTCGCGCTCAAGTACGTCGTCTTCGTCATGCGGGCCGACAACCAAGGCGAGGGCGGGACGATGTCGCTCGTGTCGCTCGCCCTTCCGGTTGCGGGCCGCCTTCAGGGCGTCTTGCTCGTCGTCGGGCTCGCGGGCGCGTCGCTGTTCTTCGGCGACGCCATGATCACGCCAGCCATCTCGGTGCTGAGCGCGGTCGAGGGACTGGAGATCGCGCTTCCCGCCGTCACGCCGTACGTCGTCCCGTCGGCGGCAGTGATCCTCGTGGCATTGTTCGCGATCCAGAGAAAGGGCAGCGGCGCGGTGGGGTTCCTGTTCGGGCCGGTGATGGCGGCATGGTTTGCCATGCTCGCCGTCTCGGGACTGGTACACCTATTGCGCCATCCGACAGTGGTGTGGGCGCTCGACCCACGGTATGCCATGGCCTACGTCGGCCATGCGGGCGGGGCGACCTCGTTCCTGGTCCTCGGCTCCGTGTTCCTGGCCCTCACCGGCGGCGAGGCCCTCTATGCCGACATGGGGCACTTCGGCAGGTCTCCCATCCGCCTCGACTGGTTCGCCCTGGTCATGCCTGCCCTGATGCTGAACTACCTTGGCCAGGGCGCATCCGTCCTGACCGATCCGGCTGCCGCCGCCAATCCCTTCTTCCTGCTCTTCCCCGGCTGGCTCCTGATCCCGGCGCTGCTGCTCACCACAGCCGCCACGATCATCGCCAGCCAAGCCGTGCTGTCCGGCGCCTTCGCCCTCGTCCAGCAGGCCATCCAACTGGGCGCCGTCCCGCGCCTCGAAGTGCGGCAGACCTCGGACGAGTCCGCCGGCCAGGTCTACGTGCCACAGATCGACTGGCTGCTCGCCATCGTGGTCCTCGGCCTCGTCTTCGGGTTCCGGTCCTCGGACGCCCTCGCCAACGCTTACGGCATCGCAGTCGCGGGCGACATGCTCGCCACGACGCTGCTCGTCACGACGGTCGCCATCGGGCTGTGGCGCTGGCCCGCCTTCCTGGTCTACCCCGTCGCCGGCGCCATCCTCGCGCTGGACGTGACCTTCGTTTCCGCGAACGTGCACAAGATCCCGGCCGGGGGGTGGTTCCCGATCCTGGTCGGGACGGTGACCCTCACGATCATGCTGGTGTGGCGCAAGGGTCGACAGGCGGTCCTGATCCAGCGCGACCAGGACGCCGCCAAGCTGAAGGACTTCATCGCCAGCCTGGCCGAGCCGGACGCACCCGTGCGGATGCGGGGCACGGCGGTGTATCTGACCAAACAATCCGACATCGTGCCGGCGGCACTCGCCCTCAACGTCAAGCACAACGGCGTGGTCCATCGGCAGGTGGTGTTGCTCAAGGTGCAGACGGAGCGGGCGCCCAGGGTCTCCGAGGATGCCCGGGTCGCCAGGGAAGAAAGGTCGGCCGGGTTCTCCATCCTGGAACTCACCTTCGGCTTCGCCGAGAAGCCCGACGTCATGGCGGCCCTCAGGCGGCACCGGGAGGAGATCGGCTTCGACCCCGACGAGGCGTCGATCTGCATCGGCCGCGAGACCCCAGTACCTTCGATGAAGGGGGATCTCTCACCCTGGCAGGAAAGCCTGTTCGGGTTCCTGACCCGCAACTCGGCGACAGCCTCGGACTATTTCCTCATCCCGGCGCCACGCGTGGTCGAACTGGGCACGCGGATAGAGCTATAGCCTGCACGACAATTCAGGTCGTGTCTTTGCGAACGGTCGCGGTCAAACCCCTGCTGACCGCGGTGACGCACGAAGGATAACAGGGAACACAAACATCCGAGGCGCACAGCCCTCTCCGGCTCAGATGGTGACTTCCGGCATCTCGCTGCCCTCGGCGCGATGCTGGGCGGGGCCGACGGGACGGCCAAGGTTGTGGGCCGAGTTGATCAGCGCGACATGGGTGAAGGCCTGGGGGAAGTTGCCCACCTGGCGCTTGCGCCGGACATCATACTCCTCGCTGAGGAGCCCGACGTCGTTGCAGAGTCCGACAAGCCGCTCGAACATGGCGTTCGCCTCCGTATCGCGGCCCATCAGCGCAAGATTGTCGACCAGCCAGAACGAGCAGGGCAGGAAGGCGCCCTCCTCGTCGCCGGCCAGCCCGTCGACGCGGCTAGACGTATTGTACCGCAGGACGAAGCCGTCTTTCAGAAGGGTCCTCTCGATGGCCTCCACGGTGCGCACCACGCGCGGGTCCGTGGCGGGCAGAAAGCCGACGAGGGCGATGAGCAGCAGGCTCGCATCGAGTTCCGTCGAGCCGTAGGACTGGGTGAAGTAGCCCAGCTTCTCGTCGTACCCCTCGGCGCAGACCTGGGCGTGGATCCTGTCGCGCGTCGCCCGCCACGCCTCGACCGGCCCGTCGAGCGGGTCTTCCTCGACCGAGCGCACCGCACGGTCGTAGGCGACCCAGGCCATGACCTTGGAGTGGGTGAAGTGGCGCGGCTCGCCGCGGATCTCCCAGATGCCGGCGTCGGGCTTGTCCCATACGTCGTCGAGGTGGCCTATCAGCGCACATTGCAGGCGCCAGTAGTTCTGGTCCGGCTCCATCCCGAGACGCCGGGCCTGGTACATGGCGTCCAGCACCTCGCCGAACACATCGAGCTGCAGTTGCGTCGAGGCTGCGTTCCCGATGCGGACCGGTTTCGAGCCCTCGTAGCCGCACAGCCAGGGCAGTTCGCGTTCGTCGAGCTGCCGTTCGCCCGCGACGCCGTACATGATCTGGACCTGCTCGGGAGAGCCCGCGATGGCCCGCGTCATCCAGGTGCGGAACTCGGCCGCCTCCTCGACGAAGCCGGTCGTCATGAGGGCGTATAACGTCAGCGTGGCGTCCCTGAGCCAGCAGAAACGGTAGTCCCAGTTGCGTTCGCCCCCGAGCGACTCAGGTAGCGAGGTGGTCGGGGCGGCCACGATGCCGCCAGTCGCGAAATGGGTCAGGGCTTTCAGCGTGAGGGCCGAACGCTCGACGAGGTCTTTCCATCGTTCCGGCCCGTCGAACTTCGTCCTGCTCGACCACTGGAGGCTCTTCTCGGAGGCCAATGCGACCGCCTCCTGGGCGTCCACAGAGTCCGGCACCGGCCAGTAGGACGGCGCCCAGTTGAGCGCGAATGTGGTCTCCTGACCCTCCGAGAGCGTGAACTTCGCCACTGAGCGCATGTTCTCGCCGCGGATCTCGACGGGGCACGCCAGCGTCAGCCGGTCGGGGCCTGCGACGGCCGTCAGGCGACCGTCGTCGAGCTTCGTCACCCAGGGGACGATGGCGCCGTATCCGAAGCGGATGCAGAGGTCCATGTGGAGGTCGACCGCACCGCTCTCGCAACGGATCAGCCGGACGATGTCGCCGTCGTGGTCGCGGCGGGTCATGGCGTCGGTGAGGACGACCACGCCTGCGGTTGTCTCGAAGCGGGTTTCCAGCACCAGCGTGCCGGGCCGGTAACGACGGGTTACCGTGTAGGTCCCGACGGGGGCGATCTGCCAGCGACCGTTGTCGGTGTCTCCGAGCAGGGCCGCGAAGAACGCTGCGTCATCGAAGCGAGGCATCGCCGCCCAGTCGATCGAGCCATCTTTGCCGACCAGCGCCGCACTCGCACAATTGCCGATCAGCGCATAGTCCTCGATCAGACTCGCCATGACACTCTCCGACTTGCCCGAGCCAATGCATCCAGCCGATGGTGACAGAGAGCGTGACCGTTGGCCATCGGAAGTGCTCGTCACTGGCGCGAAGCGCACGGATGGAATGCCCTGCCAACCTTCGAGGTATCGGCCGCTGATGACCGTGGTGCAGCCGGGCAGCGCAGGGCCAACGAGCTGCATCGGGGGTGGATTTGCCCGCTCGCGGTCACTTGACGGCGTAGAACGGTCCCACAAGTCCCGGAGTGCCCGGAACGTCTTGCCCTCGTTGACGAGAGACGTGCGCCTGCCGAGGAAGAACGGCGCGCCCCAGATGAAGGCAGCCGACCGCTCATTGGCAGCCTCTGCGACATCATCCGACGCCCCGGCGTGCCGCTCCCGTCTGGCCTGGTAGTCGCCGACGACGAACTGTAAAGGCACCCGGGCGCCGTCCCGGCCGAGCATCACGGCATCGAGAACGCGTCCTGGCTCGACCCAGTATGCCGAGGCCATCTCCCGGCATCGCGGCAGGCCGTCGTCGTGCAGGGCGTATGTTTCTGTCCCGCTGTCGATGTGGCTGCCCGGGAATGCCTTGCCGCCGAATACGGTCGTGAAGCGCCCAGCCGCCTCGAGCCGAACGAGGGCAGAGGTGCCGAGTCGGTCGTTGTCGGCAGTCCCGACTCCGAAGGTTAGCGTGCCCGCGACTTCCTGGGCTGCCCCGTCCGGCGGCGAAGGCAGGTCGATGACGACGCCGTTGTCGTGCCCGGGCAGGAAGGAGACCGGGTTGGGCAATGGATAGGCCAGGTCGACGGGCCTATCGGCCCACCATCGCCTCGGCGAGGGTCAGCGCGAGCCCGAGGTCGCGTCGCTGAGGCCACGCGCGACTTCGCGCAGCTTCGCCTCCTGCTGGACCCTCTCGCGCGATAGGCCGGAGCCGCCAGCGACGCCGTCGAGGAAGTCAGGCGGCGGCACCTCGAGCACCCGGCCGAGGTCGACCAGGGTCTCGATCGTGGAAAGCTGCCGTCCGCGCTCGATGTTGGAGACGCTCTCCGGGGTCCGCGCGATCAGCGCCGCCAGGGCCTCCTGGGTCAGCCCGGCCCGCCGCCGCGCCGCCTGCACGGTCAGCCCCAGTCGGTGGTCATCGGTAGCTCGCGCGGGCACCGTTCAGTCGAGGTGTTTATGCCTTCCGCTTATTTTGCGAACTGAAAAGTCGGTGCCGCTTTCAACTGATCCGCGGTCATGTCGATCGTTCCGTGATCCGGGTAGGCGGTGCTGCGATTTGCGGCGGCGGAAGCTCCGGTCGGCGCTGCTGCCATTCCGGTTGCTGCCGATGCGTTAGCGCCAGTGCTGGTCCCTACCGGGCCGCCCAGACCGACGGCTGTATTAGGCGCTATGCCGACACCACCGGCCGCACCCGGCGCGACAGCGGTGCCGCTCGCAACACCACCATTACCGCCGTTCGACAACGGACGCGGCTCATCGGTGAAATGCACCTGGTCGAAGGGCAACGCCACATCCTTCTGGCCGAGTCCGAGAAAACCACCGACGCCTATGACGATATATTCCGCCTTTCCGTCCTTGCCCATCAGGACGTCCGTCACGCCCCCGACCTTCTGGTTGTTAGGACCGTAGACGTTGACGCCCGACAGCTTCGACGCGCGCCACATGTCAGGCCCTTCCTGGGCCAGTGCACTGGCCATGGTCTGGGAGGAGCTGGTCGAGGCAGATCCAGAGGTCGCGATCGCCTCGGCCATTTGCAGGTGCTGCTTCAGAACGGGAATCTGTTTGGCCGCCAGCGCACTGGCTGAGCCGTTATTGGCCGAAGCTTGGTCCTGAAATTCCGCGATGTCCTTCTTGTGATCCGTGACCATGTAGGCGGCGAACTCACGATCGAAATCTTTCCCCGACATCCTCGAGAGCTTTGCCTCTTCGTCCTTTGCTTCCGTCATCGGATCGGATGGCGGCGCGACGCCAAGGGTTTTTGCGACATCGCCAGCCTGCTGTTTCGCAAGCGTGTGATCGGTGACGAGCGTCTGGCCGAAGGTCTTGACCTTCTCGCCGCCCTTTTGCTGGGCGAGTTGGCCGAGCACGATCTCGGAATTATCGCCCTGGATCGCGTCCTTGATGAACTCCTGCGGGCTCTTGGCCGCAAAGGCCACCTGGGTTGACGAGGTCAAGAATGCAGCAACGCCCAGTGCTGCAAGGGTTGTCCGTTTCATGATGATCTCACTGTGTATGACATTTCGTCGAGGCTGGTGTGACTCAACGCACTCGCATCAATCGAGGTTACCGAGAAAGCAACACTACTGAGCGCGACAGGACCGCGGAGTGGTCAAAGCCCCGACACAGAACCCTAGTCCGCATGTCGCCGTTGAGTTTCGGATTATGCGGTGGTGATCTCGCCGGTGTCGGGATCGACGATCTCGGTGGTGGCCTGGTTTTGCTCCGCCCTAGGGCGAGTCCGTCCATGCCTCTGCGGAAGTCGACCGGCCGTGGCCAGCAGGACGCGCACAGCGCCTGAGGGGCCGATGACGAGCTGGCCTTCAAGGCACCGATCACCGCCGCGATCGCGCCCGCGTCGGCATCGCGGCCGACCCGCACCACGACGCCACCCACCTCGAGCTCGATACCGGCCGCACCCGTCCGGCGCCGACGCCCTCGTGAGCCCTGGCCCTTCGGCCGCCCTTCGTTGGGCGCCGCCGCAGCGTCGGGCGACACGATGACAGGCACGAACAGCGGCCGCTCGGCGGAACGGGACGGCGGGGCACGCGCCAGCCGCCGCCAGGTAAACAGTTGCCTGGGGGTGAGGCCGTGACGGCGCGCGACGCCGCAGACCGAGTCCTCGCCCGCGTAGCTTTCCGCCACAATCGCGGCCTTCTCGGCCGCCGTGAAACTGCGCCGGCGACCCGTGCCGGTGAACACGGCGAAGCGCCGCGGCGGCTCCGACATGGCTGTAAACCCTGACATCGACATGGCTCGAGGCCCTCCCAGGGCTTCGTCATCGCACTCCAAGTGGCCGTTCAAAGGGTGAGCGCCGGACGACGCTTACGACCGAAGCTCACCGGACATTTTTGAAGGGCCTGGGCTTCGGCAGCGAATGGCGTAGCACAGCACAAGACAGCGACGGTCAGCAATGGGGTGGGTCTGGTGGACATAGGCAGTCCTTGCACATGGAGCGACACGCAAGCAGTGCGTATGATTTATGGCTGCTGGCCGTTGTGGAATCCTTCCGTGTAGTCCCAAGGCTTCGCAGTCTTGATTTTTTCGGCTGGAACCTGCTCGAAGGCGGGTGATTGCGGCGACAACGAGAGGGTTTTCCCGAACGTGTTGGACGGGTCCTTGCTGATGCTCTGGACGTAGGCGACGAGTTCCCAGAGCGTCTGCTCCGGCAGCACCTGGCCGAACGCCGGCATACCGTTAGGGCGGCCTTGCACGAGCGTCATGTAGATCTGCGCCGGCCTGTCGCCGTAGATCCAGGTGTTGTCGCTGAGCGATGGACCCATCCCGCCGGCTCCGTTGGGAGCGTGGCAGCCCACGCAGTTGAATTGGATGAAGTCCTTCATGCCATGCTCGACGGCGGAGGGATCGCCGGCCAGCGGATTCCGGATGTCGGGTGCGATCGCGTGACCGCCGGGCACCAGATGCGACACCGGAACCTGCAGCAGCGTGCCGCGCGCGGCATCGCTCTCGCCTGTGTCGGTCGATGCGGTAGGCGGCGAGACGGTGGCCTGAGCCCAGCTCATTCGAGGAACCGTCAACGCTGCCGCTTCACACACGCCAGCAACCAGCAGGGTCAGGAACCGCGAAACTGTCGGGAGAGCATGCACGGCCGGGATCTCTCTCTGCTGATCAGGACGTCACTGAACCGGGGGGTCTTTGGGCGCCGGCTCTGGATTGGCATTGGCGTGCGCCGTGAGTCCCTTGCCGTCCAGGGCAAAGACCAGCAACGTGCTGCCGCCCTGGGTGTACATCGGCAGGTCCTGCATGGCGCCGGCAAAGCCGAGGGCACCGTTCCTGACGCGGGGGTCGAGATGGGCGCTCGCAATCGCGCCGGGCCAGCCTCCGACACCCGACAGGATCGCGACATATTGCACGCCGTCCTTGCCGTCGAAGGTCGTGGGCTGGCCGATGAAGCCGCTCGGACCCTGGAACTGCCAGAGAATCTTGCCGTCCCGCGCGTCCACGGCTTTGAACCATCGGTCCATGGTGCCATAGAACGCCACGTCGCCGGCGGTGACGAGGGTCCCGGTCCAGACGGGGAAATTCTCCTTGATGGCCCAGGCGCGCTTACGTTCGATCGGGTCCCAAGCCAAGAACTCGCCTCGATAATGCCCCGGCCCGGCATACATGTCGACCGTCGCCCCGACATAGGGCGTGCCGGCGATATAGCCGACCTCGCCGACCTGGAAATCCATGCACAGGTGTTGGTGCGGGACGTACATGAGCTTGGTTCGCGGCGAGTAGGCGGTCGGCATCCAGTCCTTGGCGCCCGGTGCCGCCGGGCAGACGTTCTTGATCGTCTTGTTCAGTTCCGGGGTCAGCGCGTTGTTCAGGATCGGGTACCCGGTCTTCAGGTCCACCCCGGTCGCCGAGTTCACGTAGTCGTAGGCGTCGGCCGACAAGACTTCGCCGCTGGTCCGATCAATCGCATACATGAAGCCGTTGCGGCCTGGATGCAGGGCGATCTTGCGGGCTTGGCCGTTGATGGTGAGGTCGAGCAGGATGCTCTCGTTGATGTCATCATAGTCCCACAGATCGTGCGGGGTTTCCTGGTAGGCCCACAGAGCCGCGCCGGTGTCCGGATTGCGGGCGAACATGGTCGTCGACCAAAGATTGTCTCCGGGCCGCTGCGTGGAGTTCCAGGGCCCGGGATTGCCGGTCCCGTAGATGATTTCATTCAGTTGCGGGTCATAGGAGATCCAGCCCCACATGGTGGCGCCACCGATCTTGTAGGCATCCGGTGGCCAGCTCGAAACGCCGAGGTCCTTGCCCTTGTATTGCGGGTAGAATGGCTTGAACTCGGGTCCGATGAGCACATCCTTGTCGGGTCCGGCTCCATAGGCCCGCCAGGCGATCTGGCCGGTGTTTTCGTCCACGGCCGTGACCCAGCCCCGCACCCCGAGTTCCCCACCGGAATTGCCGGCCAGAACCTTCCCCTTCACCACCAAGGGGGCCATCGTCATGGTCTCGCCCTTGTTGATGTCTCCGAGCTTGGTGACCCAGAGTTCCTTGCCGGTCGCCGCGTCGAGCGCCACCATATGCATGTCGAGGGTATTGAAGAAGATCTTTCCGTTGTCGTAGGCCGCGCCCCGGTTGACCGTGTCGCAGCAGGCCACGCCTTGGGAGGCCGGGTCCGTGTTGGGCGTATAGCTCCACTTCACCTGGCCGCTGGCGACATCGAAAGCGAACACTCGGTTGGGATAGGGACCCACCACATACATGGTGCCGTCCACCACGATGGGGGCCGCTTCCTGGCCCCGGTCCGTGCCGAGCGAGAAGCTCCAGGCCAACTTCATCTGTCCGACATTGCCGGCGTTGATCTGGTCGAGCGGGCTGAAGCGGGTCGATGCGTAATCACGCGGCGCCATCGGCCAGTTCTTCGGGTCCTGGCTGAGCGCCTGGAGGTCTTGTGCCAAAGCGCTCCCGAGGGAGAGGAGTACGCAGCCCAGAGCTGCGGCTCCAGTCACGGCCCGCCTGGTTGGAGGACTATTGAGGTCAAACGAAAGCTTCGGCAGCGAAGCGCTCCTGTAATCGAGGTTCCACACTCTCAGCTTCCGTTCGATTGATCCCATGTGTCAACCGATCATGGATCCGAAGGAACTGCCACCAAGTCCGGCAGTTCCACCCATGCCTTCGGTTCGCACAGGATTCGAAGCAGACCCCTGTCGATGCAAGCGTTTTGATCATGAACTATCGCAACGCCTTCGTGCCTTGACCCGAACGCCCGGATGGCTAGCGTAGCGACCTCCTGGCGTTGCCGAACGCTTCGTGTCACCTTCGCGGTTTGGGTCGGAGCCCGACGTCATGAGCCATGCGCCGAGTTTCGCATGAATAGGTTCAACACCCTTCGCTTGCTGGGCGCGTCCGTCATGACCGTGTCGGCGCCGAGCCTTGCCGGAGCCGGCTGGCGTGAAGCGCCGCTCCAGTATCTGACCGGCGCCGGCACCCGAGCCTATCCGGTCGTCCATCTCACATGGGGCGTGATCATCATCTCGGCTGCCGTGGTGGCGATCATCGCGACGCTCGTCCTGATCGCCTGCCTGAAGCGCAACGCGCCGCTCACGCCGGACGCTGACGGCAGGTTGCCTGTCGAACGCGCGGGCGCGGGCGTCGCCTGGATCTATGTCGGGACAGCCATCTCGACCCTAGTCCTGCTTGCGACCTCCGTCTGGACCATGATGGCGCTCGCCGATGTCGCCCAACCACCGAACGAGCCCGCGATGACGATCGAGGTTCACGGGCATCAATGGTGGTGGGAGGTTCTGTATGTCAGCAAGGAACCATCCCGGATGTTCAGGACCGCGAACGACATCCACATCCCGGTCGGCGTGCCGGTGCGGTTCAACCTCACGGGCGACGACGTGATCCACTCGTTCTGGGTGCCGGCGCTGTCGGGCAAGATGGACACGATCCCGGGCCAGACCAACAGCATGTGGCTCGAAGCCGACAAGCCGGGCACCTACCGGGGGCAATGCACCGAATACTGTGGCCAGCAGCACGCCCATATGGCGTTCACCGTCACGGCCGATCCGCCTGAGGCCTTCGAAGGCTGGTGGGCGCACCAATTAGAGCCGGCGCCGGCGCCCGCGAATGACAGCATCACGAAGGGCGAGGCGGTATTCGTCACCCGCTGCGGAGCCTGCCATGCGGTCGGCGGAACCGACGCCGGAGGGCGTGTCGGACCCAACCTCAGCCACCTGATGCTCCGCAAGAGCATCGCGGCCGGCACGCTGAACAACAACCCGGTCCAGCTATCCGCCTGGATCGCCGATCCGCAGCACATCAAGCCCGGCAATTTCATGCCCCGCCTGGACATTTCCGGACCGGATCTCGCCGCAATCCGAACCTTTCTCCAAACCCTGAACTGAGGGAGCGGCCGTGACGACCGTCGACTACAGCCGCGTCCCGCAAACGCTCGAAGCCGGCCAGGAAAGCCCGCTGGGCAAGAAGCTGGAGAAACTCTGGGAAACGAAACCCGGCCTCATCGGGGCTCTCGGTTCCGTCGACCACAAGGAGATCGGAATCCGGTATCTCGTGACGGCGCTCGTCTTCCTGGTTTTGGGAGGCCTGGAAGCGCTCGTCATGCGCCTGCAACTCGCCCGCCCCAATCAGCATCTGCTGACGCCGGAACAGTACGACCAGCTGTTCTCGACGCATGGCATGACGATGATATTCCTTTATGCGTTGCCGATCCTATCGGGCTTCAGCAACTATCTGTTTCCCCTCGTGCTCGGCTCGCGCGACATGGCCTTCCCGCGCGTCAACGCCTTGTCCTATTGGGTCTATTTGGCGGCCGGCCTGTTCATGTATTCGGGCGTTTTTATCGGCGCCATGCCCAATGATGGCTGGTTCAACTACGTGCCCTACGCGAGCAAGCCGTACAATCCCGGCCCCAACGAGGACATCTATTCCCTCGGCATGATCCTGCTCGGTATCTCGACCACCGTGGGAGCGATCAATTTCGTGGTGACCTTCCTGCGCCACCGCTGCCCCGGTATGTCGATCAACCGTGTGCCGGTGATCATCTGGGGGACCGTGACGGCCAATACGGCCAACATCTTCGCGATCCCGGCCGTCAGCCTCGCCTTCTTCCTGCTCTGGATGGACCGCAATTTCGGAACCCACTTCTATGACGTAGCGGGAGAGGGGCAGCCGTTGCTGTGGCAGCATCTTTTCTGGATGTTCGCTCATCCCTGGGTCTACGCCATCGTGCTTCCCGCGATGGGCTTGGTCTCGGATGCCTTGCCGATCTTTTGCCGGCGGCCGCTGGTGGGCTACACCTTCGTGGTTCTCGGCACGGTGACCACCATGATCATCGGCTTCGGCGTCTGGGTGCATCACATGTTCGCCACCGGACTGCCGAACGGGTCTTTGTCGTTCTTCAGCGTGGCCTCCATCCTCATCACCATTCCGAGCGCAGTCGCGGTCTTTTCCTGGGTCGCCACGATCTGGACCGGACGCCCCACATTCAAGACGCCGATGCTGTTCTTCGCCGGCTTCGTCGTTCTGTTCGTGATCGGCGGCGTGTCGGGTTTCATGACGGGGGTCGTCCCGGTCGACTGGCAGCTCACCGACACCTACTTCGTCGTGGCGCACCTGCACTACGTGCTGCTCGGCATCAACCTGTTCCCGGTGGTGGGCGCCCTCTACGTGTGGTTCCCGAAGATGACCGGCCGCATGCTGGGCGAGAGGCTCGGCAAGTGGAACTTCTGGCTGATGTTCGTCGGCTTCAACCTGGGCTTCTTCCCCATGCACATCCTGGGGCTGCTCGGCATGCCGCGGCGTATCTACACCTACCCGGAAGGCGTCGGCTGGGACACGCTCAATATGACCACCAGCATCGGGTCGTTCATCCTGGCGGTCGGCATCCTGCTGCTGTTCGTCAACATTTTCGTGAGCAGGAAACGCGGCGCGATCGCCGGCGACAACCCTTGGGACGCACCGACACTCGAATGGTCGATGTCCTCACCCCCGCCGCCCTACAACTTCGCCGTGATCCCGGTGGTGGCGACCCGGCATCCCCTATGGGAGGACAGGCTCAAGGAGTCGGAAGAACATTCCCGGGTGCATCAGGGACCTATGCTCGACCATGGCAAGGAAACGCTGGGCACCTCGGCGCTCGACGGCGAACCGGAGGTGATCCTCAAGATGCCCGAGGATTCGCACGCGCCGCTGCTCCTGACCATAGCCCTGGCGGCCTTGTTCGCGGGGCTGGCGGTGCATTCCTGGTGGCTGATCGGCTCGGCTGTCCTCGGCTGCTCGGCCGCCATCCTGGTTTGGATGTGGCCGGAACGCGCGTTGGGCCAGCGCGGCGGGAGCCCCGCTCATGTCTGACGCGGCCGTCTCCGACCTGCGGCTCGACCGGCCCTTGCCGGTCGGTGCCGCCGGCCGGCAGTCGAACGGTTATTGGGGCATGGTCTTCGTGATACTCACGGAGGCCTCGCTCTTCGCCTATCTCCTGTTCAGCTATTATTACCTTGCGGTCCAGCCGCATCAGGACTGGCCACCCGGCGGGCTGCCAAGTCTCAAACTGGCCTTGCCGGACACGGTCATCCTGCTCGTCAGCAGTGTCGTGGTCTGGTGGGGCGAGCACAACGTCGAAAAGGGAAACAAAGCCCAGGCGGTGCTCGGACTGGCGGGAGGGTTCCTGCTCGGTGTCATCTTCGTCGTGATCCAGCTGAAGGAATGGGGCGATAAGCCATTTGCCCTGTCATCGAACCCCTATGGCTCGATGTTCTTCATCACTACGGGTTTTCACTTGGCCCATGTGATCGTGGGAGTGGTGGGGCTCGCGGCCCTGGCCCTGTGGACCGGGCTCGGCTATTTCGACCGGGGCCGGCATGTCCCCGTTTCGATCGGTGCAATCTATTGGCACTTCGTCGACGGGGTCTGGCTGACGGTGTTCTTCAGCTTCTATCTGACCCCGTATCTGGGGTGCTGCCATGTCTGAGGTCTCGGCTTCCCTCGCGCATCCCGCACCGCACAGGCACAAGATCGGCTTGTCGAGCCTCTTTTTCGGCTTCTGGGGCGGGCCGATCGCCTGGATCGGGCAATTGGTCGTCAACTACGGCCTGTCGAGCCAGGTCTGTTTCCCCGGCAGGACTCCGCTGACAGCGGTTCCGGTCGGGGCAAGGTGGATCACGCCGGCTCTGCTGACCCTCGATGCCGCCGCGATCCTCATCGGTGTAGTAGCAGCCGTGGTGGCCTCTCGGACCTTCGCGGCCACGCGCGATGAAATGGAGGGCGACTACCATCATTTGTTGGAGGTGGGCGAGGGCCGCAGCCGCTTTCTGGCCCTGTGTGGCTTGATCACGGCGGGTGGGTTCGTGCTAATCATGCTGTTCAACACACTCTCACTCGTCCTGGTGCCGTTGTGCGCGCGCTGATGCTCGGCATCCTCCTGTGCTGGGGAGCCGCGTCGGCCGCGACGGCTCACGGTCTGGATGTGCCCGACGGATCGCCCTGGCTCGCCTGGAGCTTCGAGCCCTGGGCGGTGCTATGCCTTGCCACGGCTTGGATCTGGTATGGCCTCGGTGTGTGGCGGGCCGCGACGGAAAGCGGCCTTCGCCGGGTGACGAGCGGGTGGCGTATCGTCTCCTTCACGTCGGGCATGGCCCTGCTTGTGGTCGCTCTGTTGTCGCCCGTCGACATGATCGGCGACAGCCTGTTCTGGCTTCACATGGTTCAGCATCTCCTGCTCACATTGGCTGCGCCGCCTCTCCTGGTCTGGAGTCGGCCCGCCGTGATGTTGGTCTGGGCCTTTCCCAAGCCTGTGCGCAAGCGGGTGGCCCGGATCTGGAACGGCGCCGGACTGAGCCCGGCCGTGTCCTGGCTGATGAAACCGGCCGTAGCCTGGATCCTGTTCACGGGCATGTTTCTGGTCTGGCATTTGCCAGGCCCCTTCCAGTACGCACTCGATCACGAGAGCGTGCATGACGGCGAGCACATCAGCTTTTTCGTGACCGCGTTGCTGTTCTGGTCGGTGGTCATCGCGCCTTCGTCGCGCCAGCGACTCGGCCACGGTGCCCGCCTCCTGTTCCTCGCCACCAACGGCGTCCTGACCGGCTTTCCAGGTGCCCTCATGGTCCTGGCCCCGCGCGCGCTCTATCCGATCCAAGCTTTGCGATCGGCGGGGTGGGGCCGGACGGGGCTCGACGACCAGCAGATCGCAGGTTCGATCATGTGGGTCGTGGGCGGGTTCGTCTACCTCGTCGCCGGCAGCGTACTGTTCGTGCAATGGTTCAACGCGGCCGACGAGCCCGGCAGGGCACGAGCCTATCGGATCGCCGCGGTTCTTCCGCCTCTCCTCCTGCTGCCGCTGCTCCTCGCAGGCTGCGACGAGCAGCCTCGGCAACGGACGCGCGGCCTGCTTGCGGTGCAGGGGGACGCCAAGAATGGCGTGCAAGTCGTCCGCGATATCGGATGTGGCAACTGCCACATCATTCCCGGGATCAGCGGTGCCGACGGGGTGGTGGGGCCCTCGCTGGCTGGCATCGGGCGGCGTGTCTATCTGGCGGGGGTCCTGCGCAATACACCCCAGAACATGATCCTGTGGCTGCGCACACCACAGGCCGTGATCCACGGCAACGCCATGCCGGACTCTGGGCTCAGCGAAGGGGATGCGCGGGACATCGCCGCCTATCTGGCTTCGGTGAACTGAGATGGGCCGGATGGGCCGGTTCGTCTTCGCATCCATGCTGGCCTGCATTTCTTCGGCCGTGGAGGGGCGACAACTCGGCGTCTGCGATGATCCCAACAACCTGCCGTTCTCGAACGACAAGCTGCAAGGGTTCGAGAACAAGATCGTTGACCTCATCGCCGGGGACCTCGGCGCGACCGTGACCTATACTTGGTGGGCCGAGCGACGCGGTTTCATCCGCAACACCCTGAAGGCGGGCAGCTGCGACCTGATCCCGGGCATTCCCAGCAACATGGATATGGTCCGGGCCACGACGCCCTATTATCGATCGACTTACGTGTTCGTCACCCGACAGGATGGTCCCGACATCAAGTCCTTCGACGACCCGGCGTTGCGCACCCTGAAAGTGGGGGTGCAGATCATCGGCAACGACCACTTCAGCACGCCGCCCGCGCACGCGCTCGCCCGCCGCGGCATGACCGAGAATGTGCACGGGTTCTCGGTCTACGGCGACTACAGCAGGCCCAATCCGCCGGCCCGCATCCTCGATGCAGTGGTGGACCGCGACGTCGACATCGCCGCTGTCTGGGGTCCACTCGCGGGCTACTTCGTCAAGCAGGACAAGCTGCCCCTGCGCCTCACCCCAGTGTCGCCCGCCATAGACGGGCCGAACCTGCCCATGATCTTCGATATCTCCATGGGGGTCCGGCGCGAAGACGGCGTCCTGCTGCGAGACGTCAATGCCTCCCTGGCCAAGCACCGGCCGGAGATCGCGGCGATTCTGGCCGATTACGGCATACCGGGCACCGCCATGGCGCCCGCGGCCCGATGAGACCAGTCATCACGCCCACATCCCTTCTCTTCTGCCTCGCGTTGCTGCCACGCGGGGCCGCTGCCGCCGACAAGGGCACGCAGTTCTGGAGCCTGACCAGAGGACGGTCACGCATCTGCAACTTGCCGCGGCCTTCTGCTCGGCGACGAAGAGTTCGACATCGTCGTGCAGTGTGCCCTGGTTGCCCTTCAAGGCGAGAACGTAATCTTTTCTTGTCGGATCTTCCGGGCGATCTCGCGCTGACACCCTCCGCCGGCCATTCCAACTGGCTTCGCCAGTCGGAACCTTTGGCCCGCTGCACCCATGGTGTCGATGGTGACGGTCGCTCCTTCGATCGCCATCATCTCGAGAAGCTTCGGGATGGCGGTGATCTCGTTGGATTTGTCCGCCACCTTGACTTGGCCGAGCACCAGACGCTGGCGTGCCGCGAAGGCCGAGACCATGTGGATGGGAGCCGTGCCGCCTTTCTTCTGGTAGGAACGGCGCACAGTTTTGCCGTCGATGGCGATGACATCGGTGGCAACGCCGGTCAGCGAGCCGACCCAGGCGACGAAACAGCGCTGGAAGGCTTCGGCATCGAGCGACGCCAAGATGTCGCCGAGGTGGTCTGCTCTCGGGCGCCGCCTGGGAAGCGGCTCGCCCGGCGGTCTGCCGCACGGTCGGCGTCTCCGCCTCGCCCGACGAGGAGCTCGGCCGCCTTGCGGCGCGCCTCGACCTCGCCTACCACGAAACCGCCGCTCGCGTTCCTCGCAACCCGCGGTGACCATCGTCGGTACCGCGAGCGGTCCGGACCTCTCGGTCGAGGCACTCGAGAAGGTCGACGAACCCCAAAGCCTTCTCAACTCCGCGTCGCCGTTGGTCGCTTCACAGTGACCCGCACGCGACTCAGATTGTTCCGCCCCGTTCTGCTGCTCCCATGCTGGGAGAACCGGTTGATCCCGAAGACAAGCGCCGGCGCGCGAGCGATGGCCCGTCAGTCAGGAGATTGGTGGCCCGAACGCGCTTGACTCCCAACCGCCGAATAGACAGTAGCCCCGCTTTGATGCAACGACAGGGTGGCCTCTGCCGGTCCATCATGTATAACGGCTCCGTAATTACCCACGGGGTTGTGTTGATTTCTCGACGCTCGGCGGGAGCGGCCGGCGCTCAATGGCTCTTGCGCCGCGTCGTGAAGGCTGATTCCGTGT
>JAABUL010003765.1_pt1 | contig 21703 bp, 19 predicted proteins | sample 5559151 | NCBI WGS metagenome assembly JAABUL01 (sample SAMN10711876, study PRJNA513368) | rock metagenome | isolation source: Antarctica rocks | place: Antarctica: Victoria Land, Pudding Butte sud | reverse complement strand
GTGGGATCAAGCGCTCGAAAAGCAGAAGCTAGCGCAGGAGAAGGCCGATTCTGAGCTGGCAAAAACGGATCGTACTGGCTGGTTCTCACGCACTCGCTAGCCGGAGCATCTGGCGGACTGCAATCTACGGCTTCTTAGTCACGCGACTCGACTGCCGGATCGTGACGAAACGGAGCTTCAGCAGATTGTGCAATCAGTAGCACAGCTGTTAGAGCGATCGGTAAGTGGGTTGGCGACTCTCGACGATGAAATTCGACGTTAGCTACGAAGTGCGAAGCTACACGAGCCGGATGTACGGCCGTTGTCAAGGCTGCAAAATGCTGAGAGTCGAGCAACGTACGCCCGATACATGTAGCGGTTAGTGTGCTATAGTATGAGGGTATATAACAATTGGGAGAGTCAAGAGGGTGAGGAAAGAGAGGGTCGGGATAGAAGTCGGAGTGAAGACGAAAGCGGAAGTGGGAGCGAGTCCGACGAGGAGAGCGGAGGGAGCAGCGAACACGACGAGGGCGACAACACCGCGAAAGATTTTTTTAGCGATGCGAAACGACTCTTCCCATGGCAAGACAACGTCCAAGGATTTTTAAAAACCATCTGGGAATCGATTAAGCGTGGAGGCGGTGAGGAACAGCAGTTACAAGCAATTTCGGATTTTTTTCGAGAGTTGATATTTTGGAAAGTTCGCGGGAAAGTATTCGATAGCACGCTCATGCATTTTCTTGCGGTGCTCGGCATCAACGAAGACACGAATCGCTTACGAGGAGGCAATGATTTTTCGTATATGTTAGCAGGAGTAGTTTATTGCTCGAGAGTGTTAGCTGTCGAAATATTACTACCGTCAGTAGAGAGGGATGAGCAGACTGTGGACGACGACCGGCGATTTCTTCAACAGCGGCAGGAATATCTTGCGGATGGCTCGTTCAGTCCGATGAGCAAGATGCTTAGTCTATTAGCTTACGGGAAGCACATCGCTTTAAATCACGGCAACGCTGGTGCAGTGCTATAGTCGAGAGACGGCAAGGAAATAGCGATTCGAGGGATGCCGGTCCGACTCACGCAGTTTCAAAAAATGGTTCACGATGTGGTCAGCGAGGCAGAGGACATGCTATGGAGGAAGCTAATGTGGACGAAAGATCGAGAGCGGATAGAGATCCCGCTCGACAAATTGACGGACGATGTAACGTTCACGAAGCGCGGCATTTCGTTCGTCAACAATGGGAAGAACGGTCTCGAGGACAAGCGGGAGTGGATGTTGACTCGGGCGTTCGATACGGCGGCTGGAAAAAGGATGCACCGCCGCGGCGAGTGGGTGATGCGACAGGTGCGTGCATATCTACGCGCGGTCGATCAATTCCGCGAGATACTATTGCTTTGCGTGCACTTGACCGGTGGGCAACCCGCACGAGGGACGGAGATCAGCACGGTGCGGTTCCGGAACGGGTATGCACAGGACCGCAATGTCTTCGTGATACACGAGCAGATAGTGGTCGTCACCCGGTATCATAAGTCACAATCGCAGCTGGACAAGCCGAAGGTGATCCCGCGCTTTCTGCCGTGGCGGGTAGGACAGTTGCTAGCCGTGTATCTCGTGTACGTGCAGTCGTTTCAGGAGTATCTATCGGTGCAGGTAAAGGGCAGCGGATGGAGCGACTACGTGTGGGCGAACGAAAAGGGCCCGTGGGAGACGGATCGCTTAACGAAAGTCATCGCGCGCGAGACGGAAGGCCGGCTAGGCGTGAGGTTAACAACGCACGATTATCGACATACAGCGATCAGCATCAGTCGAAGAGTTGTCGGGGATGGATTCGCTCACGGGTACGCAGAGGAGATGGCCGACATCGAAGAGCCGGAGATCGAGGGTGATGATGCACTGGAGATGTCGGCCGGAAGAGGTGGTGAGGTCGGAACGAATCGATACGGTGTATCGGTGGATGTGATTAAGCATCTCAGCAGTCGTACCGTGGACACATTCCGGCCGTTAAGTGAGAAGTGGCACGAGTTTCTAGGGTTGAGCAGTCACGGCGGTATGGGGCGAAAACGAGGGCGGGAGGAGAGGAGCAACAGCGCGATCATAGAGCAGGAAGTGACGCAGGAAGAGCGCAGGATGGTGCTGGCGCTACGCAAGAACGGGATTAGGGGATGGCAGGAGGCGATGGCGAGGTATAGCACGCCGAATGCGACGTCGGCGGTGGCAGATGTCGAGAGAGAGGGTGAAGATAGGGGCCAGCAGGCGGAAGAACGAATGCAGGTGGCAGTGCGGAAGGTGTTGCAGTGCGAAAACTTTTCGTTCCGGTCGAAAGAGCAGGGAGAAGCATTGCGCCGGATAGTACGAGAGCAGGATCGTGGGGTGTTAGTGGTGGTGCTGCCGACTGGAGGGGGCAAGAGTCTGCTGTTCATGGCGCCGGCTTGCATGAACGATCCGGGCGTGACGATCGTAGTGGTGCCGTTTCGGTCGTTGATCAACGATCTGGTGGACAAGGCAAATAAGCTGGGCATCGATTGCATCGAGTGGCGGCCCGGGGAAGTCAACCCGGCAGCGCTGGTGTACGTCAGTGCCGACTTCGTGCCGTTCACGGGGTTTTTGAGCTATGCGCGGCTGCTGCAGGGGAAAGGCATATTGCGGCGAATATTCGTGGATGAGTGTCATTTGACGTTCACCGCAAGCGACTGGAGACCGAAGCTGGCGTGGCTGCGCAGTGTAAGAGGGCTGCGATGTCCGACGATCTTGCTAACGGCGACGTTGCCCGTGGTGTGCGAGTTCGAGCTGGAAGCAAGCATGGCAGCCGCGATGGCGAGATACATTCGCGCCGTGACAACACGCGTGCGAACGAGGTACACGGTGCGGCAATGCAAGCCCGGCGAGGTGCAAGAAGAGGCGCTACGGTTATGCCGGCGGATGCAGAAGCATTTGGGCTTCCGTAAAGGCGTAGTGTACAGCCGGAGTCGTACTCAATGCGAGAACTTCGCCGCCGAGTTGGAAAGTGCTCATTATCACGCCGGTGCCGTCGACAAGGAAGAACGGTTGACGCAGTGGCTCGAGAAGGGAGGTTTCATCGTGGCAACATCAGCACTTGGGACCGGGGTGGATTTCCCGGACGTGGTGTTCGTGTTGCATATCGACTTGCCGTATGGAATGATCGATTTCGCACAAGAGTCAGGACGAGCTGGACGTGGCGGTGAGGACGTGGATTCCGTTATCATCATCGCCGAGAATCGCACGCAGATGATGCAGAGAGACTTGCGTGGGGTCGACGACGATATAATGGCGGAGTTCGTGAAGACAAAGAGTTGTCGGCGGCGGGTGATGAGCTCGTATTTGGACGGGCAGGAGATCTGCTGCGAGGACGGCGACGGAGCAATGGCGAGGTGCGACAACTGCGGCGAGGGCATCACGGCGCTGGAGAGAGAGCATCGCAAGGTAGCACAAGAGCGTCGAACGGTAGAGCGGACGCTAGATGAGTTAGCAGATAGATACGCCGCGTGCTAGGTAATGTCGAAGGAATGGGCGCACGCCGCTATGGAATGCACGGAGCGGAAGCGGCAAGAGGTCGCTCTCGGCGAGGAAGAGTGTGACGTGTTCCGGCAGATGATCCGGTACGAGGCGAGCAGTCACAGCTGTCATCGATGCGGGATCAGTCAGCGGCTGTGCGCAACGGGGCAGGATAGCAAGGCGAAGTGTCAGTGGCCGAACGTACTCGCGCCGATGCTATGCGGTATAACAAAGGCGAAAGGGGGGATGATGGTGCTGGAGCGGGCCGGATACGAGGGCTCAGGGGTGGAGCGGGCAGAGCATACGCAGTGGTTGGGACAGCGACACCCGCGCCGAGTATGGGGTGAGTCCGTGAGCAATGCGACAGCCGTACTCATCGCGACGATAATCGAGAGAGAGGAGAAGCAGAAACAAGAGGGCAAGCGAAGGCGGAAAGAGTTGCAGGGAGAGGCGATGGAGAAGCTGGAAGAATGGGATGGGGTGTGTTTGATATGTCGGGCGGCACGAGGAGTGGCAGAGAGCGGGCATAGATGGGAAGGATGCCGGGGAGCAGGAGAAGAGGAGGAGGACGAGTTCGCGAGAGAAATGGTACAGAAGGGGATCGGACAGATCCGGGAGATGGAGGAGCAGGGCGGGCGGGAGTGGATGAAGCAGCACGGGTGCGATAGGGAGAGTCGGGGAGAGTGTAAGTGGTGCAAGCTCATAGGAGAGGTAGCGATCGCGCTCGTATACGTAGGACCGGAGGCGGTACGAGAGTGGGTAGTCGCGGACGAGGCATTCGAGCAAGAGGAGAAGGAGGGGAGAGGGGGATTCGAGATGCTAGAAGGACGATTCCGGCGAGAGACAGGGAGGGAGGGAAGGAGAAGTAGCGGGATAGAAGAACTCGTACGTAGATGGGGGTAGCAAGGGAAGGAGAGATAAGAGCGCGGGCGAAGCCGTCTTAGGATACTGGCCGCGTAGACCGGCAGGCCCGCGGCACGCGAGAGGGCTCAGGTTAGGGGGGAGAGAGGGTGAAGTTAGAAAGGTAAAGTTAGAAAGGAGTAGGGGACCGCTTAGGCTAGGAAAGAGGCGAGACTCAGTTCTCAGTTCTCAGTTCTCAGTTCTTAGGGTTAGGGTTATGAGTATTCAGTGCTAACATCTGAGTTTTTAGCAAAGGGGGGCAAGGAAGAGAAAGAGAGTACCCCCCGAACCCGTTAGGCGGCCCCGGAGCAAAGCGACAAGCCCGCGGCACGCGAGGATACGCAGTACAGCAAACAAGAGAGTAAAAGCAAGTCAAACCCCCCCGAACCCGTCGGGCGGCCCCGGAACGAAGGGACAAGCCCTAACCTATATAACCGGGCCCTTGTACTGCAAGGATTTACCCGATCGGGTATGGCGAGGACGTGGGGGAGACCCAAAGCGGCAATTCCGTATGTAGCGGAAGGGAACTTCGGCCGGTCCACAGCGGCATCTAGCGATAGAGTGAGAGTCAGAGGGCCTTGCTACAATGTATTGTAAGTCACCCCTAACGTTTCAAGGCGATCGGACGCGTATTACTGTTGTACTAGAAAAATGGAGGCAGGGACTCGAAGGCCTATTGTTAGATGTCAATGAAATCGAGTCGGTTTCATTATATTTGTGTGGAGAAAATCCTTAGGGTTACAGGTCTGCGAGTCGATTTCATTGATCATTTAGAGTCGATTTCTTTGCTCTTCCCGGACTCGGAACATGCTAGGATTTTTGCACATGCTTTGAAAATTCATGTTTTACATATGGTCCAATCAACAAGTGAAAAGAAGTATTCTCGATGTGAATGTAAAGACACTCAATTTCTTGTCACAACCATGAAATTCGCCCCCACCTCCGAGCCGACTCCGCAGAATCGGGCGGCCTCATTTATGGTCTACTTGCAAAGCCACCAAGCAGCCAGTGCGACAGATCATCACGCCACATAGAGCAATAATATTCCAGGATCAGTAGATCAAGCGCTTTGGCCTAGGCTCAGGAGGTGCCATCTCGCCCTTGTAAGTACACAAAGAAAATGCAAGGCAGCATATCTGCATCTTTAACCAATGGAGCAGTTTGAGGACTTGTTCCGGCATTATCCCGAATATCGTGTCATTATCTGCAAGAGGTGTCAATATGCACCTATTCCTACTCACATACAGACTCATCTCAAAATCTTCCATTCTCGCATCCCAGCGGATGAGCGCAAGAGCATCGTGCAATATGTGCAGTCTCTTCCAACGCCTACAAGAATTGAATCGCGAAATTGCGACGCATTTCAGCTTTTCCCCACCAAATTTTAGCGCTAGGGTTGTGATCTTACGACGCGTTTCTGACGCGCACTTCAAGAAAGGGAGTACGCGAGAACTGTCGCCAAATACCCAGGAAAATGAACCACGATACAACTGTGAGGGTCACAAATACTCCAGCTCTAATGCGAGCGGACGACGCGGACAATGGCTGACATCCAGGGAATTTGCTTCAATTCAAACTTACAAGTCTTAGTGTGCAAGGTACATGGTGCAGGTATCCACCCAGACGCGGACGCAATCACACGACACTTGCGCGGCAAAGGTCACTTCTGCAAAGGTGGCATACTGAAAGAAGCCGTGAAGGCACTGGTTGGGCTGCCGTTAAAGTTGCGCCATGCCTTGCGTGACGCCCATCCAAAGGTGGAAGAGCAACCCATTCTGCCAATACCGCACCTTACCGTCCACGCAGGTTGGAACTGTCAGCTCTGTTTCGGCAAGGAATTGACCACGAGTAAGGTCTTGAGAGATCGTCATATCGCAAAGGTACATCAAGCACAGCGGAACGGCAATGGCAGCACTAAGCCGTTGGGGGAACCTTGCGAACTGCAAACGCTTTTCGCGATGACTGGAGATAGACAATATTTTCGAGTGAGCTCAACAACAGCTACAGTACAAGCACGGGCTCCGTCAGGCTCGACACAAGCGCCCGAAGATTGGCCGAATCCAGAGCATGCCACTACTGACAGATGCGAACCCGAACTCCTTTCATGGACCAGTCGCGGTCACATTGCATGGGTGGGATTCCGTGGGAGCTTGCATTTGGCGTTCCACGGCAGGTCGCGACGCCTCAATTTCTCAACGCAACCAATCCTTAGTTTGATGTACATCTCGTCAGCCACCTTGACACGATCAGGCGCCAATGGGACTGATGGAGGTGGGCGCGTTTCATGCGTACTACGAGCACCATCCTCAGACTCGCTTCCGTGCCGAAGCAAGTATGACAGGATTAGCCAATGCACCGGTGAACATTGTGACGAATGAGAGTTTTGTACAGTAGAGAAAACTAGTAATTCAGCTCTCAGCGGTGTATACTGACAGACTCCGTCGTCTGCAGTCGTTGTTGTATCTAGCCTACCCATTTGTTCAGTTGACTTGGATTTGGGAGCGCAAAGAACCTCACCATAATAGTACCGCGCGTGAGTAGATATCATGATATACCTCTCGTTTGCAGCGCACCGCATAGTAGCTAATCTGCTATTCTAGTGCGAGCTGGGCTGAAGCATTGCTAGAACTTCGCAGCTTTGCCGGAAGATTGGCGAGCATCCGTTATCCCAAGTTTAAACGCTCCTAGAGCTTAGAGAGACAGATATGCTAATGTACACTCTCAGGTTGTCTCCATCATGTGTATACAAGATGTCCGGCAGTGGGCGATGTGCGGCTGTGTGGCCCGGGTTGGGGGAGTTCAGCCATGCTCCAACGCTAGAAAGCCTGCATGTAAAGGCGTTGTGAACCGTGCTATATCATTCTGGTCCGGCTGGTGTTCCGATCACAAACCTTGATCAAACATCGGGAGTACAGACTGAAATTGGCAGTCACTACATCGACAGGAGGACAGCTTGGAACCGCAATGAATAATATTGCCAAAGTCGGAAGAGCGTAGCTACAAGCTCTATAAGAAGAATCTTGAAATCCCTGCTTGATCCACTCAAGTGTCGTACGCGTTGCTTGGGTACACTCCTTTTGGAATACAGCTGTGCGTCTCTTCTCCAACAACTCCTGAGAAGCCAAAGTCTATCAATACCAGCCTTCCGGCCCCGTTTTGCATGATATTGCTTGGGGTAAGGTCGCCATGACAGTATCCTGCTTGATGTAATCTTCCGACAAGTTGTTCAATCTCTCGTCCTCTAGCTTTTAGGTCTTCCCAGGTCACCTGCACTAACTGCTCCAACCAAAATCCACATACTCCATTTTCGTCCAGCAGAGGATCTACAGCAACTTCAGCAGCAATTTTGAGGCTTGACAGCTTCAGCACAATCTCAAACTCGCGCTCTACCCGCCTTCGGGCTTCGAGGATTGGGTGGGCGATCTTGACGACAGGGAATGCGGCGGATTTTGTGATTCTGATGCAAGCGTCGGAGCCGTATGCTAAAAGATCTGTAGCAATCCACGCCGGGACTATAGCATCGCTAAGCTGCAAGGGGCGTGTGCTATATGTGGTCGAGTCTTGTCGCATGAAGTCTGGGTATGGTTGTTGCCCTTTCCACGATGCTTCCAGGACCTTATTGTTGACCTCGATAAAGCACTTGTAGTATCCAGTAGTAGCGGTGCCGAATGGTGGAGATATCGGCTGGATAATTGGAGGCATTCCTGGTAAACGTGATGTAGTAGTGTCCTTTCAACAGAAATTTAAAAACTCTAGAGGGCTAGAGTGTAAGATTTAGCAGGGCGGTGAATCACAAAGCTGCACCGTGCACCCCACATTATATCAAGTCCACGAAAATCATGTGCAGCATAAGGATGACGGGTCATATACTTGAGTTTGGAGGGTCCAAATTCTTGGGATTCCTAGGTGCAACACTTCCAAACTTGGACCTGGTCTAATTGAGAGTATTGTGAGCAGAGTGTACTCTTCAGAAAGGACAAATTATTGGTTTCGAGGGTGTGGTGTTTGGTTGAAGTTGGTAGAAATGTTTTGGAGTTCCTAGCTAGGGATTCTTGGCACACACAGCCAAAGCAGCTAGGTCATCACCAAGGCCATCTCACTCTGAGTGTACATACCAACTACACACTGTGAATATTTTCTGTATTCCATCTGCGGACTCTGCAAGCTATCAGAAATGCTGAGGTTCAGCTACGGGTGAGCGTCACAAGATCACAAAGGTAGGGTCAGGAAGATGAGGAAGCTGAGGTGCTGCCGCCTGCAGCCAAGAGCTCAAATTGCAACATAGAAAACACTCTCATGTTCTTCTCTCAGTCTCTCCATTGCACTGCACTCTCAGACTCCCTACTCTACTACACTCTCAGTCCCGCTGTTTCACTGGCTCCAACCATGGATCCATTTCAGCAAATCTTCACTCACCACTCCAGGTTTGGGCTACTAGTCTGCAAGGGATGCAGGTTTGCAGTTCCACCAGCTAGGTGAGAAGCCACTTGAACACCCACCAGTCAGCATTCCCAGCAAGGGTCAGACATGAGCTTGGCAGTACAGTGGAGGGTTTGGAGCATGTAGCATAGAAGCTAGAGGATATACAGTACCCACAGGAAGAGGAGGAGCCCATAGTAGGTCTAGAGGTGATCAGGGACTGCTTGCAGTGCTTAGGCAACAGAGATACAGCAGGGTGTGGGTTGTTTTTCCAGAGGGTGAACAGCATCCAGGCACACTAGAAAGAGCACGGGTGGTCCAGCACGAAGGGGAAGGGTAGAAGTATCGCTCACAAGAGAGAATTAGACCCCAACAAGATGTGGACTAAAGGGCATAGCTGCCAGAGGTTCTTCCACTTCCAGCCATAGAGCAAGCTGTTCAGAGTGACAGAGGCAGAGGCCAGGACTGCAGGATCTGGGGTCACGATAGAGGAGAAGGCTCAGGCTAGGAGGGCTGAGACCATAGGAGAGGCTCTGCTAGGAGGTCTAGACAGGCAGAAGCAGGAGAGCAGGCTGCAGAGGAAGGTAACAGTTGGCAGATAAGATCCCAGGCCAATCCATGGCTAGAGCACACAGCTTGGGACAAGCATCTAGCTAGCTTTGAGAAAGTGGAGCTGAAGGCCAGTCTGCATCCAGCAGTCACCAGGGGAGGTGGGGGAAGTGCTGAGGAGGAAGAAAGTCTGGAGAGGGCATGCAAGGCTGTAGGTGGGCTAGTGCACAGGATGATGGCTGTCTGCAGGCCAGACACAGTGCTCAGGAAGTGGAGGATGACTGGTCAGATCAGGGATTTTAATGCTCGGGTGGGACAGGAACGAGCGAAGAGAGCAAACATGCATAGCGTCCTCGCTCAATCGTCTAGAGTCTCTTGACGAATATCCTCTCGGCCTGACCCATTGAACCTCATTACAAGGATGCTTCTCAATCAAGTTTCGAATTCTCTCTGTCGCCCAGCCCGCAGCGAAGCGAATGTCCTCCGGACTTGCTTCAATTTCTTCTCTTTCTTCGGAGCCCAACACCCTCGGCCTTCCCAATCGGAAAGACCGCACAAACCCGCCGTTTTGAAGATGGCGCGTCCACCGAAAGCAGTCTGGATGAGATTCGCAAGCCGAAGCACAACTGTCAGGCAACCATGAAATGTCTTGATATGCTATTCCAATAATTGTACAGTTCATACAAATATTGCCGTCACTCACCCAACCGTACCGCTGTTGATCGCCTGTCCAGCTCGGTTGACTTCTTTGAACCCTATGCTGGTATTGTTGCTTTGTTGGTAGTACACCAAAGCACCCTCGTTCGACGTCGAAGTGTTGTACGCTGCCGTGAGCTTAGATGTTTTGGTCACAGCGCCTAAATTCTGGGTGTTTCCTATCCCAGAACCATAGTAGAGCGAGCTGATAAGGTGAGTGTTGCTGTCCTGGTAGAAAATGTAGTCGGTCGAATGTCCGTCGTTGACAGCAGCGATGTCCGATCCGGATCCGATGTTGGTAGTAGTCGCTGTTGCGCCTGCGATCTGTTAGCAATCTCTGTCCTCTTTTTTTTTTTTTAGCACGGTGTCTGTATTGCGTACCCATCTCCCAATCTGTGACATCAGCATAGTCCCAAGTCCATTGTTGCAGTGCGCCCGTTGTCGTATTCACAAGATAGAGATGGTTGACAGTGCCAGAGAGCAGCGTAGCGACACCACTAGTAGGGTCGCTTTCAGGGAAATACGCCCACTGATTCCAGCCTGGCGTGCTAGTCTCCGCGAAGTCTATGCCTACTTCTTGAATCTGGCCGCTGCCCGAAGCTGTGTCTGTCAGCCTATTTTACGATACCTAGTCAGCGCAATACTGACCATAGTATACACGAATGCCATTTAGTGCGTTTTCATCCGTGTCCGAGACAACCGCCAATGCAATGCTATCAGGCGCAGCGGAGTCAGTCGGTAGGCAGTTGTACGGTGTCGACCAGGTGTTCGTGCCAGTCGTGTTCGTAGTTAACACAAGCCCAAATTCATTGATATAAAAGATTTGGCGCTGATATGGCATGAGCTTTGACAATCAACATGTCAGGCGTTCGAGTACTTACGAACGTTGCGCCATTATTTGACCATGAAGTCGCTGCGATTGGAGTTCCATTTATAGCACTACTGACGACGACCGCGCTGCCAGGTACATCGTCGCCTTGTATTGACCACTGACCACTGGCGTATTGGTTCTCAATTATCCTGCCCGACGGATCTTGGTAATACTGATAAAGTGTTGAACCTCCAGCTGGCTGGATGGCAGCTAGGCCAGTTAAGTAACTGGTCGATGGCAACGAGCTCGAATTACCAGAAGTCGGACCAGTATGAGCGCCGGGAGCGGTACTACGATGTCAATTAGTACCGTATTCGGACTCAGACATGAGTAAGATTCTGGTTATGCAGCACTCACTCTTTCGATTTCGAGCCACTTAGAACAGTCCCAAGAACTCCGCCTAGCACTGCGGCAACGACGATAAGAGGGACAACAATCGCCAAGATCCAGAAGAACACTTTCCGTCGAAGGCCACACACTCTCTTCTCCTTCGGTTGTACAGCTTGTTGCTCTTCTGGCTCGCCAAGATAGCCTTGCGGCTGTCCATAGTATGCTCTCCCATCCTCCTGTGCTTGCGGACCTCTTGAACCCGGCGCCCCTGAGAAGTAATCATTCTTCTTCGGGTTATGGACTTCCCGACTGTTCATCGATGACCGCCGCTCGACTGACATATAGCCATTTGAGTGCGAAACAACTTCCGGAGCATCTTGTTCGGGTACGTTTTGTAGCCCAGAATAATCAGGCTGGTGTGCCTTGGGATCGTGTTGTAGTCCTGAATAATCTGGCTGTGCGCTCTTTTCGTTCCTGGAATCCATTACGACACCTCAATTCTTATTGTTCAGAACCCAGAGAGGACGTGAGAGTAGAACCAAAGAGCAGACGAGCGAAAACCTACCCTCAGGCGTCCAGCTGCGCTATTATTCTCGTCTCTATGGAGAGGACGTAACAGGGTTAGCTCGTTTATTCATCGTCAAGCCAAATTTCATCGTCAGCAGACCAGTAGCGTGGCCGAACGCGCATTAGTTCCCCTGCAGGAGAAGACTGGCCGCATCGGTGGCGTAATTGGCAGAGCCTAATTTGCAGGGCTAAGTTTGGGCCCCCAAAACATGTGGCTATCTTATGCATGTGTGGACCAACAACCCAGAATGCCCGTACTTGTCCAGAGTTGGCAGGTCAGAAGGGACAACACTTGAATGCCGCAGGCATCAAGTTCAGTCGGCTCGTCTGGAAAAAGACTTTCAGTGCAAGCTTACTATTGGCCGTAGCGAACTCCTCTTCTCCCTCTTCCCTTCCTTAGCGATTCGAGCTATACCTGTCCATGCCTATGTATTAGCCTACGGCATTACTTCCAGATTCTCAAATCTTATCCTGGTGGCGCAAGGTCTCCTCCTGTTCGACCTCCATCTCCTCCCTCTTGGAATCCTCAAAGCGATCGTGTGCGATATTCGTGTTCAACCAATTCCCGAGCTAGAGACACAAAATCAAGGACACACCAAGACCTCCACCTGTTGGTGGGAACTTGACGCTGGTCTTGCTGTCTATACAGACGTCTTCGCCTTTGTTCAGGTACATGAAAATCCATTCTCGGGGCTCAAGTCGGTCAGAGCGATGAAGACCGCAGTCTGCAGCTTCTGAACATCGTTGCCAAGTCCATCAGGGACGGAGAACCATTTGAGACAATCTGAGCGCTCTTTGAGCCGGAACATGCCAAATGCCCGAACAAGATCTAAACCCTGCTTCTCTGCTCTACGGCCCACGCACTGTTCGACTCTCCTGATATTGGTTTCGTCCTGCGAATCTACATCAGAGGTGCAGGCGATAGAGCATTTTGTACTCACACATGTCCAAGTTTCAGCAAGATTTAAGATCGTCTCTTTCCAGCCCTCTCTTGCTAATATCTCGTAGACAACAAGTATGTCCGCATGCGATGCGTTGATGAGACGCGAGCATCAGGGCGTCCCGCGACTCACCTATCTCAAGCCAGAATACACAGGGGCCACTTAGATGACGGAGTGGATCCACAGAACACCATCCAGTTATTTGCCGCTCGCTTTCGCAGCGGTTGGATCAGTTGCAACAGTCGCGACATCGTCGACTCCTGCCAGCGGTGCCATGTTGCCAAGATAGCAGCATGGTACCCAGGCACCCGTACCGGATCTCGTCATTCTAATATTGGCTGAGATGCGTTGGATCTCGAAGTGAGGCTTGTCACCGATCCTAACCGGGCTCAAACGATGGCGTTTGTTAACGTCAGACTGGCCTTGGAGAGACGGGGAAAGAGATTGTGGGGACATTAAACAACGTAAAGTGAAGTGGTGCGATGGAATCCAAACAACAAGGTTGCAAGACGGGTGTCTCTTTGACGTCCCGGTCAACCAAGAATTGTATTCATCTCTTTGAGTGAGAACACACGCTCCGTCCAGTCGAATACGTTGTCGTATTGTACGCCCTCTCTAACCGCCAATTCGCGGAACATCCGTCTCAACTTGTTGTAGTTTGGTTTTTTCCCGCACGAAAGTGACTTTATATGTCTCATGTACGTCTCGAACTCCTGAGGAAGGCCGGAGCATATTGCCGCCTCATCCAATGACTTCTTCATCTCCATCACTAACCGGTCCTTTTCGCTGTCGCCTCGTGCCTTGAGTCCTTGCCAGGGAAGACTGCCTCGGTAAAAGTATATCATCATATAGCCCAGGGATTCCAAGTCGTCGCTTCGCGTTTGCACTATACCCTTGATCAGAATCAGATCCATCATGTCGGTAGTTGGGCTTACCGTATCCCAAATGGCCTCGAATGCTGGCATATCGTGTCGTGCCGACGAGGCGGGGATGTTTAGGAAGGACCTCATCATCTCCCTCTTTAATTGTCATGATCTCTCTGGAAAGTCCGAAATCGGTGAGATAGACGACATTGCCATTTCTGCCGCTGCCCAACAGGCAGTTCTGAGGCTTGACATCTCGATGTATGTACTTCTTGGAATGCAGAGCCTGAAACCTCTCGAGGAGTTGATCGATAAGCATGAGCGTTGTCTTGAGAGAAAACTTGCGATCGCAAAACACGAAAAGATCCTCGAGGCTGGGTCCTAGAAGATCCAGTACCATCACTTTGTAGTCATCCCTCTCGCTGTATGAGTACAGCTTCGGGAAACCGGGCAACCCCTCAAAGCTATGATATGTCTCCACCTCTTCCTCTAAGCTCGAGAAGCCGTTACGACAATGCACCAATTTCAGCGCAACTTGCTCGTCAGTTTCGAAATTCTCGCCTGGGAGGTTTAGTGAAAGAAAAGCAGTCCAGCAGTCCAGCGTAAACATACCAAGATAAACAGCACCATGGCCCCCCTCGCCGATCTTGCTGATTAGCGAATACTTTCCATCTATTCGCCTTTCCTGGATCTTCTTGACGAAGTCGTCCATCAAAGCTGGATGTGAAGAGGGCGAATTCAAGAGCACAAAGAAGTACTGCTCCCGACGCTGCGGCAAACCCTGTTACCCCACAGCCGAGGCCTACCGCGCGCACCACTAGCGTCTAGGCAGCAGTGGGAGCAGAGCGAATCGCGACACGTTTCAGAGCGCGCTTGCAGAAACACGCCGCACCAGTCTCAGCCTTCATGTATATCCATTCATCCCCAATCAACCGTGAGCTCTGTGAGCGTCGTCTCTCGGCTTCATGGTGGCGCCGGGAGCGCGATCTCAGCACAAACGATCGCGATACGAGCTCTCAAGCGCGGAAAACGAGCACACTTACAGAGCGAAAAGAAGACGTCCGAACAACTACCCCCCCGAATTCTGGGACACGCTCTCCACCGTACGTCTCACTCGCAGAGCGCTCCGAGAGTTTGATCGTAGAAGAGAGCACACTGGCTCTGCACCTGTCGCAAGAGCAACGAGGAAGTTTACACCCCAAAGAGTACTGAGATCCTACTCTCGCCGTATCAAGATTTTCGCAAGTGACGGAGGACCAGATCTGAGCGCACTCCGAGGTGTAAGTCTGTGATACCCGGTGCAAAGCGATATGGAGACGCATGCTAACCAGGAAATCAGTATTCCGATCTCCCTACTGCACCTATCACGATGAGCCAATCCAGCTTCGACAGCCGCAAGAGGAGTCGCCGGTCCAGCACGAAGCAAAGTAGTACCACAGGCAAGACCAAGAATACGTCTCCATATAACGGCAATTTCGAGCAGAAGTTGGTTGACCGAGGAATATATCCGGATGGGTATGAAGGCCCAGATGGTGATCCACTGGAGCCGGAGAACCTAATGACAATTCGTGAAGCCTTCGCGAAGCCTCGCAGCTCTCTCTCCCCTTCTCAATTTCCGGAGAGCGAGTTCGCACGGTTCAAAAAGCAGAATCGTTTGGCAAAATCAGAGTCCCAAGCTGTGACAAGCATCATCCCGTACATCGCAGGCTCCAAAGACAGCCAATTCCAGACTGCAGGAACTATACCATTTAACAACATGAAAAGGTTCGATCCAAGCATCACCACACCGACCCCTGACTTTTACTACGGAGCAAGTCCTTCACAGATCGATGCTCGTGTCCGCAATGATATTGGTGAATACATCATGCCGTCCAGCCGCACAAGCGTGCCAGCTGCGCCAAACTACTTTCGGGCTGACAAGAGTGCGTCGGGAAGAGCAGACGTGGCGCAGATGCAGGCCATGTACGATGGGGCAGTTGGAGCGCGCGGCATGCACACGTTGCAGAACTATGGTACCGCTGCACCGGTATATGACAACAATGCCTACACGATTTCCTCGACCTACCACCCTGGCACGGGTACGCTGCAGATGTACGCAACTCATCCAGCTCCGCCTGCAAGCCCCGGTGGTGAGACTCAATATTACACGACGCAGTTAAATGGCTGCTTCATGATCGGCACGCCAGACGGATTCAGAGCAGGTGCCTCCGCATATCGTAACGCCCGAGAATGGACAACAGAGCAGCGTGATCGCTTCATCGCGAGCGCAAACGCCGTCGCGCAGCGACATTCTACCGAAACAAGATCCCTCGGTGGAGGGAAGGACACCAATGTCTCATCTGACACAGAGGAGGAATCTCATAACTCAGAGACTTCTGCGGATGAACTGGCGCTTGACTACAAGTCGTCTACAAAGCGCCGGCGAGGAAGGCGGGTTTCATCGTGAAGTTTGGTTGTGCCGTTGGTCGACATATATCAGTTTTCAATGTGTGGATTGTTGCTGGGAGTATCGTGCCAAAGATGATAACACCTACGAGTCATGACTTCAGGGTTTTGAGAGGAAAGGAAAGGACGCTCGCGAATAGTTAAAGTTGCTACCCAAGGTGATTGGCGTTATTGGAAGGACTATCTTGTTTGTCCTCGCGGCAAAGCTTGTAACCTTCACGCTCTTACTAATAGCCTTCGTTAGGCCGATGTCTAACCGGGTGTCGAAATGGTCGTCCGCAGCGTGAGGAACGCTGCGGCGTGCCTTCGCGGGTAAGCAACCCAGGAGACGTCGCGGGAGACGTGACGACTTTGGCAACGTTGGCCTCCCGACTCTCGCGGCGCGAGCGTAGAAGGCTGATGATCAACATGTGGGCATTACACATGTTAATGTCGGCGGACGTTTACATTCAGAGATCATTTGCTTGGACCACGGTGTTCTTCCAGACAAATCCTATTTCAAAACGATATTCAGCTTCACTGCCTCCAGTTCATCAAACGTGCTGTCCATGAAACCGTCGAGATAGCATTCTCCCCGCAATTTAAAGTGCCCTCCCTCGGGATGCACCACAAAAGGTGTCTTCAAGCCAGAGAAGAAGCAAACACGATCGCCAGGACATATTCCCGGAGATCCAAGTCCCACGACATCCCCGTCGCCTATGAAAAGCGTGCGGTAGCGGCATATATGCTCAGCAAGATATCCATAAGCTGCAGCTTTCTCCATGCTTATGTAGTCATCAGCCATGGCGGCAAAAGCGAGGCTTGCGGCAACCTGATCGGCCACAAGATGTAATTTGGCGTACTCGAGGAAGTACTCGAATATCTTATCTTGCGGGACGGTGCGGTCAGGCCTCTCGTCCGACTTTATCCTGCCGTCCATAACTAGGGTTCTGGCGAAGCGGAGAAGTGGTCCGGTTGGATCTTCCCCTGCGCCGACAACAGCGTCGAACCAGTGGGTAAAACTTTTGGAAACGCGATACTGCGTTGCCCAAGGCGAAACAATCTCAGCAAGAAAGTTGACGAACATGTTGTTGCACCAGGGATCTACGGAATGCTGGTATTGGGGATTTTCTTCCGGTTTGAATTCGATCGAGATGTGGAATGCCACAAGGTTTGATTGGAGAGCTTAAAAGCTTGCCTGTCAACGTCAACGTCCCGTGGGATGGATCAAATGGCACCTTGAACACCGAAAACCTCGATCCTTGGCCCAAAGTGTTGCTTTCCACATGAACCATCGGAAGTTGGCGATGTCGGATTCTCCAATCAGGTACCCAAGAGGGCAGCTCATCAGCAGGCCAGGCAATGAGAAAGGTATCTTTCTCACCTTCTTTCTCTGACTTATGCCGTATGGGTTCCGTGAGGCCCGCAAAATGAAGGATTTCGAAGGACTGCAAATGTTGCATGTGTGAGAGGGCGAATTTGTTATAGAGGTCCTGAGTGGCACAGTATTCAGGGGTAAACCAGGAGTTGCTGGACCGGACAACACCAAACAAAGCATTGATCCTGTCTTGATCTTCTTTGCAGTCGAGGAAACTGAGAGTTTGAGTAATTTGTGCCAGAGAGACATGACAACCGTCCTTGACTGCACCCTGCACCATTTCCCGCGTCCTTAAAAGTGCGAAAGCATTGCGAAATGGCCGCTGAAGCCATGGCGAGACCCCATGAACGATGATTGCCTGGATCAAGCTAATCGCTCGAAAGAGTTGCATTCCAGATATGGAACTGAGACCGCAGTAAATACGGAGATTGGAAGCAAGGCAGGCTTCCTGTGCAATCCATCGGCGCCGGAACCATGGTAGGCTGAAGAGGCGCAGCATCCGACTCCTTCGATCCGAGCCGAGAAGCATGACTCCTCCAATGTACGAAAGCACGGCATCAAGGGTAAAGTGCTCCCCAAAACAGCACAGCATGACCTGTGCAATTTGCTCTCGAGACGCCTCGTCGGGTGCTCCAGCAAATACAATGATATCGGCTAGCGCTTCATCACTTCCTTGGAAGGTCGGTCCCAACCACCCAATCACCTGTTCAGCACCAGCGAAGATGCGCCACATTAAGTGGACTTGATGGTCTTTTTCCTTGATGTCGCGCTGGTTGATACAAAATTGATCGATCCAGATGTTCAACCTTCCTGCTTTCGCAGCCGTATACAGAATGTGGCCGAGAGCCGTCGTCAGTGATGGACTTATCTCGATGGAGTCTTCGCTCGGGACGTTGAAGGTTAGGTCTCCCCATACATAGGATAGAGCGATATATTTCGCTGCGTCCGGATTACAACAATCCGATGGAAGGCGGTCCTCTACAAGCGTCCCTTCCCACGCGTCTCCAGAGGGGCAAAGCCTTAGCCTCAGCAACCTAAAACTGTCGTGGTGCTGTAAGGGTCGATATAGCAATGACTCGGCCTTATTTGACATGTTCATTTTGAGTCTCAGGTTGCAGGAAGATGGTCTGTGGATGCGAGCGAGTCGTGAGCGACTTTCGATTTTAAAATGGTGTTCGCGTAGCCTCGGTGTGCCTCGAAGCAACTGCGCTGCACAGCCTTCAAGGCTGTGCGCACCTATCGTGAGTTACGGCGCGTTTCAAACTCCGCCACGAGGTAGACATGTCGACCAATCCTCGTGATCAACTTTAGGGCGACTCTTCTGCTTCATTCCAGAGAGAATGCGTATTCGTGGCTTTGGCTCGGTGTTACCTGCATCCAGGGCTGCGCGTTACTCCGCGGTCAATACCATATGAACCCGTCATCATAATAACTGTGTGAGCCTGAGGATTTTGGCCTTGGAGCGTTGCCTCGACTTGGCCTTGCTGTGTTGCGCGAGAATCTCGGTCGCAACTCGGTCTGACATCTCGGGCATGCTTTCGTCCTACAGCTGGGGCACTGCAGCAGATAGTTCCACACGTCGTAGCACTCCGGACAGGCTGTCCGAACTTGCACTTCGTCCCACCATCCGCCATGACTGCAGGCCGATCCGTAAGCCAGACGCCGTCTGTTCTCTTCTTGTCGGGCTAATTCTGCTGCTCGTGCCTCCGCCCGCTGTTTTTTTAACGTCTCTTTCATTCCTTGGAAGGGGTTGTGAGGGGTTTGCGGTTGCGAAGCGGACACATCTCCGACCTTCTCGGCAACCCTCGGCAACGGCACACAATCGAGACAATACACAACACTTATCCGGCTTCGAGCCCAGCAAACCTTGTCATCTCGTGGCACTATATCCTTGCCAAGACTATTTGAGCGCTCCAATGAGATGTTGTGGAAGCCCCATACCCCTCTTTCTCCTGGATGCTAGAACAAACAGACCGACGCATGTGACGAACGAGCCGAGCCACACTCTCCGCTGCCGGCGCCACTAGACTAGAAGCTCTACCGAGGACCGTCCGTTGCCGGCTCATCGATGCTCCGTTTGTGAAATGCTCGGAGCTCGGCTCAGCCCTTCCAACGAGATTTCAGCCACTCGCCGCCAGCGAGACAAAATTCTTATAGTAGAACTAAATAAAGGATATTTTTCTATTTTTAAAGTAAAACTTTATATCTATTAGGCCTTAATACTATATACTCTATAGTCCTATATAGTTAAAAATAGCTCGAGATAGCCTCTAGAACAGTTAAGACTAGTATTTAGGATATTTATAAAAAATAATCCTTAGCGAAGGCCGCGCCTATAAAGAAAGGCGCTAGCGAGCTAGATTAGTAAAGGCCGCTTCTAGTGATTACTATCCTTTAAAAGAAGAGACTCTATAGAGCGCGCGTATTAGAATCTATATTAGCTAGAGCTAGAGCAGGAGAAAACACGACTAATAAAGGTAGGAGATAGCTGTTGTCGTAGGATAGGCCCGTACCAAAGTTCCCCCCCCCTCCTTGATCTTCCGAAGCTCGATTAGCGTCGCAAAGGGCCGTAAAGAGAAAGCGGATGTTACCTAGTTCGCGTACGAGGCCGACGCAAGTTCGACTAGCGATATGCCCAACCTTGGGCAGATTCGTGTGATTGAGATCGGAATCTGAGGCGCATTAGTCGCAAGTTTCCATTCCACAGGACAGAGATCTGTGAGACTTGAGAAGGTAACCTTTCAAGCCTTTTCAGCATGCTTGCAAAAGCTGGGGAGGAGGAGGCCTCAGCTCATGGATGGTGATATCGACGAAATCTGGGAACTAAAGATGGCCAGGACATCGGTGGAAATAGCGGTCATGCCCTCGATCTCGGTAGAACAATCTCAGAACTTGTGTACGCCGAACTTCTCTTGCAAGCGCTCCTAGCGGGAATATGTTGGCACGCGGCCATTGTTGTGGTAGCGGTTACCGCGGCACGATGCGTTCAGGTACGGTCCTTCGCTCCACAGGTACGGGAGGAAGAGATACGCGCTAGCGAGAATGCTACTGCGGCCGGGTAGGTTTCGTTTCAACCCTGTTTTGCCTATCTCCGATTCCCCTCCTCGTTAGCGCGGAATAATGCGCGATCTCAATACTTCCCAAAAAACTCAATCTGCAAAACGTGAATCCCAAGCGCCGCTCTACAAGCACTGATCCGAGCATGTCCGGGTCTGCCGTGGCCCGCCAAGGAACCGGTCTCCCGCGGTCGACATGGTATTGCGGCACTAGCGTCAACGCGAGGTGCGAGAGTGCGGGAGCAACATCGAGGCTCATGAGAGCAGCTGTAAGGCTCTTCCAGCACTTGATCGCGGGGCTTCGCAAGAGGTAAGAAAGCAGGCGGCTGGGGACGGAGTCGATGGTGCGGTTTAGCTCTACAGAGATAGGTGGCGCGAGGGTCTACTGGGCCGGGCTACGATGAAGGTGACGAGAGCGTGCCTTGCCTGCTATTTGGCCGATCGGCACCATGTCTCGGGCGGGAGGGTCCGGGTGGCGATGATATGGCAGATTGGGTCCGTACGCTAGGCAGGGGCGGCAGACGGCGCGAAAGTCTTTGGACAGTAAGGTTTGCCTGGTGCCGGACGTACAGCTATGTAGATATCGATGTCACCAACGAGCTGGCGCGCTAGCGCAGCTGAGCAAGGGGAGACCAAGCGCCTGGCCCTCAAGCTATCCATCGGAAGTCATACAGGGTGCCCCGGCCGTAGCCGTACCAGACTTGCAAATACACGCTAGCGAGCAGCTGCGGCTGCAAGCTCCAGCCAAGCTCACCATGGCTGAAGACTGTTGCGCAAGAATTACGGTGAGTCGCATCTTGCCCCGCCTCCATGCCGCTTGCTGATTGGAGGAGACTGCATCGGCCCGGGACACTGCTGCACAACATCGGCTCTCTTCAGCGCCGCAGGGGCTTGGTATCACTAGCGCGCCCTCCTGGGAGTGCCTCACGCTCTCATCGCAGGCAGGCAGTACCGGAGCTTAGGGTTCGGTTCTGTTGGCCCGCCCGTTCCCAGGCTCCCGTCACTGCCCTGCATTGGTGTCTCGCTTGCGATCTCATTCCTTTGCCACGCTCTAGGGATCGTCCGTCGCAGACACGCATCCGCACCTGCATCGTCGAGGCTCCGTTGCTTCGGGCAGGCCCAATCACGCTGCATGCTTGGGGATTCTGGCGCCAACGGTCCCATTGATCAAGAAACCACTGCACCTACTTCCAGCTGGGCAACCGGCATCCCTTCTTGC
>JAABUL010003764.1_pt1 | contig 21706 bp, 20 predicted proteins | sample 5559151 | NCBI WGS metagenome assembly JAABUL01 (sample SAMN10711876, study PRJNA513368) | rock metagenome | isolation source: Antarctica rocks | place: Antarctica: Victoria Land, Pudding Butte sud | reverse complement strand
GGGTGGGAAAGGGGAGGGGGAGGGGGAGTGGCGGAAGATGTGTTGGAGACGGGCTTGCTTGGGTGGATTTTGGTGGTGCTTGTGGGAATAATAGAATTTCTACCTACCTCTTGTAGAAGATGGCAATATGAAAGTACAGAGTTGTGCTTACCATAACAGGGTTGTCAGATTGGTCAAGTGCAGCCACGCCAGAAAGTAGAAAAATGTGTTGCCTCACTTCGCTTCGGTTGCAAAGACACCGTGCACAGCATGTAGTCTCAAGCCCATCACGTGGTAGTTATCCGCAGATAGTGTGCGTGGCGAAGCAAGGCAGCCGAACGGCTCGTTGCCTTGCTCCTTCCAAGTTTCTTGCAGCGCAAACCTGGACATTTACCGTCCAACTTCCTAGCAAATCACTTCACCTTGCGTGGAAGGACAATCGCTGGAGTGGTGAATCATGCCTCGATAAGAAGTCTCCACTCCATCGAACCCGGCCAGCTGCATCCCCGTACGACAATGGAATTGTCGTCCACGTGGACCCACATGGTCCGATCGATTTGATTCTTCCGATGTTGCACAGCATTTCAGCGTCGCACAGCAGGATCGACGAGACGTGTTTGCGCGCGCTTGAAGCGTGGCAGTGAGCATCACACATCGGTTCTCGGTACGACACGACGAAGAGATCGGGCCGAGACGGAGTTGAATCCAGCTTGCCAGGTTCGCTGCAAGCAGGAAAGGCTATCGGCGACTACTGTCGAGGTGCAGCAGCGTGCAGAACTTGCGGAGGGTGATGATGACGAAGACCGAAGATATCAGGTGATGTCAGTGGGGTAAGGTTCAAACATCTGATTCCTCATGTCGTCGTCGAGTGGAAGGCGAAGGTGAGCGATACCGTGAGAGAAGATGTGTCACTAATAAATGAAGTCCTCAAGTCGCGTGCAAGGGTGGCCTGTTGGGAGCACGGGAAATAACGATCGCCTATCTCACGAAGACCCCCTATAAGCAGCGCGCTTGGCAACGATTGATTGCTCGTATATGTGCGGTTTGAGTTGGAGTGAACGTTGCGCTCCCGGTGGATCATCGCTATTTGACACCCTGGAGAGGAAGTACACGCTCGCCTGGCTCCGAGCGGAACGATGGGCGTAGTCAGCCTGAACACCGCCTCTTCCTTCACCCTCACCCATGGCTCAGTAATAGAATAAGTTCAGACGATGATGACTGCATCGGCCCCCCAGAAGCTCGACGCTTCGCCAGCTGGAAAGGAGAACAGCCCGCATCCTCAAATAGAAACACCTCACGCGCTACACCGCATACAGTAGCGCAGACGAGTGTAGCGGCACGCCAAGCATTGAATTTGCTGCAAGCCGGCGGAGGCTGATGGACCGTTTTGGCAAATTCAATGAGACGGCGTCACGAACCGGGTGGGAAGCTGCCGTGTAGCGCATCGCGTGTGAGCCAGGCTCCGGCGGGCTGTGAGTTCTGGTAGGGTAAGCTGAAAGTACATGCATGATATACACGCACGCCTCTCCTTGCCTCTCTCGTGCACCCTCTCCTTGCTGTTCTCCCACCCTCTACCGCAACAATGTCGAATGGACGCAACACCCCCCGGAGCACCATAGGCACCGTCAAGTCCTGGAACACGGGCTTCAGTGGCTATACCGATGACTCCTATTCTCTTTCCAACCGGCCCCTCGAGGAGGTGGAGGAGGCTCGATTGCGGCCGGGCAACGGCAACGCCAGTGCCAACGCCATGTCGGTCGCCGAGTTCCCTTGGATGTCCACGGATAACTTCGAGCCCATAAGCACGGAGCAGACGGCGACGCTGCATCCGCCGCAGTGGTTTCAGGAGGGGCAGGCTTTCAACAAACGTGGCGGATCGATACGGCGGAATGCGAGCACGCGATCAACGAGGAGTATACCACGCGAGAGTATAGTGGACTTGCATTTGATTGTCTCGGATCTTGATTATTATGCCGGAGCTGTGCATGATTTTCAAGAAGCGGAGGAGGAGGAAGAGGAGTGGGATTGGGATGATGAAGAGGCGAATGCTGGCGAATGGCCGCTTCCGCAAAACAGCGACGGAGCAACATTCGGTCAAATTCAGATCATTCGAGGCGGCACAGTGAAGCGCGGAGCTTCTACAAGATCAAAGAAGGGCGAGAAAGACATCAACCTCGTCACCTGGGACGGTCCAGGCGATCCAGACAATCCCAAAAACTGGCCGCGAAGGAAGAAGTGGATGGCGACCATCACCGTCTCCCTCTTCACCTTCATCTCGCCTGTGTCATCTTCTATGGTGGCGCCTGCACTGCAACAGCTACAAAAAGACTTCAACCAGCCTTTTGCAACCGTCAGTATTGCCATGACAGTCTTCCTACTCGGCTTCACCGTGGGCCCGCTCTTCCTCGGCCCCATGTCTGAGCTCTTCGGCCGCAAGATCGTCCTCCAGCTCAGCAACCTCTTCTACCTCGTCTTCAACCTCGCCTGCGGCTTCTCCACCACCATTCCCGAACTCATCGCCTTCCGCTTCCTCTCCGGCTTGGGCGGTAGCGCACCCCTCGGAATCGGTGGTGGCGTGCTAGGCGACATCTGGCTCCCTCAAGAGCGTGGCCGAGCCATGGCTTTATACTCCCTCATGCCCCTCCTCGGACCCGCCGTTGGTCCCATCGCCGGCGCCTTCATCGCCGAATACTCCCACTGGCCCTGGGTCTTCTACTCCACCACCATCGCCGCCGCCCTCGTCCAAGTCCTCGGCTTCTTCTTCCTCCCCGAATGCTACGCCGCCACCCTCCTCGCGCGCAAAAAGAAAGACCTGATCAAAATCACCGGCAACAAGGAACTGCACACCGAATTCGAGACCCCGAACCGCAAATTCTCCACCCATCTCGGCACAGCCTTCAAGCGCCCCTTCAAGCTCATTTTCACCCAACCAATCGTGCAGGTCCTCTCCCTCTACATCGGCTTCGTGTACGGCGTGCTCTACCTTGTTTTGGCCACGTTCCCACGTCTCTGGACCAGCCCGGCATTCTACGGCATGCGCACCGATCTCGCAGGACTAAACTACATCTCCCTAGGCGTTGGTTTCTTCCTCGGCACGCAGATCGCCGCAAAAACAGCCGATCGCATCTACAAGAGCCTTAAAGCCAAGAACGGCGGCGAGGGCAAATCCGAATACCGTGTCCCGCTCATGTTTCCCGGCGCTATCATGGTGCCCGTAGGTCTCCTGATTTACGGCTGGACAGCGCAGTACAGGGTCCACTTCATCGTCCCAAACATCGGCGCCGCGATCTTCGCAGCGGGGAATCAGCTCGTGTTCCAGAACTGCCAGACGTATATCGTGGACTCGTATACGCGGTACGCGGCGAGTGCTATCGCGGCTACGACGCTCTTCCGGTCGTTGGGAGGGTTCTGTTTTCCTTTGTTCGCTGAGGTATGCACCCTTTCCTCTTTAAAAACTACCAGAGATTGTGAAGCTAACAGTTATCTCAGGCTATGTACAAAGCTCTCGGCTACGGCTGGGGCAACTCCGTCCTCGCGTTCGCCGGCATCGCGATCGGTATACCCGCGCCTTGCATCCTATGGTGGTACGGCGAGGCGTTGCGAAAGAAGAGTCAGTTCGCTGCTGGCGGATAGGCGGCTTTTTCGCTGTCTGTGTTTTGATTCGAGTTTGGGGAGTGAGCGCTGGTGTTGGAGTTTCTGGGTCACGACTTAATCATGGTCATTCATCTTGGGCCGGCAATTTTGGCATTTGGGAGAAATAGTTGGGATTGTACAGGCTGGGCCGGGCTGGGCTGGGTTGGGCTGTATATACGGCACATCATTTTCGTATTTCGTAGTGATAATGACGGACGAAGAGCAACGGATGGAGGGGGCAAGGTGGAGGTTTGGCTACGCAGGTCATGCAATCAATGGAGTCACCCTTTCACTTGGTTGACAACGAGGACCTCCACTTTCGCCGGATCACGCCTCAACTACGAACGCCTGCTCAACACCCAGCACAGGGATGCTCGAACACCGCCATTGTCGTTACCGCTCGCGCAGCATTCTTTTCATCCAGCCAAGACCTTCCCGAATTCCTTAAATGCTCGGATGGTGAGGCGAATCGTTTCCCAATCGGTCCTTTCAGGCTTCGAGCTCGTCTTCGCCATCACAACGCCACGCTCTCGATTAACAAAAAGTTGCTGCCCATTAATCCCAGACGCCATCAACGTTTGGCTCTTGCTATCCACAGTCCAGAACGACCGGTACCAAACACTATCGAACTCTGCCTCGAACAACTTCTTCTCAGCACCAGCCGCGAAAGCCGCCTGCGATCCATTATCTGCAAGGTGTGACGTCTCGGAGGACTGGTCAACCTTGAGGTTTTTATCGACGTGTTGGAATCCCAAGATGTTGTGGCCGGGTTGACGCCAGTGGGTTATGTCTGTAGACGTGCTACTTTCCATGTCGAGAACACTTGAACGATGATTGAAGAGTAAGGTCTGTCCCTTGGGAAGAAAGGGTGTGGCTCTAGCGCTTATGCTGGAGTAGCCTTCGTCTGGAGGCATGATGTGCTTTATCTGTCAGATCATGTCCGGCTTCGTCGCAGGATGGCAACATGGACGCTTGCGGGGAGCAAGATGATGCGGAGACAGCTTTCGTTGAACCAAATGTAAGGTAGGTGTGGGGGATGGTATGCAGCACACCGCACATCCCTATCTGCTACTACCTCACCACATCGTCATCATCATCAGCAAGCTTCACCTTTCCCTTCGGCCGGCCTTCTGCAGCTTCAGGCAAGAACCAACAAGCAATATTCAATCCCAGTGCCAGCACAACAAGAAAGAACCACACCAAATGGCCATCTGCGAATCCCCACTTGATACCAGACGCGAAGATGCTGGTGGAGAGTACGGGCGCGAATGCACGTACGCCGCTATTGATGGTGAGCGCCAGAGCGTTCATCGTCCCGAGCACGGTGGCGGACGGCGAAATGTCGTTGACGCAAAGTTGGATGGCGGCTACCACAGCTATTAGCGAAATTCGAGCACGACGAGGGTAGAGACGACAGCTTACCGAATCCCATCGCAACACCGCTACCAAGCACCACGCCAGTAGGCGCAACAATCCAGAACGCCAAATCCCAGTCATGCCGCAGAAACTCATTCATCACCGGATAAACCGCCATGAAGAACGGCCACGCCACCGCACAACCTCTCAGCACCGCTCCCGTCCCGAAGTTCTTCTGCAGGCGCGGAAAGAACAGCAACATCCAAAACGCCTGTGAAGCTCCAGCCAGCGCAATGAACAACGCAATCTTCTGATCTGAAAAGCCGAAGCCGCCGAGTCGTATGCTTGTGAACATGAAGACGGGGTTGACGGCCGTGTAGGAGAGCGCAAGAAGCATTACCTGTCCGAAGATCAACAGGACTGGAGGCACTCCAGGAGATCGCAGGACTTCCCAGGTCGACATTGGTGGCTCGGGGTTAGATTGGCCAGCGACTTTGCGTTTGAGCGTCTCGTCGGCGAAGAAGAAGATCATGATGGCGGAGGAGAGCACGACTGCGCCCGCCACGTAGCTGGAAAGGGCGTAAGGGTATTTCTCCCAGAACCCTCCGCCGCCGAAGACGCTTGGGAATTGCTGTGCTGGGTTGGCTAGACCGCCGCCTGCACAGTATCAGCAACATGTAACCACGGTTCAATCGTGAAACAATAGCAGTAGACATACCAATCAACGGCCCAATAAAAATCCCCAACTGCCGAACAAACATATACCACCCAAACGCCCGTCCCTGACTTTCCTTAGTAGTCTGCTCACTAATCATCGTCCGCACCGTAACCACACTCCCCGCAAACACCCCCGCCGCACACCGCCACGCCACCATCTCCCCCAGCGTCTGGCTCATCCCGAACCCCGCTGTCGCTACCCCGATCCCGGTCAAACTGAAGACTAAGATGGGTTTGCGCCCGACACGGTCTGCGGCGCGGCCGTAGAAGATCATGAGAACCATTTGCACGAGGGACTGCGAAAATGAATGGATAGATTAGCAGATGTCTCAGACAGAAACCACGTGGTGTCTCAGCGATGGGTGTTATATCCATCAAACTTACGAAGAGGGATTCGATGAGCCCGGAGTAGAAGCCGACGTCGGGTTCGGGGACGCCGCCGGTGCGGGAGAGCATTTCGTTTATGAAGGGGAAGATGGCGAAGTAGGCGATTGGTTCTGCGATGGCGGAGAAGCAGAGGAGGAGGATTTGGGGGATGGGCATGGGTGATTCTTCGGGAGAGGGCTGGGCGGAGGCATCTTGGGGAGTTGCGTGGCCATTTGCTTGTGATGGTATGGGCTCATCTGAGGAGTACGAAGGGGGGACCTGCTCTGCTGCGCCGAGGAGAGGTGTCGTCTCGCTGGCTTCGTCTGTTCTGTCGTTCGTTTTCCTCGGGTCTGTAGATGTTGATGCCATTGTTTGGGTATTGCTGCGATTGAGTCGCACTGGAATGCTTCAGCGGTAATTCTTCGAGTATGAAGTGGAAGTGGCCATTGTGATCCTACTTTATGGTGATGACCCAGGCACACAATGCTGACGAGGTCGCAGAGGCCTAGATAAGCATACGAGGTAGTCGTGGGTCGCGGATTCCAGATTCGTCCGAGCCGTGTATCACAGCTGCCACTCTGGGACAAGCGTGCTTTCCTTCGGAGGTAAGCGGGGATATGCCTTGCCAAGCTTGAAGTTTGAACTTCGTGGATGTCAAGGTTTTCTGATCGCAACCACAATCACCATTTCGAACCAGTATTGAAGACCCAAAATGTCGCAAGACGAACCACTGGGTCGCAAGGAGAAGAAAGCGCAACGGGATGCCGAACGAAAGAAGAGCGGGAAGAAGCGCAAGCATGAAGAGGTCGAGAAGTCTGAGGACGCGAAGGCACCGGCGGAGGAGCTGAAAGAAGACTTCATACCGCTCGGAGGAGAGACGAAGGAGTCGAGCGGCGAAAAGACAAAGACGCCTAGACCATCGAAGAAGCGCAAAGCTCAAGAAGCAGTCGCAGAGCCTGAAGACGCTCCAGAGAAAGCGCCAGACACAACCGCACCCAAGCCGAAAAGGCGGAAGAAGCAGAAGACCGCAACCGCACAGAACGGCGCGGACGCCCCGACCACGCCCGCCGAAGACGGCAAAGCCAAACACCGCTTCGTCTGCTTCATCGGCAACCTCCCCTACGACACCACCGACACAACCCTCCAAGCACACTTCAAAAAGCTCCTCCCCTTCACCCTCCGCCACCGCACAGACCCGGCGACGAAGCGGAGTAAAGGTTTCGCCTTCCTCGAGTTCGAGAATTACGACCGGATGAAGACGTGCTTGAAACTTTACCATCATAGCATGTTTGACCCTGCGACGGCGCTGAAGGCTGATGGCGAGATCGAGGTGGCGGAGGAGGACTTGAAGAGGGTGAAGGGGAAGATGAAGGGGGCGAGGAGGATTAATGTGGAGTTGACGGCTGGTGGGGGCGGGAGCAAGGATGTGAGAAAGGAGAAGATTAAGGTTAAGAATGTGAGGTTAGATGAGCAGAGGCAGCGGCGAGCGGATGCTGAGCGGGAGGCGAAGGTGAAGGAGGAGGGGAAGAAGGCGATGGGTGGGAAGGGTGTCGTGGGCAAGAAGCCGCCGCGGGTGTCGGGAGGTGGTGACGGTGCTGCTGCCATGGCGGACCCTGGCATGCATCCTAGCAGGTTGGCGATGATAAAGAACTGATGTTAGAAGTTTTGCGCCCGCCGGAGTTTTGGCTTGAAGACGGCCCATCGAGTGAAGTTTTAGTGGACAAGAGTATCCATCCACGGTCGCCCTTTATGGCGACAACGCCACGCTCAAACACTCGATCGAAGTATCTCGCACCCAGTCTTCGCCGGAGCCCAAGACGGAGAACACGGAAGCAGGAAAGTTTGCACAGATCAAGCGAACAGCAACGGTCGCAGACCTGGATGAAGACTGCGGAAGATTTGCTATGATAAGCTTGACGTGCTCGTGGTCCAGGCTGGTGCTGTTTGATGGCGAAAAAGCTCGCCGGGCATGATGGTGTTTCAAAGAGTAGATCAGAAACTCAACCCGTGCACGTGCTTGTCGATTGTGAATGGCCACATGACGTCGCGCCTGCCTGATTCAGCGGCGCTAGTGGTCTTCCGCCGCTGGACGAATTTGAAAAGCAAACCTTTCACCACCGTGGCATCCTTCTTTTCAAATACTCGGCACCGCGAACGTCGGCCGTCAACATGGCAGATAACGCAGAAGACACGACGTCTAGCATGAGCACGGCAAACATCACGAGCCTGCCGGCAGAAATCACTGAGAAGATTGCTCAGCTCTGTGATTCAGAGGACCTGCTTGCACTGCGCCAAGTCAACCGCGATGTGTCCCTTAAGGTCTTCCGGACGTTCGTGGAGTTCCACTTCTCTGAGCGTACATTCTTGCTCTGTCACGAACCCAGTCTCCTCAAGCTTGATGCGATCACCGATGACACCAGGAGCGAGGCAGCTGCACATTTTGCGAAGGCGTTGAAGAAGCTTGTCTTCTGCACCAATGTGCTTCCAAAGGCAGATCACAACATCAGACGTCGCAAGCTCGAAAAGCAAGCGCGTTGTAGCTTGGACAGTGAAGATCTACGACGTCTCACAAATCTCGACCTGCTTGAGCAGTATGTCGATCCGATCGAGAAAAAGAATTACGAAGGCCTCCTTGCGTGGCAGCAACTCGTGCAGAATTCGAACACAGATGTGCACATTCTCACGACCGTCTTCTCGCGCCTGAGGCAGCTCTCCACCGCTGTCGAAATCAAGATCTTGGACCCATATCCGCATGGTGATGAGATGTACCCGAAGTTCGCCGGGAACTCTACCGGCGAGACACTGGTTCAGTGCGAGGATAGCAGACCTCTCAGGAGCATCATCGAAGCCCTATCATTGAGCGGTTTGCAGGTCGATAAGTTCAGCATCGCCACCGACAGCTGGCTATTCAAAGAATCCGGCCTCAGCATCGCGGTCGGCCATACGAACCGCTTCCTCGCAGGACTCAAGCACTTTGATCTTCGCTTAGGTTTGGGCGGCTCACAATTTGTCACAAGAACTTCGAACAGCGTGTCGGAACTCTCCACAATTGCCCGAAGCCTTGAAACTCTGTCGCTAGGGCCCGAGGAAGGAGTGCTTAGCCATATGTACTGGACCGACCTGGCTGAAACCCTTTCCCTTGAGTTCCCACTCCTGAAGGTACTCCGCCTGCGCCGATGCGTTCTTGGTCCTCGGGGTATCTGCGACTTGATGCTTCGGCACAAGACTTTGACGACCGTCCACTTTCAGACATCTTGTTTCGGGAGATCTGGAGTTCTAGGCATGTCTGCTGAAGATCGTCTCGCCGATCGGGAAGCTTTTGAGAAGTACAACATTAAGGTGGTGGCGGAGATCAAGGATAGTACTGGGCTTGAGCTGACACACACGACGTGGACGAGACCTTTCGGGACATGAATCAAACAACTGCAGGATTCACGGACTCCGAAAGCGCGAGGCATAATCATACATGCACATCTCGGCAAGGGCAAGTCTGCGTGAGTTGGAGGTGGCGAGAACGGGATCAATGGTTGCAATGGCTCTCGTGGGACACGAGCTGTACCAAGACTGACACATGCCAATGCGCGCGAGATTGAGCATGGACTTGGGCATAGGAGTGCTCTGGGGCATTCCAAAAAGTAGGTCAAAACCACATCGTTCAGAAACCTTCTCACAGGACCTTTCATATGTCACTCCACTGTCAATTCTCACATCCATATATCTACAGCCTAGCGAGGAGAAGGAGGAGTCTTTCGAGCTTCCCGTTGTCGAGCACGGTGGAGGTCTGGTCAAGACGCTCAGAGATAGTACCGAGCTCGAGGTTTTGCAATTGAATTTGGAAACTGCATGTGATCAGGCGGAATGACATCGTTCATGCCTAATTCGGCGGGACCCACAGTGTGGATCTCGAGACTTCACGCGCTCCTGGCTCGAAACTTTCTCCCGCGCTGGTTCACCTCCTACAACTTCAAAACCTCACCTTCGACATCCCCAATATGGCGGAGTCTTCGACCCACGCCGCCTTAACAAGTGCAGGCGGGCCTGGTTTAATCGACTTACCCGCGGAGCTTACAGAGCGTATCGCGCAGTTCTGCGATCCATACGACCTTATTGCGCTGCGTCAGGCCAACCGCGAAATCGAGGCGAAAGTACTGAGGACGTTCATCAAGGCGCACTTTACGGAGCGTGCGTTCTTGATCAGCTACGAACCGAGTTTGCGCACACTCAATCAGGTCGTCAAACATCCCCGTTTCGGAAAAGCGTTGAAGAAGTTGACCTTCTGCTTTCACGAGCTTCCCCAATGGGACAAGTCCCGGAGAGGCTGCAGCTTGCTCAGCAGCGACGAAATGAGGTATCCTGCGGAAGCGGCCAACCGTGCACGTGCACAACGGCGATCCGAAGAAGAGACGTACGACAAGCTCATCGAACAGCAAGAACGTTTCCAGGAGCAGCATGCAGACTACGACCTCCTTACCACGATCTTCGCACGCCTGAAACTCCTCAACAGCAAGATGGACATCAAGCTTCGAAGTCTCGGCTATTTCGACGACGATAAGTCTGCCACGCATGGTCGTGCTCTGAGAGTAACAACTGGTGAGGAGCTTATCCCAGGCTATGAAAATCGCTCGAACAGAGTGATCGAAGCACTTGCTCAAAGCGCATTGCCAGTGGAGACACTCACCGTTGCATACGAGGAGTGGAAGTGGTTTCTGCTGTCTTTTGGCTCCCAGACTATGCTAGAGTACTCCAGCCGTCTGCTCGCCGGACTCAAGCATCTCAGTCTGAGACACACTGGACGTCTGCTCCCCGGTAATATTAGGGTAAAACAGGTGCCCCAGATCCTGAGCGCAGCTCGCAACCTCGAAACGCTCTCTCTAGACACACCAGGAAACACGAGAGCCTGGATGCAGGAACCATACACGCTGGAGCTGCATTTCCCGGCATTGACGAAGTTCTCTATTCACGGGTGCTTGCTTGACATCACGCAAGTCACTGACTTCATCTGTCGACACAAGGCCCTTCGGGCTGTGAACATCATAACTTGTCACTTTCTGATCGAGGAGCCTAATGAGGAAGATGATGACGTTGATCTTCCCGTTGCAGAGCACGATGAGGGTCTGGTCAAGATGCTCAATGGTAATACAGGGGTCAGTGGTCTCCACGTGAAAAAACTGCACAGTGCGAGGGTGGGCGTTCGGGTGCGATTACTCTTGGACGGGACCTGCGAGTTGTGAGTGCTGCCGTGCATATCGCGAGGTTAGCGAGGATGAAGATTCCGCATAGAAGTACTGCTCCGGCACCATTCTGTGGCAGCATTGAAATGAGGTAGCACCATCGAAGCTCACACAAGACTTTGCACTTTGACACTGCAGTTGCGGTGACGTCGCGCCTGCCATTCCTAGCGGCGCTAGTACTAAATGTACTGTGCATCACGAGGTTCCAACATCACATGTACCTTTCACAGGATCGCAAGACATTTCACAAGCCTCTTCACTCACGCTTCGGCAACACTATCAACATGGCTCACGCGGATTCGTCAAATCAAATGGCCACGGGCCAAGGTGTCTTTCGCCTGCTTGACTTACCAGCCGAGATAACTGAAAGAGCTGCTGAACTCTGCGACCCTTACGACCTTCTCGCCTTTCGACGAGTCAGCCACGAGGTGGCTTCAAGAATTATGCGAACATACCTCGCCACTCACTTCACATACCCCGGAGTCTTGCTTAGCCACGGCCCCAGTCTACAGAAGCTCGCAAACATCTGCCGTCATAAACATTTTGGGAAGACATTGAAGACTGTGACGTTCTCGACGCTCGAGATACCTGAAATGGATGACCGATTGCGGACGCACAGTTTGGCAAACCAGCCACCTACAGACTGGACCGGCCTCGACCTTGAGGAACAATGCAAACTTGTTTCGCAAGAGTGGACGCACAAGTCCTTTCTCGAGACGCAAAGGGATTATCAGAGCACCAGCGAAGGCGTTGACCTTCTCACCACTATCTTCTCGCGTCTGAAGCTCCTCAAGCATGCCGTGGAGATCCGCATAAGCCATACCACATCACCAAACCCCTATGCGACCTGCGAAAAGGCTCTCGAAGATGCGACGGGTGAACAACTACTCGACACTCCCCACAGCGCGAGGCCGATGAGCAGCATAGTTCAGGCCGTCGACCGAAGCGGGTACTCAGTCCACAAGCTGAACATGGAATACCATTATCTGGCGGCCTTCTTGGCAGACCCTGCCGATCTCATGATGCTCGTCTTCGCCGAACGACTATTCGTGAGCCTCGGGGCTTTGGTCTTGGATGACATCTACAACGAAATTCATATGAGTATACCTCAAATGTGCAGAATGTCGTGGATGTCCGGCGCTGCTCAGAGTCTCGAATCTCTAGACTTATCGACATTTTGCGGTGTCGCGAATGAAGATCTCCAGAACATGCCCTGGCCCATCACACATTTCCTCACAACCTTCACCTTTCCCGCCGTGAGCTGGATTAGGCTGCACGGGTTTCTGCTTGAGTTGAAGGCCATCATCCAGTTCATTGCTCAGAACAAGACTTTCAAAACAGTCATCATACGGAAGTCCCGCTTCCTCACGGAAGAGCTCGACATGTACGCGGTTCCGAAAGCACTCTCGGAGCACGATGAGGCGCTGAGTAAGATACTCAAGGAGGAGACTGGGCTTGTAACGATCAATGTGGAGGATTGCAGGCTGCAGATCCGGGAGGCCGTCGATCGATGAGGTCTCTGGACAGTAGATGAGACTTTGCGGAACTGAGACAGGCGAGGATGTCAGCGCTGGCATGCATGGCAATACGTGCGAGGTGCACACATGAATGGCTCTGTTGAGATACATCGTAAGTAATCGTGCATCAAGAGCTTGTCAAAATGGTAGGAGCACGTGTCACCCGAATGTGGAAACTGTCACATGTCGCAGCTGCACCCTCTCCCACGAGCTGAAGCATGACCAGCTTTTACGAACTTCAGACTTTGCCACTTTTGTCTCATCACTTTCGAAACAAACTTGCACTCTCCTGGACCTGCAACATCGAGCCTAACGACACAGGCAGTACACCACAGCTGCGTCATACTCAGCAGTCGTCACCTCACTGCTCACCAGACCCTCAGTATGGCAGTTTCTGTGGAAGATACGGCCGTCCAAGAGGAGCCCGATGGCTTGAGCAGCATACCAATCGAAATCTTCGAACAGGTTGCACAGCTATGTGACCTTCAAGGTCTTCGCGCGCTCCGCCTTACCAACCGCGACATAGGCAATCCAGCGCTTCGCACCTTCACTGAAATCCATTTGAAGGAGCGTGCCTTCTTCCTCTATTACGAGCCTGGCCTTGTGAAGCTCGGTCGTATCGCCGAGCATCCACATTTCGGAAGAGCGTTACGGACGCTCGTGTTCTACATTGGCGAGCTCCCTGACAAGGATATCCTTTTTACACCACCGCTGGGCGAAGACCACACGCAGTCATCACTCGTAGAGACTCAAGAAGATGTGCTGCCTGCTGCCGTCGCATCTAATCGATATGCACAATACCAACGAGAGGTACTGGAGGAGCTCCGGCAACAAGAGGTGGACAAACAAGAACGACTTGAGCATCGTGAACGTAAGGATCGGGAGTAGCTCTTAACCGACCTGCTCGACTTCCAGCGACTAGCCTCGACTATGAACACAATCATGAACCTCCTGGCAACCACCTTCTCTCGCCTGAGACTGCTTGGCAATGCCGTCGAGGTCAAGATTGTGGAGCCTCTGCTGAGAAGTCTTGGTACGTACTCAAGCGCCACGAAACTCCCCACGGGCCACGAAATGATGCGCACGCACGAAGCTCGGAGGCCCGTCGAATGGATGATCGAAGCTCTCGTGGTGAGTTCGATGATGGTCGACAAGTTCACTATCGCCTTCCAAGAGGCACGCTGGGAATTCGGACTTCTCGGTCTCTGCAGAACGCCTGAATATGCCCAACGTCTCTTCGCCGGGTTGAAGAAACTCCACCTGCGATTCAGTCGTGTTATGCTGTATACGTTGACGGATCGCGGACCCGTCCACAAGGCTTTCGGGGCTTTGAGCGCCGCCCAAGGTCTCGAATTGCTGTGGCTAGGGAACTACGATGATGGCAAGCCCTTGTCGAACCACTACGAGAAGATAGACAAGCATGCGGGCCGCTATGCCTTCTCCGTGATCTGGAGTTTAAGCTTTCCAGCATTGAAGGATCTACACGTGCACAGCTGTGTGGTTGACGCTGGAGACTTCAGCAAGTTCCTCAAACAGTATCTGAAGCTGAAATCTGTCGACCTGAAGCGGACTCCCATCGTTACGCTGATCGCTGAGGAAGATCTTTCCCAAGAACGGCCGATTCGAATGCCCGTCGATACCATCGTGAAGTCAAGCGAGGAGGAGACAGGGTTCGAAGGGCTTCGTGTGGAGGATTGTATAGTGTGGGTACAAGGGTACTGCGAGGTGGATGGAGACGACGACGCAGCCGAGTAGCTATCTTGAGGGGTGCGACATGAGCACGTCGCAAACATGCGGTGAGCGAGAGAAGCAGCTGTTGGAGGGAGGCAGGATGTCAAGCGTAGCTGCGATACTCTGCACCCAGGAATGTGAGCGCATTTCGTTTACTTGCAGTCATGGTGAAGGTATGATGCCGTGGGGGAAATAGGAGATGGCATTGAGCAAAGGAGGTGAGCGTTATCGTACATTATTCTTCGCTCGCTGAGGTTCATATGTGTTTATCACACGCCGCTCCGTTCTTACACCTGGCTTTTCATATTGGTCGCTCTGGAGCGACAGCGCGCTTTCCTTTCTTCTACGCCATGAAGCCTTACGGTAAAGCCCGAGATTTGACTCCATTTTCGGCGGATGGAAGTGCAACATGTGACAAACAAATGACGTCGAGGCTGCAGAATCTGTAACGCTCCATCCATCCTTTTTTCCACCGTCCAGGCACCCAACCTGAAACACAATTTCATTGTTCATTGCTAGAACTGCTAGAACTACGACCATTGCTCACTACGAGTCGCCAAACCGACAAGCAGGCGGACCCTGCGGCCGACGCGTTACTCTAACCACCCGCCATGGGGCTGCTTGACATACCTCCGGAGCTTACAGAGCGCATCGCACAGCTTTGCGAGCCTCGCGATCTTCCCGCCCTCCGTCTTGTCAACCGAGAGGTGGGCTCGCGGGTTATTCGAACTTTCACAAAGGTTCACTTCGAAAAGCGCTCGTGTCTACTCTGCTATGAGCCGGGCCTACAGAGACTCACGCGCATCGCTGAGCATCCACACTTCGGAAAGGCGTTCGGATCCCTTGTGTTTTACATCGATGAGATTCCGGAAGCAGACCACCCTTCTCGAGATGGGAACGACTCGCCACAGACCCTTGACCGAATGTCCGACAGCGAACGAGCCGAACGTATCTTGGAAAACCAGAGATACCTCGAGCTACTGCAACAACAGCGGGATCTCCGACAATCAGATACAGATCTGCGCCTTCTCACCGGCATATTCTCACGTCTCAAAGGCTTCGGGAAGATCTTGGACGTCGCTATTGTGGATACCAATGTACACGATGTCAGTCCGCCAGATGCTGAGGAGGTCGATCGCGACTGGGTCACTGACGAGCGCGAGATTGTGGAATCGACCAACGAAGCGCTCGTTGTACGGGACGATGACGACGAGAGACGCGTGGAAATCGTGCTCCAAGCTCTTGCATCGAGTGCTGTCGCCGTCGACAAATTTGCTATCGATTGCCGCAGTTGGGCTTGGTCGCAGTACAGTCTCGGCGGCCCGGAGGTGTTACCTCATGCGCACAGTCTCTTTGCCGGCCTGCGCTATCTTCATCTGGCACTCGGCGGGTACATAGGGGAGAGTAAAGCAGTGCGAGAGAGGACAATCGAAGTATTTGCCGCCGCCCAGGCTCTTGAAGTACTCTCGCTCTCAGTAGCCTCTCCTGTTGGCGATGATATAGACAAAGCGGACCTGGACTCGCCATGGAGACTCGAATTATTCGCCAATCTCTGGGACACCAAGTTTGCAGCACTGCGGTACTTGACGCTGCAGAGATTCTTGCTTGACATCGAGGACATCAGCAGGTTCCTGATGCAGCATCGAACTCTGAAGGCTGTGGCATTCCGAGGGTGTCATATCGTGAGCGTGACCGCCAACGGGGCTTGGCTGCTCGAGCAGAAAAAGCCAGCACCTGACTCAAAGCATGATGAGAAGATCGCGAGGTTGATCCAACAGATCGGGCACCTCCCTCAAGTCCGAGTGGAAGGATGTTCTGTGCGTGCGTGGCAGGTGGAGGAGGTTGAAGTTGTGGAGGACGAGGCTGTGGAGGACGGAGAGGAGACTTGAGGAGCTTGAGAAAGAGTCAAACCAAGCAAGAAGGATGCAGGATCAGCGTGTCTAGAGATGGGGCGAGGATGATCCGAGGAATTCCTATACCCGGAGTATCGATGGGGCGAGGCAGGTCAAGACATGATCGATAAATGTTCACTCAGTGTCTCAGCAAAGGCCAAACAAAATCGTGGACTGGGAGACGAGCTTTGTCTGGTACATGAAGCTTCTTTCACAAGCCTCGCACGTGCTCACCAAATGCTTTTAACATCAACATGCGTCCCAGCAGTCTTTCCCGCATCGCACGTCGCTACATGTAGTGCCTGGCTTACAGTCGCTCCTTCCTCATAAGTTTCTGTGACGTCAAAGCTCACACGACCTCATGCTTCCTGCCATTTCTCTTTCTTCACCACTTGCCCACCTCTCAACATGGCGACATCTTCGAACAACATACCAACTCGCCCGCGTGCTGATGTAATGGGCTTGTTGGATCTGCCGGCAGAGGTCACTGAACTCATCGCTCGATCGTGCGACCCTCACGACCTCCTGGCTTTGCGACTTGTTAATCACGACATCTCTTCAAAGATCATCCGAACCTTTACCGCAAATTTCTTCAAGCAACGCATGCTTTTGCTCTGCGACGAGAAGCAGCTACGAACGCTCATCAACATCGCCAATCACCCGCACTTCGGCAGGGCAGTCCAGGTTCTCGTCTGCTGCATCGATGAACTACCGCAGCCAGATGACTTCCTCAGAACGGATAGACTAGAGGAGTCACCTCCGCCAGCTCCCGAAGACCTGAGCCTGGATCAGTTTCTCGAGCTCAAAGACAAGGAGAGAGAGTACCATACACTTCTTGAAGAGCAGAATTCTTTCCAAGAGACTCAAACGGATCTCCATCTTCTCACCGTCATATTCTCCCGACTACGGCGCCAAGGAGGCATTCCTCAACTCGGGGTGGTAGACCGCTACAGCGCTTACTGGAACGGTCCATACGACTCGCACCCTAACATCCCCACGCCCAGACTCGAAGCTCTGACTGGTGAACTGCTCGCCCCACCCGTGGACTACAGCAGGGCCGTGGAAATCGTGGTCGAGGCTGCCTCGCTGAGCCTGCTGAAGATCGACGCATTCACCATCTGTTATGACAACTGGTATTGGTCCATGACTTACCTGGTCTCCGACAAGATGATCGATCATTCCAAGCAGATGTTCTTCAGCCTCAAGCACCTCCAACTCATGTTCGCCCCCGACGAAGACGCGGACACAGTGACAGTGCACAAGATGCTCGAGCTCTTCGCCGTCGCCCAAAGCCTCGAGACGTTGAGCCTACAAGCACATGAGCCCGAACGGAACAGCCCTGATGTCAGCCTGCTTTGGGCTTTGACTTCCATGATCATGACCCAAGGTTTCCCGATGTTGCGGCAGCTATGGCTAAGCGGCTTTGTGCTTGAGTTTGCAAAAGTCACGAGCTTTATCGAGTGCCATGACAAATTGAAGCATCTCCACCTTCGGCATTGCCACTTTCCTTCCGTGCACGCCAACAGGAGCTTCTGGCTCCATCACGAGCATCCGGATTGTGTTGAGAAGCACAACAAGGCCGTACATGAGCTTATTCGGGATCGCACAGGGTTTTCCATGACCAGGCTGGAGGGGTGTACGGTGCGGGAGTGGGAGCCAGACGAGGAGAAGTGGACTTGAGGGGTGCGGAGCGGACTTGACGTGGTGCTATCAATGCGTTTGAGCGATGGAGAGGCTTGCATCGGGAGATCATGAACGCTGTATGTCAGCCTGTGTAGCATTGATCAATTGACAGCATGGTGGAGACGATGCGCGCAACGATCAGTGGGCCCCTCGATTGTGGCGAATATATCCTGGAGTGGTACATCACAAAGTCACGACGGGGCTAATTGACAGACCTTCATGCACCTACCTCAGATACCACCAATCAACCAAAAGCCTTCATGCCATTCCATTCTTACACATCTATAAGCAGAGACATGTACTGTACATCCCTCCCCTCCGGCCCTCCAATGCTGCCAACGCCGGGTATAATGCTACATTGGTATCATCCCACCTCCCACAAAGATCTCAAGTCCACCTGCACAGAATCAGTAACACGCCGCCGTCATCCGGTGTTTTAAAGCTTACCCAGGTTCCTTCTGCCGCACAATATCATTCCTCCCACCCTTCTGCCTGCCCTCCTTCCCGCCCTCGACGACTAATCGGTCTAGTTGGAAGAATTGCGATACTATTGTTTGTCTCTGCCACACCATTAGCCCTCACCCTCCACTATCTCCCGATCATCCCTCCTCCACCTCTTCCCATCCAGTTTCATCTGGGGGTGGGTGAAGGGTCGTATGAACGCACCTTAAGCACCTGCAACTCCCTCAACCCCCTCTGCACCAGTTCCTGCTGTCTCCGTTCATCCTTCTCACTCTTATGTTGGCGAAAGGCATCACGTGTGCGGCGACGGGCGTATTCGCGGAAGTTGTAGGCGGCGAATTGGGCGGATTGGCGCAGGAGGGAGCGGTAGAGGGATAGGACCTGTTTAGCTGAGTGGTTGGCGGTGGAGACGGACATCGGGTGGGTGGTTAAAACGTCTTAAAACGCGATGGTATGCACTCAGAAGATATCGTGGTGATGATGAAGTCGTTTGAAGATTTGAGGTCGGCCGAAGCGGAGATAAGGGTTGGTGCCTGGGTGCCTGAGATTGGGGCGGAAGTTGAATTAGGAGTGGAGAGGGGAGCGCGACTTGAAGGTGGGAAACACCGAGGGAATACATCCATTGAGAGTGAATATCAAGATCGGACCGTGAAAACAATACGCACACGTGCAGACGACCTGATGACACGCGATTGATATCGAAAGGACGCGACCTTGTGGTTCAGCGGGACTGGACTGCACACGCGCATAGCATTGAGCCAGAACGCATATCTGAATATCTATCACATGTCTGTAAGTCCACATGATTTCTTTCAAAAGTAACCCGAAAGACTGGCCCAATCGATGGTTCCCCGGTACAGCGATCACCCCTACATATCTCGTGCGACGCCAGGCCAGCATACCGACCCGCCGCCACGGGTTCGTGCAGCACATGGCGACACATCACTTTTCTGGGATCTCGACTCTGGAACTCACTGGGTACCAGCATGCTGGAGCCTCACATCACATTACACGAGACAAGTTCACTTTACAACCTCACTTGGCCACCTCCCTCCCTTACCACATCTCCTCCACACGCCACCACCATGATCCAGCAAAATGTTAACCATATCTAATCCCGACCAGTACCGCCCCCCCGGCCGCAGCGCCCGCTCCGGCCGCACCCAGAACGACAACGACGTCTTCGAAGGCCTCCCCGTAAAACAATGGGGCAAACGCATCTCCCACATCTCCCTCGCCCCCCAAAAATCCGAACTCGACGCCGCCGCCGCGAACGACAAATGGGCCGACCCACCTATGCCGCGCGACTACCAGCTCCTGCAACCCTGGACGCAGCATTTGTTGCGTTTAGCCCGCAGTGGGAAGGTCGGCACGAAGCGCAAACCAGACCCGGACATGGACGACGAGAAAGCGGAGGATGAGGTGGCGGAGGAGCGTAAGGTGGAGTTAGCGGAGGATAGGGGGTATGTGGCGAAGAAGTGGAAGCCGGTTCCTGAATCGCAGCTCGAAGCCGAGCACAGGCACTTTGAATTTCTGGCCAAACGCCGCAAGGGCTTGCCATCCCTCTACGGACCCGAGCAAGCGAACGCGGCACTGCAGGTCCCGATGCGGAAGACGAAAGTCCAGCGCACGGGTGCGGAGGGGGAGGTGGTGGTCTACGAAGTCCTAGTCCCCGAAGGCCAATCCCTAACCCACGAAATCGACGCCGCGGCCTTGACCGCCAACCCCGCGCTTCTAACCCTCGCGCCCCTAACCCTCGCATCCGGAACTGTGATCGAAGGCCTCGGCATCGCGAACGCAGACGGCGTGCTCGTCACGCCCCTCCTGCAACCTTCCTCCGCGCTCGCTGCAGCGCCGCGCCGCAACCGCCCGCCCCCGAAGAAGAAAGGCGGGCCCGGCAGGGGGAAGAAGCGGGTTACGTTTACGAATCCCGATGGCAGCACGTATACGACTGTGGTGCCGAATGCGACGAAGATTGTTCCGAAGCCCGGGCAGACGGTGAAGCATGTGGCGAAGGGGGAGGAGCCGGGGAAGGATATCTCTGCTGAGGAGGCTGCGAAGACTGTTGTGGAGGAGAAGGGGGATGGGGAGGAGGGTGAGGGTGGGGAAGGGGATGAGGGGAGCGACGAAGAGGGTAGCGATGACGGAGATGACGACGGACGCGAGGAGGGCGAGTTATCGGATGATGAGGCACCTAAAAGTACTGCGGCTGGGACGCCTGTGCCTGGGAAAGCTGGTAGTGCCACCGGCGCAGCCACCTCAGCTGGTGATGCCGGCAAAGGCGAGGACGTGACGATGGATGACGCACCTCCTCCCACTTCATCCTCTACCAAAGCGCGCGATGCCTCCTCCTCCCCCGAACTCCCGCTAGCGAAAGCTGCTTCGCACAGCCGACAAACCTCTACTGTGCTCCCAACCACCACTGAAGAAACCATGACCTCAACTATCGATACGGCTACACTACCTGAACATGCCGACTTTCCTACCGCAACGACAGCCGAGCCAGCAGAGCCAGGAGAGGTAGAAATGGAAACCGAACCCGCCCGCTTCGAAGACGGCGACGAGGATTTGCTTGGGAGTCTTGAGAAGTCACTTGGGGATGGGTACGGTGACGACGGCACAGCCGGCGCAGTCGGTGGAACTAACCACGACAACGGAGCTAGTAACGGCGCAGGAGCCGGCGACGACAACGGAGCGACTCAAGGTGATGGGAGTGATGACGGAAATGGGGGAGGTGGAGAGGGTGAAGGCGATGGAAGTGGTAGTGGTGCAGCAGGCGACGGCACCGGGCCCAGCGAACCAGCAGACGAGTCCTAGTTCGACTTGCCTGGTCTTGCTTACCCGGATGCTGTTGACACACCTGCACCTTTCACTGGCTTTCCATCAACTACCGCAGCACCTTTCTCCACCACGACGTCTGTCGGTCGACTTGTGTCTGGAGATGCCGCACTATCAACGGGTCTTCCGAACTCCGACTACCCAGACGGCTTACCAGCGTCGTCGGGGGCGTTTGAGCTATCGGGTGGGTTTGAGCTATCGGGGGCGTTTGAGCTATCGAGCGGTTTCGAGTTTAATAGTGCTGGGGATCTGCTTGACGGGCTTGAGGATGGGGTGGCGAGTGAGAGTCTTAAGGGGGAGG
>JAABUL010003762.1_pt1 | contig 21715 bp, 15 predicted proteins | sample 5559151 | NCBI WGS metagenome assembly JAABUL01 (sample SAMN10711876, study PRJNA513368) | rock metagenome | isolation source: Antarctica rocks | place: Antarctica: Victoria Land, Pudding Butte sud | reverse complement strand
GGCCCGGGAAATCTTGAGCTCGGCGCATCAGCTGGCATCATTTCACCCTACGGCCAACGTAGCCGAGCATCGACATTTATACCAGAACCTACAACCCATGAGGGACTGGGGCTGCCAGACAGTGAGCCTTTGGCCCCAACTTTCACAAAGCATCATGTAAGGACGAGGAGTGCTTCGATGCAGTCAGTTGAAGTCATTCCGAAACATGAGATCCGCAAAATCATGGTACGACGAAGCGAAAGCTATTCTTCTGCGCCATCTGGACTTCGAGGCCTAGGTCCAGAGACTGGGAAAGCGCCTGATGTCCCTGCTATTGCAAAATTGGAGCATCGAGAGTTGGAGTCCCCAGAGGAAATCATCTCTGCTCCAATACCTGAGACTCATCAACATGGTACGCAAAAACTTCCTGTGGCCCCGTATGACCAAGAACCCAAGGCTCCAGAACTGCAAGGCCTAGCCAAAGAGGAGTCTCTCGTTCCACCAAAAATCCCGCACAGGTTCCAGCAAGTCTCCGACCTAGGTCCTGGCTCTACACTCGTGAAGATTCGGAGAAAAGCTGTTGCGGCGACGCCCGAGAAAGTCTTACCAGGAAATTCAGATGACCGACTAGAGGCTCGAATAAGCTCGATACTCACCGAAATACCCACACACATACGTCTCACTTCTGAACCAGAGCCTGATGCACCAGAAGTCAATAACTCTAGCCCCCGTCCGAAGACTCCCACGTCTCGCTCACCAGCCCTACGCCTGAACAGAGCGCAAACGGCCATTACACCGCCCACTATGACGCTAGCGCCTGCGCAGCCAACGTCTTTCAAGTCCAGGTCACAGAGTGGCGAGCCTGAAATCAAGCTCTATCACCTGCATCAGTCTGGCAAAGAGGTGCCGATCAAGCTCTTTGTGAGGCTAGTCGGTGAAGCAGGTGAGCGTGTTATGGTGCGCATAGGTGGTGGCTGGGCGGATTTGGCGGAGTATCTGAAGGAATACGCAAGCCACCACGGGAGAAGGTCGGCATCGGACACCCGTTTCGACATACAGGATCTACCATCATCCCCAGTGAGCCAAGGGTCATCCTCAAGTCGGCCTGGATCTCCTGTTCCGTCGAAGCCAAGCCCAGCAGCGTTCTTCAAAAGACAACATACTACGCCAGGAAAATTCGAGACACCGCACACACCCGTTTCGGATCCTCTTCGTCCAAGCTCTCGAGTGTCCTGGACAGATGAGGACTCCCCATCTCTCGGTCTTGCAGGTCCAAAATTGAAGAAGGTCGAGATCTCGCCACGAAAGCAAGCTTGGGTGGACGAAATGTTGGAGCAGGCTAGAGGTGGAGGTGGTGGAGCGGCGATAGGAGAGATAGGTAAGGTAGGAGGAACGAAGCGGGTCTTCTTCAAGGGCAGAAGCAGGGCCCCGTCTAATGTCTAATTCAAGACGCCATTGACAGATTTTGATCTACTAATACTGCGGGGCGTTGGATACACTTCCCTCGGGCCTTGATTGATGGCGTTTGCTTGCAGAGCATTGGAAAGCTTTCGATTTGGCGTTTAACCGTGAGACAATGATACCCAGGATTGAAAAAAGACTTCGGTGGAAGAAGTGGTTACAATCTGTTACACAAAATGCATGTCCATGTGCTATCCTACGTGAAAAGCAAGAAAGTGACCAGATTGTAAATAAAAGACTTGACAAACATGGTGAAGTCTCCTCTCTATCGGATCTTGACGAATTGTCTGACGCTATTTCCAATTACTGCTACGTATCGTTCATACAAAGGATGCTTGTGATTGCGCAGGCCCCAGGTTGAAGGCTCTTTATCAAGGTTCATTGCTGAAACATGCCCTGATATTGCCTCAGTACCTACCTCAGACGTGTGTGCTAAGCCCCTATCGGGTTAGCGCCTGCTGACTACGTAGCCGGGCAGTAACACGTCTGAGTGCAAACTTTTGTTCCTTTGCTTGTAAACACCTTATCATCAACAATATCGGTATTATTTACTACGGGGTACGTACGGAGCAAGGTATATGTATCAAGAACCCTAATTGCACGCGATATGAGCTAATAGCGTATATACAGGCTGATTGAGCCCTGTCGCGCCCTGTCGCTCCGCAACCGCCTCTACCAAAACAGCCACAGTACTCAGTTTACCCACATCAAGTACGCTACATATCAGATACGTATACTCCGGTACCTCAGATAGCCTATCCGACCTACCGACCGCTGGAAACTGGAGCAAGGGTACTATCGTTGTCGCTGGCCAGCTACCAGGATATTTGGAAATTTGGGAGTCAATGGACGGCGACAGCGTTACGGACGGGTTATCGCAGTCGGATTAGGCTGAAAGTAGGCTCATTAGAATCAGAAGAAGCAAGAGTACAATTAGCCTATTAACGTGGCTAGTAGATTAATAGTAGATTATTAAGTTATTACGTCGTGAAGTCAGATGTTAATGAATTTTAGATCGATAAGCCAAAAATTTTGCGGGTGCGTCAGCCAAAAACACGATATCTGACAAAATTACAGATGTTTACGCTCAGACGTGCCGCCCTTATTATGCTGCGTAGTCAGCCTTGCTAACCCGAAGGGGCTTAGCCGCCAGGTTGCTGGCCAATGGCACGTCTGAGGTACTGAGGCAAGCCCTGATATATGACGGATGATCTGCTTATGTAAGATCGATCCACCAATCCGAGCTCTTCTTAGCAGCTCCAATTGGCTCGGAATTTCCTCACTTCATTTTTCCACAACCATATACATCGAGGTCATCCTACTTCATGTGCATTGACTTCTCATCATCATGCTCTTATTCATGCCTATCAACTCTCATATACGGAGACCTGTGCACAGTTGTGTGAAATAAGTTATCAGGCCTGAGCAAGCGCGACGATATACCCGCGAAACTCCTTTCCAATCGTCAAACCAGGCTATCGCACAGCGCCTAGCAGTCTCTGTCCGCTCGGGCTCCATGGGAAGCGGGCATGGCGATTTATTGGCACCACGGCAATCGAGTCAATGCGCCCCATGCGCAGTCCTCCGCAGCTACTCCTACTTCTGTGCACTGTTTTCACGGAATACTTGCTAGTGACGTTGTCATTGACTAAGGTTTCGCGGTCGCTACATTGTGTACCACCATTACTTCCGCTGCGAAAAGTAAAGTATATTCAAGGGGGGTTGCCCGCAAGACTTTGTGCTGGCTCCCACGAATGACACGTTGCGATCGCGAATCGCATAGATGATGCTCTATCCATTATTTCAACATACCTCAGAAAAAGGCCGTCAAGTACTGCTTGATCACACACATCTCCCTGATATCTGCCAAATCTTTGCAGGTGAAAAATAAAGACCTTCACTATGTTTTATAATCGTCACACGGTCACTACTGTTACACTCTTCATATCCACAATCAATGCACTTGCCATACTGCCAGCTCAACTTTTGAATAGCCCTAGCTTAAGTCTAGCACGCCCGTTACAACTCAACGGAGTAGCAACTACTGGAACCCCTTTACAATCCTCTTCCTCACCCTCTACGCCCTCGACTGGTACGTCTAACGTCAATCTTACTGCGAGTACCAGGAACCAGATATCTACGAACTGCGACGAGAACCTCTATGGCCAACCCATTGTCAAGAGTTGTCTCAATGTATACACACAGCTAAGCGACGACGACACCGTTGTTGAATTTGGTGACCGAACTCGGGGCATCTACGACTATCCCCTTCCCTACCGATTTATTAGCGGTCAGTAAATCCTCCGAACTGCATACAGATACACTATCTGCCTCCTTTGTAGACTGACAGAACCTACAGCTGATGGCAAATGTGTGCTCGACATCGAAGCTTCTCCAGGGGCTCATGGAGACAAAGCTACAATGGCACAAATCAGCGCAGTAGCTCTACATATATTAAACACTTACGTGTTGCCTAAACGGGCAGGCGGCAAATCGACGGGATACGGTACGTCAATCACGGAAACGGAATGATAAGACTTCTTTCTCCACTGATAACATCTTTCCTTTATTTATGCTCGAACTCGAATTTCGCTCACTACTTTCAGGTGAGACGGCGGGTCTCTCTATCACCATCGAAGAGTATAAGCCATACGTCGTATATCAGGAACAAATGTTAAAATACGAGAACGTGCATGAATGCTAAGAGCTATTATCGATGATGCCCGCGTCGGAGGATATTTAAGTATTTAGTAGAAAGGGCGATCGAGGGGTCAACGTTAGACTACCCTTTAATTTGGCTAGACGTACGTTTTCCGCCCTCTCCTTATGACTTCCTTACTCTAAGGGGACTTGTTCTTAGTACTTAACCTCCTTAATCCATAGGCGAAGACGCTGATCATATTATATTAGCGTCCGGCGAGTGCGGGTTCTTTTTCAACACTAACGGTACTCCTTAAAGAAGTAATTGGTATGAAATATAGTAGTCCGCGACCGCTATTTAGGGCATTTGTGGCATGAAATATTAATAGGGAATTACTTTTACCGGTAAGCCTTTCTCTATCGGTACTGGGATTACCACTAATCCGTTTCTTAATATCTAGGCTTGAAAGGCTCGATAAATATTGCGATGTATCAGCCCTTAGATAGCCTACTCACGCTGAATAGTACTATAAATGGAACTTCTAATACGGCGAGGTAGGATTACTATATTTACCGAAAGTGCGTAGCTTTAAACTTTTATAATTTTTTAATTCCATATCCTATCTGATTTTTATCGAACATTTTAAATTATTTTAAGAAATAGGTAAGTCGTCTTCTATATTCACCTTCTTTTACAGACCATAGCGTCCGCAAGAAGATATCTCCGGAAGATCCTGCCTCGGACGCAGAGCTGACGGCATTTGGGTTGATTATACGAGCACGTGGCTAGTGGTACTTCTCCTAACAGATTTTACGTCATTGCTATAGAAGCCGGAACGGCATGATGGATGTGGCCAAGTAAGTCGCGGCTATCGGCTGTTAGTCAAGCGTTCAGAAACGTGGCTCAAAATCGTACGAGGATATTGCAGGAGGATGGTATGAGTTCTCTAGCCTGTTCTGGTAACTGATCTGCTACCCGAGCTGTCGATTCTAGGTTCGCGCCTACTCAACGCATGGCTGGATCCACCTTGCATATTGCCTAGTATACCTGATATGGCCCCAATTTCCCGCTTTGGGGCTCAAAGCGGCTATCGCTAGAGGTCGACGGACGCTATCTGTCACGATACTTCAAAAGGGTCGTGAGGCTACGCTTAAAAGAACCCGAACGTGCTCCGTCGGCTATCACCGAAGAGCTTCCATCGTCAGAGAGCAGCGAGGCTCAATTATCAGCTTAAGGAGATGGATCCTCCAGATAGAGTGGAGTGAAGAAGGCTCTTCACCTTCTTTTCCCACTAGGTGTGGCTGCGGCGCAGATCGGAATCCGGTGTAGCGCATGTCACACTGTCGATATCTTCTGGATCGCAAGATTTATGAACTTGTGCCTACCAATATGTTCTTATTTGAGGCTCCGCCGCTTCATGGTTGAAACGGAATACCATAGCCGTGCCGCAGGCAATCTTCATTGGTCCAAGCTTCAAATTACTCGAAAAGCTACAGTATCAATTATCTCTCATACCTGTTTGCTAGATGGTTTACCAGCGTTAAATCAGCCTTTTCTGCCAAACATTGAGATAAAACCTCGGCGATTCAATTGCTATGGCTACTTCTCGCCTTCTCCACAAACCAATCATTAGCATTCTGCTTGGTAACATCGCTGCATTACCAGCGGGACCAATCAAATATGTTCCAGTCGGACTAAATAACTACACATTTGGAGCTGTGGAAAACGCACTTAACAATCGTCTCGACGCCGCGAACCTTAACGCCTCCGCGGCTTCGAATTTTACCATTTTTCCTCCTGGGAAATACCTTGGCCACGGTTTAGACATGACAGCGATAATGCCTTTTGATATTAAAGCGGTAAGTATTCCGCTTCAAGGTCTTAGAATCATGTTTCTGTGGTACTGGTACACCTAGATCCTAACTACGTTTTTGGCAGGTCACAAATTCCATATCGCACTACCATCGTATGATCAAACTAGAAACCAAAACGTATCAAGTGCAAATCAAGGGCGGCGATGTATGGACAGTACCAATGGGTGTAGACATCGGTCAAGATGTCACCCAAGGTGACTGTGAGTTCACCACTGCAGTGCCCCAGCCCCGTCTTACTACCAATGCTAATTCCAGCCTAGCAGTATTCACCACCTTCGCAAGTGGAAAGGAAGCCGAGACGAACCTTGATGGCGGCGGCGACCTTTCAGTGCGCTACAAGGTAGTCCAGGGTGACGCTTCTTTAGACGCTGGAATCCACACGAATTTCCAGCAAGATTATCAGTACGCTATGTTCGGCTACACTACTGAAATCGCGCAAGCCAGCTGCAGCGAAATACAAGACCATTTCGACGAAGTTCGCCTTCGAAGGGACTTCGTGGACAAACTCCAGCCCTTCGATTCGACCGACAAGTTTTTTGTTGCGAAATACAAAGCTCTCTTCCGCCTCATCGGCAGCTACCTCATTACGAACGTAGATTATGGAGCGCGCTTGTCAGTGGTACGTTTGGATCCATGTGCTTGCGTTCCACTAGTATCTAATAACAGCGACCTCTTATGTAGGCAGCATGGGCCTCTAACAAGGACAGCACCGTAAACAAATACTTTAATCTCGACGTCGGTGCCGCCCTTGAGGGTCTTCCCGTCGAAGGCAAAATCGACGTCGACGTCACATCAAGCTCCCAATACGAAACCTTCACCCAATCCTTCCAGAAAACCTGTTCCTGCCTCGGCGGCGATAGCGCGCTCGGCACCAGCATCTGCCCCAACACCGCCGACCCAAACATCTACGAAACCTTCGAAGCCTGGACCAAAACCTCCAAGACCCACCCGGACGTCACAGGCTTCGCCACGATCGCGCTGTGGGACCTGATGACCTTCGCGAAAGACGGCAAATTGGCCAGCTACGCGCGACATGTCAGCGACGCGTACCATTACCTCGTTGAGCATCCACAGATCCATTGGACGCCCGCGCGTATCAGTATCAGCTCCGACTGGGCCGAGATGGGCATGTCCTCGCCCGGCGCTTTTTTGGAGGAGGATCCGAATAATCTCTACGAAAGCGAATTGGAAATCAACAACCCCCACGCCGGCACGAGAGTTGATCATCGAGTACGTTATTCCTCACAAACAAATTAACCTCCAGATAGATCCATTCACAAACTTCTGATGCTGAGCGTGCTGCAACAGCGTCATAATCTGCAACTACGGCACCCCCATCGACATGTATCTCGCCCACGGCAGCAACGGCGAAACCTACAACACCGGCCGCGTCGCCGTCAATATCCTAGGCGTACGCTCCCTTTCCCCCTTCAAATTTGCCTCTCCAAATTCACTCTTAACTCCCTTGATCCTAATATGAGATACTGACGCTCTCGTAGGCAACCTACACGGCCCAAGGCATCACCGATAACGGGTGGAATCTGCAACGTTTCGTACAGGTTCCCGTCAACGAGGATGGTATCGAGGAAGCTATGCTGCAATTTATGGCTCTTGAGACTGTGGAGGGGACGGCTACGGCTAGGTATAGGCGATAGTGAAGTATAAGACAAGGTTCCTTGTCCCGACAACAATTCCTCTCAATGTTCACTCAGTCGTCGCAGGTCGTCTCTCTACTACTTGAGACAAATCACGACATTGGGCACAGACATCTAGAGGGTGTTGCGCTAAATTATTGTCCATACAGCACTCACAGCCCATCTTGTATACACCTCTGACTCCAACGAGTCCTATGACCAACACCTCAAAAGCTCCCTATTTGGAATGAAAACCAGCGGCATCCCACAAATACCCACAACTCTCCGAAAGCCCCACACGAGTAACTCGCTCGTACACTTCTCCATCGCTTTCCCACCACGAAAGAGATCATAGAATCTCAAAAATTATCGCTCCACTGTCAACCCCTGTGTCCGCATAGAAAAGTGACGATCCTTCGCCATAATCCTTTCTCACAAGATCCACCTCCCTCTATTACCGCACAAATTCTCGGAATGTTTATGTATATGTATACTCACTCGTGCGCGGATTAGTAGGTTAGCGCCATGAGTGCGCACTATTTTGTACGTAACTCTCGTACTCATCCAAAGCGACGAGGAATAGTACTTCCATTCATAGTAAATTAAGTGGGTTATTATAGAAGGGATAGCGTGCTTCTCACCTTATAGAAGGATGAAAGGTGGTGAGGCTGTCTTAGGGAAAATTCAATTACATCTTGATATAGTACATAAAACCTTACCGAAACTCCTTCATCTAGCTCTAGCGTCCTTATCCCTTTAGCGCCTTAGAACTAATAGTAATAGAATGATAGATCACAGTAAAAGCCCTGCGTGTATTTCATAGGTATCGCTCGAAAGTGTTAAATCAGTGCAGCGTGGCGGATTAGGGGTATATAATCCCACAATCCTTTTACTAAGAGCTACGAGCTTCATATCCTTCCGCGCTAGTGATAGCACGGCTAGCGTAGGCTAAAAAAAACTCACTTGTTCAAACTTAGGAAGTTAACGTCCCTCCATGGATGGCGGAAAACCCACCGTGCCGGAAAATATGAGGGGTACTTTGACTTCAAACGACTATAACTTTGCGCACACGTCAAACTTCACTAAAGTTATGTGTAAGTAGTGTGCTGTGGCTACTTTGGAACATTTAGAACCTGTCCGACCTGTAAATTACATTTGCATTATTACCATTTCATCTGATTTACTGAGGGTCTTCTTCTATGGCAAAACATTCTCCATTCGCTATAGCACCACCATAAAGTCTTCACCACTCACTATATCCATATAAGAGATTCGTCTGGGTCTTAGAACCTTGGTACAATGATTAGAAGTCATGATCAGCTTTGTGCCTGCCATCGGACGCAAATGCATACAAAATCGCCACCCCGGTCGCTACCTCCGAACAGCAGCGATTGCCAATCCTGGTTAGCGTAAAATGACCCTGAACGCTCCATATATTGGTTGCGCTGTAATTTACAATCCATCTTCTCCTGTCGCCGCCTTATGAGGCTGACTGCGATGGGCCGAGTACCAAATTGAAACTGATTGCCTTTCCCTTTATGAATTCCTCCTCTGTCTTAAATGCACATTCTCGATGCTTATTGAGAGGTAAAGTCCCTATCTAAGTCAGAAGCTACTCGAGACTAGCTGTGATCGTCAAGTATTGGTGAATATGAGTGGGGACCCTACTCAGCCTACAACGACCAGCCGCCCCCCACGAGTTCTTGCACACTTTCCTTTTAAGGGCCGTGCTTCGTCCCCGTTACCATCCCCATCGCCAGAGTCTCGGTTGAACCAGACTGCTACGTCGTCATCAGCACAGATAACAAATTCATCATCCACCCAAGATGCACCTTCGAGCGCAGCACCAGCCGGGCCGGTTTCAGCTGATTTATCGATCGCTAATATTGGCCCCCTATCGTCACCGCAGGCGACCTCTACTCCATCTTCGAAACCAAAACTCCTTCGTGATGTGCTTAAACGACTCTCGCCCGATGATCGAGCAATTATTCAAGATTACATGTTCCATAACGCCAGTGGCATCGACTTGGCGTTCGACCAAGCCTTTGTCGCGGCGAAGGAGAAGCAACGATACTGTATCGAAAAGAGGTGGAAATTTACATTTGGGAGGCGAACCGTCGACTTGAAAGAGGAGGCTGACAAGGTGGTCGGCTGGTTGGATCGATTCAAGGCAGTTGGAGATATCGTGGCCAACGTCGATCCCATGCATGTGGGCTTGCCGTGGGCTGGCATTCGCCTCCTGCTCGAGGTAAAGCCCCACGCTCCCGAATGAAGCACCCCAAGATCTTATATTAGGATTAACAGGCTGCCGTGTCGGAGGCGAATCAGATGACTTCGCTGCTTGTCGGATGCGAGATTGCCCTATACATGGCGAACAGACTCAAGGCGTATATTGAGTTTCTCCATCAGCTGTCAACAACCCTAACCCGGACCAACTTTCAGACGGCCGTAACAGAGCTGTATGCGCATATTCTTGGATTCTTGGCTCGCGCTATTCGGATCTACCAGACTTCCACCCCTTATCGTGCGCTTCGTGCCTTTTGGACAAAGGGCGATATTATGGACTTTGAGAAGACGTGTAACGAGCTCGGAGTTAGAGTCGAGATCGAGGCGAGCAACTGCGATCGCACACTCGGTGCTCAAGACCGAGAGTGGATCGGAAAGCTGAAACAAGATCTACAGAGAGTGCTTAAGGAGTTCAAACAATCTCACCACCTTCAAAAATCGCTAGATCGGCTTGAGATTAAGATTGATCTAGACAAGTTACCGTACGCGAAAGGAGCAATGTACAATTCCTACGGAGACGACCACATCACCTGCCATCCTGCCACCCGAGTCGATTTGCTCCATGCAATTCACGATTGGGCTCGAGATCCTCATAGTGAGAGCATCTTCTGGTTGAGCGGCTGGGCGGGCATCGGTAAATCGACAATTTCTCGAACCGTGGCTGAGTGGTTAGCTGGTCAAGGTGGCCTTGGTGGCGTCGATCTTGGTGCCAGCTTCTTTTTTAAACGCGGTGAAGGTGATCGAGGTTCGGCATCACGATTCTTTCCCACTATCGCGCGTGAGCTTGTATTGAAGATACCAGGGCTCGATGCTTCGGTCGCAGAGGTGGTTACCACGGATCCCTTGATCTTTGATAAAGCGTTGGGTGAACAATTCGACAAGTTGATTTATCAGCCATTACGCCAAATGAAGTTTATTGCAAGTATTTCTTCTACCTTTATCGTGATCGTCGATGCTTTGGACGAGTGTGAGAAAGAACGGGACGTGAAAGTAATAATCGATTTATGGTCTCGATTAGCCCATCTCACCACTGTCCGTCTCAAATTGTTCCTCACGAGTCGGCCAGAATTACCTATTCAGCTAGGATTCAGGAACATATCTACAGCCGTTCATCAGGACATGGTTCTCCAGGATGCAGTCCCTCACACAACGATACAGCATGACATCTTGATTTTTCTGGAGGATGCATTCGGGAAGATTCGCAATTCCTACAACCTGGACCCCTTACCAGGAACACGATTAGATCGAGACTGGCCTGGTGACAAAAGGCTTCAAGCTCTGGTCGACATGGCTGTCCCATTGTTTATCATTGCAGCGACTATATGTCGTTTCGTTGATGACCCTGATTGGGACCCTCGAGAACGACTAGAGACGATTTTGCAATCCCCAAGTATTGGGAGATCAGAACAGATGGCACAGACATATCTGCCTGTTCTGACTCAGTTGTCGGCACGATTGAAAAATTCACATGATAAGGATAAGTTGCATCAAGAGTTTCGCATGATCGTTGGATCTATCGTCTCACTTGCCGAACCACTTTCCATACAGTCCCTGGCGGTCCTTCTAAATTTCTCTCCAGATACGATTGCGCTCCGTCTCCGACCATTACACTCTGTACTGCGGATTCCCAAGGACTCGGATACACCGATTCGAACTCTTCACCTATCATTCAACGAATTCTTACTGAGTAATCAGCTTCAATTGGAACCGTTTGGAGTCAATGGTCAAACTACACATCGTATGCTACTCTCAAAATGCTTACAATTACTGTCTAGGCCTGGAGGTTTGCAAGAGAACTTGTGTGAGCTCGAGTATCCTGGTAAGCCACGACGAGAGATCGATCAAACTATGATCAATGATCGCCTTTCGCCTGCATTTCAGTATGCATGTCAGTATTGGATTCAGCATGTTGAACATGGTACAGTCGAGATTCATGATCAAGACGACGTGCACATTTTCCTACAGAAGCACTTTCTCCATTGGCTTGAAGCTATGAGTTTGATAAACAGACTCGCTGAAGTTATCGAACAAATACGCATTTTACAATCGCTCGTGTCGGTAAGTAGTTATTACAAAGGAACTTCCAATTGAGGATTCAATTTTGACATATTTTGGGGTAGTCAAATGATTCATCTTGTCTGTCAGATTTCCTCCAGGACGCGCAACGACTTGTTTTGGCTGACAGACATTTTGTCGATCTTGCACCGCTTCAGATTTATTCGTCGGCGATGCTTTTCGCACCACAATCCAGCGTGGTAAGAAATGTCTGCGGTCGACTTCCATCATGGATACGGATATTGCCAATCACCCCACCAACGTGGGGTCTGGAGCTACAGAAGCTCGAGGGACACACTAATGGAGTCCGTGCAGTGGCATTCTCGCAGGACGGTTCGTTGCTCGCCTCAGCATCATATGATCAGACTGTCAGACTGTGGAACCCAGCGACAGGCCAAGAAGTGCAGAAGCTCGAGGGACACACTAATGGAGTCCGTGCAGTGGCATTCTCGCAGGACGGTTCGTTGCTCGCCTCAGCATCATATGATCAGACTGTCAGACTGTGGAACCCAGCGACAGGCCAAGAAGTGCAGAAGCTTGGAAACGTAGGATATAATACGACGCTTACCTTTACGATTGATAATAAAAATCTACTCATTAATCGTGGAACTCTGCTTATTGGAAAGGAGTCTCTTTTTATTCCAACTTCTGAACTCTTCTCGAATCAAACATTGATGATAGAAGGCAATTGGATTCGACAAAATAATTATGACTTCCTTTGGCTCCCACAGGAGTATCGGAGCAGTTGTTTGACTTTTCATGATAATACTTTCGCGTTTGGTTTGCACTCTGGTCAAGTCAGCTTTTTGAAACTCGATTTTTCTTATTAGTTAAGTTATCCTATGACTAAATCGAATTATATAGATGATTGTTGTAGATTACGCGTTTTGATCATTTGGTGAACGTTCGTGATATTGCTAGCCCTGGGCCATCTTGCTTTATGGGCTGTCGTTTGTGTGCACGATAATGGAGCGTAGCCAGAGGGACACCGCTCCTTTCCGATATAGTAGCTCAAATTCTAGGTACACCTGGAGGGAGACCATGCGCCAGTACCTGACTGGCTTGGTCCATATACACGATTGTTATGACGGAAAGGGCACGAGAGACGGCTAGCGACAATATATAACAGCGGGGCACGCCAGGCCGCCTGGAATAGACTTAGCACGTGACTACTCATCGATGTTTCTAGAAAGAGAGCCACACTTCGAATTTTTTGAGCATAGCGTGTAATACAATGCCATCAGCTGATTATATAATACCGTACTTACGTAGGCCGCTAAACTTCCTTAAAAAACAAGCTGTAAACCCTTCGCGCATATGAGTACGGAGCGCATGCTCTCAGGGGTTAAATATCTTTTGAAGGCTGGAAATTTCCTCTGTTACTATTAGGACTACTAATGTAGTCGTCCGAAACTTGGAATTTCGTAGACAGGCATAGTGAAGCAGGGGTGTAAAGCAAATGCAGTTTTACGTACTCTAGATGAAACATCGACAGTACGATCGAAGCGATGTAAATTTTTAGCTGGATAGTCGCGCTCGAAGGAGAGAAGTCTAAATAATAGAATTATAATTTTCGTGACGTGGTTTTACTCCGATCACAAGGTCTAAGATACCTGAAGAATATATTTATTCCGGTACGGGGGGTTTTCCGCCACCTATGGAGGGACGTTATATTTCTAATCATCACAAACCTATCTTCGCTAAATCCAAAAACAAAGGAATTCAATACCCTCCCTTCCCTCTCCCTCCACCACCCCTCCTATCTCTACAGCTTCCCCTATCATCTCCATAAACATCCTACCTACCTAAATCAAAGCCTATAACATATCTATCCGCCCCTCTTTCCTAATAGACCTAACGAAATTTCCTCGCCATAGATGAATTATATAGTACCTAAGCTGAAGTATATATTCTATAACTTCCATCTTAGTATATAAAGGTTCACCTTGCTTTTCATTTCCCGCTTTACCCATGTTGAAAGTATATACTATTGATATAGCACAGTTGCTTGAATCGAGACTTAAAATCTACTTTACGCAATGGTTAGATTTTATGATGGATGGGATTATGATAGGTGTAATGTGATAGCGGCTTGTATACTAATAGCTATTGTAGTTAGGACTTGTAACATGGAGTTTAATGCGCGTCGTTCGCATATATTGTAATCCTACTCCCGTTGATAAAGCGCTAGGTAGATCCACAACAAACACACAAACCACGGGAGCGTAGGTTGAGAATCGAGGTCTGAGATCGCTCGCGTGTTTCTAGGAATGAATCACACTTGATACGATGTTATTAGGAGAAGTCCGTTTTGTGCAGGGTGAATGAAGGAGTCGAATGGGGTGTACTTATTTGAGGATTGGACAAAATGTGGAAGTTGAGTTTGGGTGAGATGTTGCTCTGACTTTGGTGAGTATAAGTAGAGCATAGAAACCTTTGGGATCCGTGGGCTCATTGGTCCCTTATACCCCCCGGTCTATACTCTTCCAGCGCTACCATAAACAAAATACATTCCTCTTGCCATCTGAGCAAGGATCCAGTGTCCTATATAACCAGATCGTAGAACATAATTCAACAAGGCATAGTATTATACCCTTTACCTGTCTCACCCCAAATCCTTCGCACTATTAGAATCATTCCCGATAGGCACGCGGAGGGAGGACTAGTGGGTCTTGGTAGAATTTTTGATTATGCTTTGACCACGACTGCTGAGAAATGCGCCAAGCTGCGCTGTACTTTTGTGGTTCGTATCTGATGGAGGAACACCCTCTCCGCACCAGCTCTATGAACGGGCTTCCCACCTTTCAAGCAATTCGAAGCCATGTGTGACCTCGGACAGAGATGGAAGTGACACAACGGCTTTTGAGGTGACAATTTCAGTTCTCCCGTCGCCAAGAGATAACAGTCAGTCACTACATTCAACGCCTCTCCCATCTTTGTCGGCTGAACCGCTTGTAGAGAAGAGTCTAAGTGAGCTCTCATCGTAGCTCCTCCATGCACGGGAAAAGGTTGTTGGAACTTCAATACACCGCGCTGGGATTGGCAGTAAACCAGAGAACTTTGTCTTTTGTGATGTCATTTCGCCTTCATGCTGCTGTGTACCAGTGTTGCGGACCACGGCAGATCGAAAACCTATGGGTTGACCATTGGCAAGCATGGACTTAGGCCACGCTCTTTCAATCTCGCTCCTCAACAATTCACGACTCATTGGACCACATTAGGACACAATCTCTCCCTCCCCATCTTCCTCTCCCTCATCGCCTTCCATTTTCACATCTCCGTCCTCTTCATCTTCTTCCTCCTTATTCCCATCTCTTCCTCCAGACCCCTCACCATCCCCCCTGAAGCTCAGGAACCTCCAGTCCTCAATCTCCTCCGTGACGCACCTCAATCGATCTCGCACACTCTCAACCGCAAAACTCCCCAACAGCAACCTCAGCGGTGGAAAACTGCAATGTCCAAGCTGCCACACCAACTCCGCCGCCTTCACCGCCGACGTAGGCTGCTTGTCGCCGAGCCACTGCACCATCCGTTTCGCATGCCCTGCTGGCGCCGTAGGCGACGCGTAAGGGGAAGACGCGGCTTTGATAGAGAAATGGCCGAAAGTCGGTAATGGAGCGGTGCTATTGTTAGGAGGAGGGTCGTCGCGGCGTACATGTCCCGGTTCGACGAGCGTGGCGAGGATGCTGAAAGGAGAGGTTTCATAGAGCATACTCTCAATCAATCCCTCCACAGCGTACTTTGTAGCGCAAAACGGTCCCAAGCCTGGCACACCCAACGCTCCAGATGTGCTGCTAAAGATAAGATACCTCCCGCCGACTTCGCCCCCCCCATCGTCACTACCGCGCTGGCGAAAGTACGGCAGCGACAGTTGAATGATGTTGAGGGTGCCCCAGAAGTTCGTCTCGAACTGGTTCCTGATCTCATATTCGTCCTGATCTTCACACGCACCGATCACGCCGTAGCCGGAGCAATTGGCTATGATGTCAATGCGGCCCCAGTGGGCGAGGGATACCTGGTAGACGGCGGCGACCGTTTCGCGAACACGGACGTCGCAGAGCAGGGTGAGATATGGGGGCTGGTTGTTGGAGCCGTGAGTGTGAGTTTGGCTGGAGGAGGGAGACGCAGGGTGGAGGTTCTGCATGCAGGTGAGATTATCATGAAAGCTGCGGCCGACGGCGGTGACAAGGTCGGAGTGAGCGAGGGCGGCTTTGACGACAGAGCGGCCCATGTGGCCTGTAGCCCCGAAGACCTAATTGGCATGGCCCAGTCAGAGCCAGACGGAAGATGGTGAGCGGGCTATGGAGAATCGTAGACGAGGCAGACTCACAACCCATACTCGCTGCTTGGGCGGATTCTGTGGACCTGGCGGATCGCAGCTTGAGGGAAGCTGGAGCTTGGGATCGTAAGAGGCCGAGGCGGGAGAGTTGGCTTCGTACTCCATGATCCTGAGCAAGTAGCCAGTGGTTGCCTTGCCAAAGCAAGGCCAATGGATTGGATTTATCAGGACATGTTGGTTGGGGGTGCAGAGAGGGGCAAGAGAAGGGAGAAGTTGAGGCTTGCCAAGTACGCCAAGCAATTCGGAGAGCGCGGACTTGGCGAAGGACAGAGGTAAAGTAAAGTAAGTACTTGAGTACCTTAAGCACTCTCGCACTGCTAAGGTACAAAAGACACGAAGCTGATGCTCTCCTTTCTACGATCGCCTGGAGTTCAAAGCTATTGCTTACTGATATCTATGTACAAGCTATCTATACTTTAGAGATATGTCTACCGAGACATGCTCATCCACATTCCTGACACGCATACGTCAACCGAAACAAGATTATGTATTAGAAGTCAATGGCGCCAGACAAAAGGCCAACAGTCTGTAATGATCCTTCCCTTGTCGAATAGACAGCATTTCCTATCCCTAATAAATGTATCATGGTATCTCAGAAGTATCCCTATAGCACCTCGCTCGCACATGAACAATAAATCAGAACAGGAAACCGATCCGTGCGGTAAAGGAGTGGAAACAATCCAGTGAGGACTGAGCCTTGCCATAAGACTGGTGTACGTGTGGCAAGGAGACATCTTGCAAGGCTTGTGCTCCATTGAAGTGGTATATGCAGGGCTGCGTCAGGAGAATGGCACATTTCGTCGTGGGAAGATCTTCATAATATTGGAGAATTAGGTCGAAGTTGGTGTCATGACCCCGACCTCGTTACTGCCGCTCGATTTACGAGACCCATCGGGCCCAATAATGGAGCTGGCATGAGTGCTCGGAAGTGAGCTGTTTTGAGAATATTGCGTCACATCGATCATGAGTGGAGGAGTAGATGCGGCAGAGGTATCGATGATAGGAGGCGGCAGGCCATTAGGCGTGAACTGTTGAGGAGGGTAGGGAGCGGTGTATATGATCTTCTCAATTGCGGCGATCTGTTTGCCGTACGAAAAGCGTTTGAGGAGAGCGAGTTGAGCTTTGATAAGCTCCACAAACTCATCGCGCTCAGAGTCTTTCAGCTCGTTGAGCAGCTTTTCTATCCGAATGTCAGCCGCGCCGTGACATCTGCAGGAGGCATTACTTACGGATCACATAATTGCCGTACTGATCCCGAATTAGGGATTGAGAAGGACTTTCCCCCTTGTCGTTGACCGTGGTCAAAGTGGCGACGATCTGGTCCCTTTCCTCCTTTGATCCGAATTGAATGCTCTTTTCGACAACGTTGCTGGCAAATTTGTGCTTGGAAAAGATGGAAAGCTGCGAGATGACAAGGCTAACAAGCTTGGCTCGATCCTCATCCCTGCCATGCTCGATGATGTGCTGAGCCACGTAGTTGCCAAACTGGTCAAGGATGAGCGATGAAGCGCTGGCATGTATCTCGTGGAGCACAGCTGTTTGGGTAGGCTCTTCACAGTGTTCGAGCATGCGTTGTATGACACGACATCCATATGGGTGAGTTGCCAGACCTTGGACTTGGCCAGTGAACGCATTCAGGATGAATTGGATGTGCTCGGCAGGCACTCTCTCGATGGCTTTTTGAACCACATGATTTCCGTTCTGATCCTTGACGCACTTTAGCACATTATGCTCGAGCTCTCGGACTAGTTGCGCTTGTTGGTCTGTGAGGATGTGCTCAAGAGCCTGAGGATGTCAGCTACTGTGGTCCAGAGATGGTTGTATGGGAGCTGACCTTTTGCACTACACGGCAGCCGTACATCTGAGTTGACAAAGTCAAGATGTGTGTCCTCATTTGGTTGGCCAAGATCTTTTTCTGTGACTGGTTGCCATGTTCAAAGAATTTCTGGATCACGTAATTACCAAAGACATCGGTCATCAATTGGATAGCGTTGGGGAATAGCTCTCGGAAGACTTGATCCTTCTCGTCGCTGTTGGCTGTCTCCAGCTTCTGTTGAATGAATCGAGAACCATGCTGGTCACCACTGAACTCGACAATGTAATTGTAGATGTCCTGTACGAGTGTTAGCAGAGACACTAACTCTGGTTAAAGATGAAGACTAGCCTTAAGCTCATATCGTTTATTGGTCTTGCTGTTGTTCCTGAATTCCTCCAGTAGGGTACTTCGTACGGGCTGCACAACGTCGTGTTCTCGTGCCGGCCCTCTTGGAATATGTTGAGCCGTCATTTGGTGAGAAAAGGGAGGCATTGGGTAATATGAATTGACCTGGTTCATTCGAAAGCCTGGCTGGGGATGGAAGTCGTAGGCTGATGGGTGTGGGATCTGGTTACTGAAATGCATTTGAGCCCCCCTAGGCATCATGTACGCCTGCTCTTGCTGTAAGCCTCGTAGTCTACGTTCCAGCAAAGCGGCCTGCCCTGTGACGAGCGTGCCATTACTGAAACCTCCCCGTGAGGGCGCACGTTGCTGATATGTTGGAGGAGTGCCAGTAGTGGTATAATACGGGCTGTGACCGAGACGTGCATCGCTGACACTTGAAGACTGCGAATATTGTCCGCTGAAGTTCATGCCGCGGCGAGCGCCCTGTTGAGAGTTCAAAGATCCAGAACCACTGCCGGTGGGAGAGAACTGTTCTTGCTGGGCTGGGTAACCGATGTCTTCTTTCTTCCATATCTCGTTTCCGTTCAGAAGGTCTTGAGTGTACCCATTTGCATAGCCGGATGGCATTCCGTACGAAGCTTCGCTCTGAGTAGTGTAGCCATTTTGCGCTTCTTTGCCCACATTCAGATTGCCAAATTCTCCAAGCAGCTGGCTCAGTTGTGAAGGACTGAACTGATCTGGATACTTCTGGACCGTAGCTTTGGCTGGTACCGTGTATGCGGGAGCTTGTGCAGAGAGGTTCTGCCGATGTGAGGCAGACGCGTTGTACCGGGAGTATTGCGGATTATCATTAGAATAGCGCGTTGAAGGATCCACGTCACCACGCGACGGGGGCATACTGCCACTGCGACTTGCTGCACTGCTGCTGTTGTACCCCGAGACATTGTTGTTGTTGAATGACGGCCGTGCTGACGGCATCGCTAGTCCCGTATCGGTGCCTTCAAAGGCCATCTTCCTTGCCGCAAATCTGCTTTCCTCGTCGCTGTTGTGCCGTGATACACGACTCAAACTGTTGGAGTCAAAAGCCCCCGTAACAAAGCTTCCAGATGTAGGATCGAGAAAGTTCTTTTGCGATGGCCGGCTGGAAATGTTGGTCGAGGTTGGTGTCACGGAAAAGTAAGTGGAGTTGGCGGAGTTATTTTCATTGAAAGGATGAGGTATGAGCTGATTGCTGTTCTGGTGGTGCATTGGCGACGTACTTGATCCGTTTGTATGCACACGCGACAGGCCAGGGGAAGGATCATCGACAGATTTCCACGACCCTTGGCGAAGATTGAAGCCTTCAGACTCTGAGGAAGAAAGAAGGGACCCCGAGCCGGTGATTGTTCCAGGATTGCCAGTGGAAACCTGCAGGCCATCTTTGAAGCGGTCAGCGTCTCGTTTGACGGGAACCCAGCGAGGACTTGACTGACTTTGCGCCCGACCAGTGTCTTGGATTCCACTCTTCATGCCACTTCCAATAGCTTTGCCTGACCAGATGCCTTCATTCCAAGCGCCGCTCCCGCTTCCAAACCCTGATCCGAAGCCTTTGTTCGATGCATTGTTTGACGAATTTGTCGTATTCCCAAATGGCCCGGGGCGCGCTCTAGCCTGCTGAAGAAGCGTTAGTACCATTCTTCTGCCGCGTATCTCACCAGCAAAAACAAGTAGAAGACATACTGTCGATGTCATTCTTGCAGCGGGCAGCTCGGGTCTTGCGCCGTAGGCGAGGCTTGCCGATGCGCGGTGTCTGGTGCTGATGTTTCTCCCGACAGTATATGTCCCTCCTTTCGAGCTGCTTTGTACAAGACCGACCAGTATGTATAGTATTGCTATGGAGATGCGCCCACATCAGCTTCGACAGCTTCCAAGAATTGACAGCATCTTGTCCGGAAGTGGATGTGATCAACGTACACAGGAGATCCTCGGCCCAAGTATGGCAGCAACAATTCCATGTACAGATCCAGGAAGGTATTTGGAATGGAGATGAGGATTCATATAAGATATGATGGCCGCATGCAAGGTTGTTGTGACCCCTTGGCTTGGGCAAGCGAGTGTCTTTGAATCAGCAGGCAGCCGTGCAGTAATTGGATGCCGGGGAAAGTATCCTCGTGCAAGGCCACCAGATGCTTTCACCGCCAGTTGGCAGCATGGAGACAGGCCGAAGGAGGGATTAGGAAAAGGCAGCAAGGGGGACTGCAGCGGTGCGCGTGAGGAATGTTGGGGAGATTCGGGAGTGGGTCGATCGATTTTGGCTTTGAGGAGGAAGAGGGGTGCAGGGAGACTATTGTTCTCGAGCAGGCATCAAGCGTGGGAAGAGTTGTGTGGTTGTGTCAGATAGGAAGAGAGAACAAAGAAAGAGAAAGCTGGTTGATAGAGGCTAGTTGGAGAGTTTGGGTGGACGTTTGTGATGGCAGCGCAACCAGGGTGTGCTGCCCTTTAGAGTATGGGCCTAAGGGGAACAAGCCCCAGAAAGGCGTGGAAGGGTCCGGGGATGACCTTTTGGCGACGGACACTACCAAATAGGCGGCCTGTCTCCCTGTCTCCCATCACCATAAATAGCAAGCGGGGACGATCATCGATGAGATACGATCTTCATTCAGCCTCTGCAGACTCCAAAACAGCTTTGACTTGATTGTTATGCTATTGTGATATTCTACATGCTTCTGCCATGCCAGACTCCTTCGACTGACTGACAGTGGGGGTGGAATGGCGAATGCAAAGTTACCGATGCCCGGAAGGATCGCGATTGCGCCCCTACTCGAATAGGACTAGCGTAGTTCGGTCCCTCTCAGCCCTTTTTCCAGGGGAACACGCTCCACGCTGTTACCTCAAGACGAGGTTGACCCCATATCAAGCACCTTTGCTGGTGATAGTATCGCAATCGGTCATGATTGATTGGTGTTGAGGACTAGGTTCACGGATTGCATGGATCTCAATGAGCCACGTGTGCGCGTGTGGGGAACCTGTGTGCGGCCAAGAGGGGAAGTATTGCATGCAGCCAGAGATGTGATCCATTGACAATCGATAAACTCTGCCACCCCGTACGAGCAAGTGCGACAGCCACATCCCAAGGGCAGATCACCCCAAATGGCTTGCATGCCCTCATCTTGCTGCTGGTGTGTGTGTGTGTGTGGGTGGGTGCGTGGGTGTGTGAACAATCAAGTATCGATCCCTGGTACGTCCTATCGAGGCGTTCATCACATCCACCTGGTTGGTCAGAGAGAGCACCACAAAGCAGGAACA